>JGI2924J29684_1077558_pt1 | contig 18766 bp, 19 predicted proteins | sample BenlonsequencITS_FD_29684 | JGI IMG/M metagenome (IMG submission 29684)
CTCTTTTTGGGACATAAAACTCTCAAGCCACTGCTTTATCCCCTCGGAATTTGTTTCGAGGTATCGCCGTTTCAGGTCGTTGAGGACTCCGCGGAACTGGGTCGAATACTCGAACTTACCCGTTTTCTTCCTGTTCACGTAGGTAACATCGATTTCATCGTCGCTGCCGTTTAAGATAATGTCGAAAATTTTCTCGGGAAGTTCGTTTAAGGGGGTATCAAGAGAAAAATTGTAATGTTCCGCCAAAGCCTCAAACCAGCTACGATGCCAGGCGGAATCCGGATTTGCGGTGGCGATGCCCCCCTGGTTGAAAGAGAGAGACCTATCGGGGATCACCAATTTCGGATCGAACTCAAGGGTCATTCCAAGTCCGGAACAAACCGGACAGGCTCCATAGGGATTATTGAAACTGAAGAGCCTGGGTTGAAGTTCCGGCATACTAAACCCACAGCGATGGCAGGCATTTTTCTGGGAAAAAAACGCCTCTTTCTCGCCATCCTTTGTCGCCGTAACGGCGATAAGAGAACCATCGGCAACGGAAAGGGCGGTTTCTACGTCCTCGGCAAGTCGCTTTCGTATATCACGACTCATCTTCAATCTGGAAACCACAATCTCAATGGTGTGCTTCTTATTTTTTTCGAGTGTAAACTCTTCATCCAAAGAAGCTACCCGACCATCAACCCGAACACGAACAAATCCGGCCTTCCTCGCATCTTCAAATATCTTCTGATGTTCCCCCTTCTTCCCCCGAATAACAGGAGCAAGGATCATCAATTTCGTATCTACCGGATGCGAAAGCAATATATCGAGGATTTGATCGATCGACTGCTCCTGGATTGGATCCCCGCAATTGGGGCAATAGGCCTTTCCGATCCGGGCCCAGAGCAGCCGGTAATAGTCGTAAATTTCCGTAACAGTTCCCACCGTCGAACGGGGGTTTTTGTGGGTTGTCTTCTGTTCTATGCTGATGGCGGGACTCAGCCCCTCAATATAGTCGAGATCAGGTTTATCCATTCTTCCGAGAAACTGCCTGGCATAGGCAGAAAGGGATTCGACATAACGCCTCTGCCCCTCGGCAAAGATGGTATCAAAGGCAAGGCTTGATTTACCGGAACCGCTAAGTCCGGACACCACAATCAAACTGTCTCTCGGCAACTCAATATCGATATTTTTCAGATTATGCTCTCTAGCACCCTTGATGATGATCTTATTCATAAACAGGAGAGTACGAAATTTCCTAAAAACCGGCAAGCGCATCTTCTGCAAGAAGACGCCAGCGCCCACCGCCGTTAAGGTAGCTCAGGATGGTAAAGAGTTCCAAGGCACGCTCTTTTGCACCCTCTTGTTCCAGCAGGGAGGCAAAATGGTAGAGAGACTCATACATTCCCGCATCCTCGAAAAAAAGCGCAATATCGTCATCGGCCTCCCCCTTTTTCAGAAGGTTCAAGGTATTCTCATAACCATACGAGGTGGTGATAAAGCGATATCCAGGCTCTCGGGATAAAAGGAGATCGATGGTCATGGAAAGCGGGATGGTACATGCAAGCAGCAAATGTCCCATTGCCGCATCACTCTCCCCTCTTTCCATAAAAAGAGTACCCAAAGCGGCATGGGCGGGAATTGTTTGGCTACCTTCGGGGCGATAGAGCTCAAGGAATTTATCAGGTCCCTTTTCGAGGTAGTTACTCAAGAGAAGCTTATCGGGAATTTCCTGAACTGGATACTCTTTTTTCTGCATCGAGATAATCTCTGCATACACGGCGATTGCTTCTTCCTGCTTACCTTCCCGCTCTAAAACCCTCGCAAGGAGCTTTCGTGGGGTATACCGTTCTTCCCACACATAGAAGCTCTTTTCATGCTCGATGGCGTTGCGATATGCCTGCTCTGCCAAAAGAAGTTCACCTTCCGCCTCATACACCTTTCCCGTCCAGGTATATCCGTCTGCTATGAGATCGCCCCGCTCCAAGGTTTTTCTAAAATAGAATAGGGCTACTCCCAACTCACCGTCGTGGAAGGAATTTTTTCCCCGTTCCAGCAAGATCCAGGAGGGGGGGCCCTCGGTACTTTGTGAAAAAAGCCCAGGAACAAGACAGAAGAGAAGTATCATACCGATGAGAAAAACGCTTCCACCACCATCTCTGCAAGCTTTTACCACCGTAAATTCCTCCCGAGCGATCACCCTTCAAAGGATGAAAATTGATCCCAAAAGGCCTTGTACGCCCTTTCCGCTTCCCCTTTATAGACTATAGACCCTTTCCGAAAGACAATCACTTCCCTTCCTGCGCCGGTTATGCCAATGTCTGCGTGACGGGCCTCCTCCGGACCGTTCACGACACAGCCCATAACCGCAACCGTAAGTGATTTGTCGCTTTTCAATAACTCTTTTTCATAACGGGCAAGAAAGGCATGAGGGTCGAAGGTTGAACGGCCACACCGAGGACAGCTGATAATCCTAACTCCATTCTTGCGAAGTCCAAGGGCTTTAAGGATCTCAACTCCGGCCATCACCTCTTTGATCGGTTCTTCGGAAAGACTTACACGGATAGTATCACCGATGCCCATAAGCAAAAGGCGAGAAATCATGATCGACGACTTTACCGTTCCGGGAACCAAGGGCCCTGATTCTGTAAGACCTATATGCAGAGGATAGCGATATCGCTGTGAAAAAAGGGTATTAGCTTTTACACTGCTTTCAATATCGGACGATTTCAGACTGAAGACCACCCGGCTAAAGCCTATTTTCTCAAGAATACCGATCTCCTCTTCGGCAGCAAGCAGCATGGCCTCTCCACGATCGGGGTGATTGCGAAGCGTTCGAGGCAGAGATCCTCCATTTATACCGACGCGAATTGCAACCCCGGCATCGGCGGCCGCACGAAGCACCGTCTCGGCCTTTTCCCGTGATCCTATATTTCCAGGATTAATGCGGACCTTATGGACACCTGCACGAATGGCCTCGAGAGCAATGCGATGATCAAAATGAATATCCGCAACGATCGGGATCGGGCTTCTTTTGGCAATCGATCCGATGATTCTCGCATCTTCAAGACGGGGAGCCGAAAACCGTATTAGATCACAACCAAAGGCCGCAAAATCATGTATGGATGCCAACACATCATCAATAGTTTCACCGAGAGGACGCTTCCACATGGTTTGGACCGTTACGGGAGCGTCGCCTCCTATAAAGAGATCCCCGACGGGAATTTTTTCTCGTAGCATGTTCATTACACCACTTTAAAAAAGCCGGCCCGTATGCCATCGGCGGAGGACCGGCTTTATATACATGAATTTGGTGAGCCTATCCGACGACACCCATCATAAATACCATAACAAACAAGGCAACCGTCTCGATCAAACCAAGGACCATGATATAGTTACCAAATCCCTTACCTGTTTCAGCCAAGGCATCGGATGCATATGCGCCAGCCTTTCCCTGGAAAAAAGCGGAAAGTCCCATTGCAATACCGCCGAACAAGCCTACACCAAGCAAAAGCCAACCATTCGCCGTATCGGCAACCCCTTTGAGGGTATTCATCAGAATATACCCGTAGATGGTCTGAGTAAGGGGAGCCCCAACAAAGGCAACCAGCATGAATGGTGCCGGTTTGTTCTGTGCAAAGCACTTTTTCCATGCACCGACTGCAGCCATTCCGGCGGCACCGGCACCAAAGGCTGATCCCATTGCCGCAAAAGCAAGGGCTGCTCCAATTCCTAACATTCCGAAGTTCATCTGCTCTCTCCTTCTTTCTAAATGAAGTATTTACTTCGTTTCTTTTTTTCGAAAGGGGTCATATGCAACCCCAGTCCATTCCATTCCCAAGTGACCTGAAAATTCCAGTACATTCAATCGTATACCATGTACGATCACGGAAAGCGCTCCCATGGCAAGATTCAGTCCATGGCCGAGGAGAAGGATCAGAACACTACCGATGATCCCGACAACGTCGTTTCCCAATCCGGAAGCCATGGCATTGAAGCTTTTTGCGATCTCAACCGTTGCAAGTCCGACGGCGAAAAGACGTATGTAACTGATAATATCGGAAAAGGCGGAAATAGAATCCAAGAATGTTGTCAAAAAACCACCGATCCCTTTAAGAACACCCTTGATGAAATTTCCCTCCTGCTGGCCGAAGAGGAAGACAGCCGCCAAGCCGCCTATGATCATGTAAATACTGTAGGTCGGCATGGGAAATTTCTCTGCATCAAGAACAAGGTTCAGAACAAGATAAAAAAGGCCCAAAACCATCGAGAGCCAGCCAAGCTGGGCAAAAGCACGGATCATAGGTTTCTTCTTCACCTCTGTCATAAAATTCCAAATGTGGGCAATAGAAAGATGTATTGTTCCCAATACAAAACAGATGAATTTTATCACTTGAGAACTCTCTTCCGATCCAAAACTGGCTATGGCGGGAATCGTCAAGGCCTTTAAGGGGGGAAGCTCTGCCAGAAATTGAGATCCGAACCAGGTACCGGTAATGGCGCCCCAAACCACTGTACAAGAACTCAAAACCGTAAGCAGCACCATGGCCGTTGGGACCTTCCCCGTTTTTTTCCTGCCGCTTCGCATTCCAAGCAGAGCAGGGATGAGGAAGATAAGGCCGTACCCTGCATCGCCGATAATCATAGCAAAAAAGATGCTGAAAAAGATAAGGAAAAAGAGACTAATATCCCGTTCGTGATAGCCAGGTATCGTTCCCAACATACCGAAAACCGGCTGGATAATGGAGATGGCCTTGGGATTTTCAACCAGAGTCGGAACTTGATCCTCATCATCGGGATCCGTAATGATAATCCCCATACCGTTTTTAGCGGCCATCTTTTTGATATCTTCGCTTCGCTTTTCGGGAATAAACCCCTTCAGGTAAACAATCGTCCCTTCCGAGTGCATGCCGGTTACAACATTCTCAAACTGAACCATTTCGTCCAATTCATTAAGCACCCTTGCCAAACGGTTTCGGCTCGAAGAAAGGCGATCAAGCTCTTCCTGAATATGGGTGATCTGGGAATGTCGGTCTTCAATTGCACCTTCGATCTCGGAAAGTGGTTTCTCGGGAGGCAAAAACTCTTTCCAGCCCTCGGCAGCGAGGCTTCCATCATCCACAACCGCAACATAGCGAACGCTTTTTGTTGTTCGTACGGGAAAAAGATTTTTCACCGTACCGGCCGTTTTTGCCTGCTCGGCACTAAGTTCGAAAAGCCGTAAAGCTATCCCCCGTTTCTTCAATTCTTCGATCATCAGGGGATCAAAATCCCCCCAGGGTACAACCCGTTCACGTTCCCGCTCAAAGCGTTCAACATCATCGGATAATTCCCGGATGCGTTCGGCCTGGCGATTCACCCTTCGTGCCAGTTCCAATGCAGCATCAAAAGATGAAGGGCCGCCGCTTTCCTCCGGAGCATCAGGCGAAAGGGTAAAAATCGCACGATCAACCATGTCTCTGGTTTTTTTCAGCTCTTCCAATCGCTCACCACTTCCGGCCAGCTGTTCAATATGAAGCAGACCGAAATCTTGCAATTTTGCGATTGAATCGCTTTTTCGTGTCTCGGTGGTAACCAAAACCACCTTTTTCATAGGTACAATCATCGCTAAGAGACCCTCACAATCTTGTTCTTGGCAATCTTTCCGCGAACCACCGAAGCTGTCTGCTGATCGCTAAGATAGATCTGAATCTTTCGGATGTTCTTTTTTGTTTCGGGTATTTTTACCTTTTCGAAAAGATTGACCCGCTGCGTCGTGATCCGTAATTCCTCGCCCAGAAGATCTGCCTGCTGGCGCAGAATCTCAATCTCAGCATCCAAGGAGGAAATTTCTTTCAGGGTCACAACACCCTTATCAACCCAAAGGGGCTTTTCAAACAGGTCATAGGGGATGGTATCCAAAATCAGTTTGCGAAAGACCGGTATATCGACACCAGCGATATTTCCCATTTCCCGGTCCACAGCCTTGACTCGAACCAACTCCCCTATTCCGACATCTTCACCGAATACCGCTATCCAGCTGGCAAGATCGTCACGAAGCTGTTTCTGCTTTGCCTCAATGTCCCTGATCTTCTGTTCGACCTGACGGATGACCATCTGCAGCTGCTGCTTTTTCAGCATAAGGGTCGGAAGGTAGCGCTGGTACCGTTTAAGAGCATCCTTTTGTTTTTTCTGTTCGTTTTTGGTCAGCTTTACCGCCGCCATCACATCATCCTTTCGGCCAGAACTTGTTGAGCAATTCCGTTCTCAGACCGGTCTCTTCCTTGGTAAAACATTCGGAAAGAATCTCCCAGCCGTTGTCCAGCGCTTTTTCAAGGGGAATATTCACCGAAAGGTCCATCATCTGCTCTTCGAAAAGCACACCATATTTCAGGAGCTTATTGTCCCAGTCGGTCATACGGAATCCCATGGATCGTTTCTCCAGCGACTCCTTGTATGCGGCATAGAGTTTGATCATACCGTCCATAAGAGCCCGGTGATCCTCTCTGGTATCCTTATTGACCGACTGCTTCAGTCGTGAAAGGCTTCCGAAGGGCTCGATTCTTCCTCCTTTGAGGTAATACTGCCCCTCTGTGATGTATCCGGTATTATCGGGAACAGGATGGGTAACATCATCTCCCGGCATGGTAGTAACGGCAAGGATGGTAATTGAACCGGACCCCTCAAAATCGACGGCCTTTTCGTATCGACTTGCAAGCTGGCTGTAAAGGTCTCCGGGATACCCACGGTTTGAGGGAACCTGCTCCATGGTTATGGACATCTCTTTCAAAGCATCTGCGAAGTTGGTCATATCAGAAAGAAGGACAAGCACCTTCTTTCCTTCAAGGGCAAATTTTTCGGCCACGGCAAGGGCGATATCCGGAACCAAAAGACATTCAACGATGGGGTCCGCCGCCGTGTGTACGAAAAAGATGGTACGGCTCATGGCCCCGCCGGATTCAAGGGTCTCTTTAAAATAGAGGTAATCGTCGTACTTAAGCCCCATACCTCCCAAAATGATCAGGTCGACTTCCGCCTGCATGGCAATTCGAGCCAGCAACTCGTTGTAGGGCTCTCCGGAAACGGAGAAGATCGGCAACTTCTGACTCTCCACCAGGGTATTAAAGAGGTCGATCATGGGAATACCGGTACGTATCATATTGCGAGGGATGATACGCTTGGCCGGATTTACCGAAGGCCCCCCGATATCGATCAGGTTCTCGTTAAGCTCGGGACCATTATCCCTGGGTTTACCGCTTCCGGTAAAAATCCGCCCGAGTAGGTTTTCCGAATAGGAGATCTGCATCGGATGACCGAGGAAACGCACCTCGTCTCCGGTGGATATTCCCCGACCTCCGGTAAAAACCTGAAGGGAAACCCGATCTCCGTCGAGTCGGATAACGTTGGCAAGCGAATCACCGTGACGGCTGCTTACCACCGCAAGATCATCATAGCGGACCCCGTCTGCCTTTACGGTAATAACACTTCCGGCGATCGCCTCAATTTTACTGTATACTTTGCGCATCGTTTCTCCCACCTTTCACTATGCCTGCTTTAGCAGCCGTTTCGCATCTTCCTGAAAACCGGTCTTCTTTTCGTCGAACATCTGACGGATCATCTTTTCCTGGGCAACAAACTCATCAGACTTCCATTCGCTTCCATTGAAATCGAGAAAGCGCTGGCGCAACTGGTTGAAATAGGTTCGAGCCTCATCCTTCTGGGAAAGATCATAGTTCGAACCGATAATTTCGAAGAGCAGATTAAAGACGTAGGTCTGACGCTCCACGCCTACCGCAGCATCGACAGGATCAAAGGAGTTCTGCTGCAGGTAGACATAATCGATAAAATCGGATTTGAGATAGATGATATAGTCGTCGATACTGGTGCCTTCCTCACCGACGACCTTCATCATCTGCCCCACCTCATCGCCCCGATGCAGAACCTGCCGGGCGTATTCGGTTTTCTGGGGCTCGATGACCCCACTATACTTGCTCCAACTGTCCAGAGGGTGGATAGCCGGATATTTTCTTGCATCCGACCGTTCCCGCGAGAGTCCGTGGAAGGCACCAACGACCTTCAAGGTCGCCTGGGTCACAGGCTCTTCGAAGTTCCCTCCGGCGGGGCTTACGGTACCACCGATGGTGACCGATCCGATCGATCCATCTTTGAGCCGGACCACACCGGCACGTTCATAGAAACCGGCGATAACCGATTCGAGGTAGGCGGGAAAGGCCTCTTCTCCCGGTATCTCTTCAAGACGACCGGACATCTCACGCATTGCCTGGGCCCAACGGCTCGTGGAGTCGGGAAGCATGAGAACGTTGAGTCCCATCTGCCGGTAGTACTCGGCCAGCGTAACAGCGGTATAGACCGAGGCTTCCCGGGCCGCAACCGGCATGGAACTTGTGTTACAGATGATGATCGTCCGCTCCATCAAGCTTTTTCCCGTTCGCGGGTCGATCAGTTCGGGAAACTCCTTCAATGTCTCGACGACCTCACCTGCACGTTCACCGCAGGCCGCAATAATAACGATATCCACTTCGGCATGTCGGCTGGTAATCTGCTGCAAGACTGTCTTTCCGGCACCGAATGGACCGGGAATACAGTAGGTCCCGCCGAGGGCCACCGGAAAAAAGGTATCGATCAGACGGACCTTGGTGATCATCGGTTTAGTCGGCTTAAGTCGCTCGTCGAAGCAGGAAATAGCCCGTTTTACCGGCCAATGAAAGCTCATGGTAAGGGGAATATCGTTTCCCTTTTCATCGGTCATCACCGCAATCTCATGATCGATGTCGTAGCTTCCAGCCGACTCCATCTTTTTTATGCGGTAGCTTCCCTGCTTATCGAAGGGAACCATAATCCGATGCTCGAAAATCCCTTCGGGGACAGTTCCAAGGGTATCGGCTGCGGTAACACTATCTCCAACCTTCACCTTGGGAGAAAAATCCCACTTTTTGTCCCGAGGTAAAGCACTCAGGTAGACTCCTCGCTGAAGAAAGAAGCCGCACTGCTGGGCCAATTCGGGAAGCGGGTTCTGAAGGCCGTCGTAGATCTGCGTCAGCAAACCGGGACCAAGCTCTACAGCCAGCAGCTCTCCGGTAAACTCCACACTGTCGCCAACTCCGACTCCACCGGTCATCTCAAAAACCTGCATCTCAGCCCGGTCTCCCCGGATTCGTATAACCTCCGACTTGAGGCGTTTTTCATCTAAAACGATATATCCCACTTCATTCAAAGAGACGGTACCGTCGACTAAGACCGATACCATATTTCCGTTTACGCCTATGACTTTACCACTGCTCCTATCCATCAGCTCTCTCCATTCCCGGTTGAGGAAGCAGAAGCAACCGCTTCCCGTACGTCTGCATAAATTTCTTCAAATCGCTCTGTACCAAGCTCGGGGCGGAAGGCCCCTTTCCTTTCCAAAAGCTGCAATTTGAGATAGATAATCATCATTCGTTGAAGGTCAAAATAGTGACCGACCTCCATTTCCTCAAGCTTCCGCCAACGTGCCTTATTAAGCACATCTTCCGCCTGTAGGGGGGTCGGCTGCCCCAGGGCATCGCGGACAATCTCTTCAATTCCCGTCGGTCCTTCGCCGGGGCGCAGATACGTTGCGGCATCCATGCCAAGGCCCGGCGCTCTGGAACGAATCAGTTCATTACGAAGTTCCTGTTCAAATCGGTACCAGGAGATAAGAAAAGCGGGGAGCTCACCCTCTTCCTGGTCGGAAATATCAAGTTTTGCACAACGAAGGGAACGGTAGGCGGCATCTGACATATCTTCCGCACAACGTGCAAGAAAATCCTCCGAACGTATACCGGAGGCTACGTCATACGAAAAGAACGGCAGGGTGGCAATCGTATAATAGTATTGAGCCAATTGCCGCCTCCCTTATTCCTTTTGGCCTTTTACACTCTCCCGCAACAAAGAGGAAAGCCGGGGACTTACATACTGAGAAAGAATTTCGGCAATTCCGTCGGCCGTGAAATTGTAGTAGGCACTTCCGCCTTCCTCGGCAATCTTAAAGCCGGCTTCTATTCCGGCCACAGGCTTGACGGTAACGCCCTTCTTCATCTTGGTTCCAAGCGCTTTTTTAAGATACTCTTCCACTTCCACTCGCTCGTTTTCAGGAAGTAGGAGTTCAAGGGAATCCTTCTCCTCGCTCCAGTTGGAAAGAAGGGCGACGATGGCTTTGGATAGGCCTTCTCCGGTGAGGGCTGAAGCCGCTTCCTTCTTTACCACCGCATCGAGCATTGAGGTAATCGATGATTCGAGACTAAGGAGCAGATCTCTTCCTGCCTGCCGGATCGATTCTTCGGCAGTCGCCTGCATTTTGGCCGCATCTTCTTCGGCCTTTTCTCGGATCCGGGCCGCCTCTTGTTCCGCATCGGCTATAATTTCATTTCGCTTTTTCTGTGCCTCATTAACGATTTCTTTAGCCTGGGCCTCGGCATTGTCGACCCCCTCGCTTTTAATCGTCTCTATCAGCTCTTTCAGTTGAACATCCATAACAACCCCTTCGCCAATTCAGTGAAATTTTATCTATTCCGTATCATACATGGTGACAGACCATTCATCAAGAGAATACGGAAACCGAGGACTTCATTCCTCGTCAATATACCGGTAAATTTTTTCCATCCGCCTCTGGAAAAAGCCATGCAATGCCTTTGGAGCGTCGCTTCGTTCCGTTAAAATTGATAAAACAGCTATCCTCGCTTCATCGACGGAGGAAAAACTTTCGGCCGAAAGATGATCTACCTCTTCATGAATCGCCTTCAGAATTTGCAGTTCATGGCGAAGTAGTGCACTATTTTCTGTCCAGACATATTCGGTGATCTCACGGCGATCATGACGCTCACTGGTAGAATCAAGTAATACGACAATCCCCTCTTCCATGGCCGAAATCTCAACCGAAAGGATACGTAAAAACTTCCGTAATTTCTCCTTCATATTATTCTACCTCGTAAGGGTAATACTATAGGTCTTTATCGGTATCCGCAAGATTAAAGCCGATACTTAACACCGATGTTTCCGTAAATTTTAAAGGCGGTACCGTCTCTTGCAATACGAATTCCTCTTCCGGGATAGGCAGTCTCAATTTTCTCCTGCAGCATAGAGGCAACCGTCTCTTCGATCTCGCTCTGCACTGATTTTGGAACCTTTGCAAGGGTAACCATATCCACTTCCACGACCCAACCCCTGCCGTGTTCGGAACCGAAACCGGGGGAGAAGGCGGCCCCGACGTTGAAGAGGCCGTCCCTGCTTTTACTTGCCGTTTCTCCCTTCGCAGGTCTGTTGGGATGTAAGGGGTAAAGCTGTCCATAACGATTCTCCAGTGCTTCGTCTATTTCATCGAAGCTCTTTTTAAGAAAATCTTCCCACTCTTCCATCTGGGGATTTACCATCTCTATACCTCCTCCTCGTCCTCTTTTGCCTCATCATTTGTCACCTGAGGCACCGTTTCAACCCGTTTTCTGCGGGGGCGGAGCCTATGCTTCGTTTTTTTGGGGGTGCTTGGGGAAATATTGGCAACGGCTAAAATAATAGACACGACAAGGATCATGAGTACGGTAACTACAATAAAGTGAGGAGAGCGTATCAAGGCAAGCAAAAGCTCAAAAAAAGAATTCATCCCAGTCGTACCACCGTTTTGCCCGCCCCTCCATCGTCGGGATGAGCAAATTCATAGGATTCCACGGCCTTATGGCCTCTCAAGTAATCGTGTATTCCCCGCTGCAAGATCCCTTCACCGGTACCATGGATCACGGAAAACTCCCTCAAACCCTGAACAAGTGCCGCATCTATCTGCTTGATAAGAGCGTCTATGGCCTCTTGAAGTCGCATTCCCCGGAGATCCAGAACGAAAGAGGCCCTCTGACCGGCAGATGGGGCATCATAGCTTACGGCAACTTTCTGCCGTCCCCCTTTCTGCTGGGCTTTAACGGCTCGAAGCTCTTTTTCCGCAACAGGCAATTTCATCGGGCCAATCGCAACGATCCAACGATCCCTTTTCTCTTTTCTTATGAGTACTCCCTGTTTTTGATAGTTTGAGACAAACACGGTCTGCCCCTCCTCGAGCGGAAAATCGGAAAACGCTTCCTCCTGATGTCGATCTTCGGGTACCAGAAGACGTTTTTGCTCCTTTTCGTACAGCTCCTTCTCATTGTGGGAACGTTCCTCGATCGTGCCGATGAACTCTTTTACCTTGAGGGTCTTATCCCTGTTTATCTCCCCTTCACGCAACTCACGAACAAGGTTTTCAAGTTCACGTCGAGTCTCATGCATGAAGGCATCGAGACTACGATACCCCTCTTTTCGCAGTTCGTTCTCCCGCCTTCTAAGACGGAGTTCCTTCAGATCGTTTTCCCGCACCTCTTCCCGTAGACGTTTCTCACGCTGATTAAGGCGCTGTTCTTCACTACGGAGACGAGAAGTCTGTGATTCGAGTTCCCGGATCATGGTACCGACCTCGCCGGCAGATTCCTGCCGGTAGTGTTCGGCTCGATCAAGTAAGCCCTGGGGCATACCGCTGCGTTGTGCAATCGCAAAGGCGTGGCTTTCACCGGGGATTCCGGAAATCACACGGTAGGTAGGCATGTGTGAAGACTCATCGAAATCCATGGAAGCGTTCATTGCCCCCGATCGGGTATAGCCGAAATTCTTCAACAAGCCGTGGTGGCTGGTTGACACCGTCAGGGCATCTTTTTCAATCAGCTCCTCAAGAATCGCCATGGCAAGCACCGATCCCTCGGCAGGATCGGTACCTGATCCCAATTCGTCGAGAAGAACTAAGGTGTGAGCCTGGGCAAGCGATATGATATCCGCGATGGTCCTCATGTGCCCTGAAAAGGTAGAAAGTGATGCCTCTATCGACTGATCGTCGCCTATATCGGCATAGACGGCACGAAAGACCGGTAATTCACTCTCTTCGGCCGCAGGAATCTCTATCCCGAATTGATGCATCAGTACCAATAAGCCGATGGTCTTCAGGGTAACGGTTTTTCCCCCGGCATTGGGACCGGAAATGATTAAGGAACGTACCGATCCCCCCAGTTCGATATCGATAGGAACCGCATCAAGGCCCAGTAGAGGATGTCTGGCCCGTTTGAGCCGAATTCCCTCGTCGACAATCATAGGGCGAATCCCCTGATAATAGCGGGAAAGGCGTGATCGGGCCTGAATGACATCAATCTCTGCGATGACCGGAATGAGCGTCTCAAGGCTCTCCAGGCGGTCGCGAACAAGGGCGGAAAGCTCTCGTAGGATCTTGATAACAACCTGATGCAGCTCATGTTCCTGGATGGCAACCTCGTTATTTTTCTCGAGAATGTCAAAGGGTTCGAGGTAGAGGATAGCCCCTTTGGAAGAAACGTCATGAATAATGCCCTTTACCGCCCCGCGACGCTGCGCCTTCAGAGGAAGGACAAGCCGTCCATCCTTCTGACTTGGCACATCATTTTGCCATAAGTCCTTACTTTCGTTCATATAGCGGGAACTCATCTCCATTAATTCCCGTCGTAAAGCACCAAGACGCTTTCGTATCGTACGCAACTCCGGGTGATTTTCTTTCACACTTCCATCCGCTTCCAAAACCGAAAAGATGCGGGAAGCAAGTTCACGGGGAGGATCAAGGCGCTGCAATAGCTCGAGCAGATGTGCGGGAAACACCGCCGCCTTCGACTGGGGAGGAAAAAGCTCCTGACTCCCCTCTTGTACATAGTCCTGCAAGATAGCGGCTGATTGGATATAACGTGCAATGGGATAGAGATGTTCGCCATCAACAAACGATCCTGGTCTGGCAAGCTCTTTAAGAGCCTCTGTAATTGAGGGAAAAGAGAGAGCGGGTAACTCCCGAAACTGCTCCATCAGAACTCGTAGGGCAGCTACATCATCATGGAGCGATTCACACTCGCGACGCTTTGTCAGAATACGCTGTCCGGAAAGGAGCGTTCGTCCCTCTTCACTAAAACAACGGGCTGAAAGTTCCTTTCGTATTTTGTCGAATTCTAATAGCTCAACTGTTTTTTCCACCGTTCAAGTTCCTCATAAAGACGAAGATAGCTTTCAAAGCGATCTTCGTGGATCTTTCCGGCAAGCACAGCCTCCCGTACTCCGCAGCCAGGTTCTTCCCGATGCGTACAGGGTTGAAATTGGCAGAGGTGGCTATAGGCGGAAAAATCCTTGTAATAAAAGCCGAGATCCTCCGGCCCAATTCCATAGGGAATGATCTCCCTTACTCCAGGAGTATCAATCACCATGCTTCCTCCAATGACATAGGCTCGAGACAAAGTAGTCGTATGTCTTCCCCTATTATACTTTACCGAAACATCTCCTGTCTTTAACTCCAGCTTGGGATAAAGCGTATTGAGCAGGGAAGATTTGCCGACTCCCGATTGGCCGAAAAAAGCAACACAATGGCCATCTATCCTTGTTTTTAGCGAATCGGTGCCTTTCTTTGTGACTGCAGAGGTCCTGAAAATCTCATACCCCATCGCCTCATAGGCATCAAGCCGCTTCTCAATGGCGGCAATGGCCTCTCCGGCAACATCGTCATACCCCTCTATCTGATCATATTTGTTAAGCACGATGATGACCGGTACACGTTCCCCGGATGCTACAAGTACCCGATCAAGAAAGCGAGGACGGAATGGCGGTGTCACCGGAGAGAGGATGGCAACAAGAAAATCGATGTTTGCGGCAACTGCCTGCGGCATGTTTCGCTTCTGGTTGAGACGAACAAAGGCATTTATGCGCTCTTCTCTGGAAAGGATGATCCCCTCCTCATCGGCTTCGTTACTTTGCCGTTCGTAACGGACGCAATCCCCCGGGGCAAGGGGGTTATACTCCTGCAAACTGCCACGTTCCAAGACTTTGCCTTTAATCCTGCATCGCAAGGTAAGATCCTCGACGGCATCATAGAGGGTAAAGATATTGTTTGCCCCCCAAAGAATGGTTCCCGTCGACTCCATTACACAACGCCGCCCCAGCCGAGAGCATAGGCATCGGCGAAACGCCGGTATGTATCGACCGCCCCCTCAATACCGCTAACAAAAAACTCACCGCCGCCCCCGCCTCCATGGTATTCTGAAACCATTTGGATAACGTGCCTTCCGACCCCTTCGATGGAATCAACGATTTTCACCCGGCCACCGAAGGCTTCGGCAATCTCATCCCTGACATGAAGGAAATGGGTACATCCCAGAACCAAGGTATCAACCTCCTTTTCCGAAAAAAAGGCAACCGCAGGGGCAAGAACCTCACGAATCTCATGAGGTTCGGCATCGAGGAGATGATTTTCGACAAAATCCACGATATCGACACCGGCGAATCGTTCGACCTGAAACCCGTCGGCAAAAAGCCTGACAAGATTGTCGGTATAGGGATCCTCCACGGTACGCTTTGTGGCAAGCAATCCAATGGTATGCGTACAAGAAAGAGCGGCGGCCGGTTTTATCGCCGGAACAACCCCTACGAAGGGAACGGAAAAGGTGTCTCTGAGCTTCTGAAGCGCCGTTACCGAAGCTGTGTTACAGGCAACGACGACAATCGAGGGATCAACACGTTCGATGTAGCGTTCCATGGAGCCTATGATAAGCCCACCCAACTCTTCAATGGATTTTTCGCCGTAAGGGAAATTCGCCCTATCGGCAAGATAGCGATAGGAGAAGTTGGGAAGCTTCTTTCGTACCCACTGAAGGTATGGCAATCCTCCGATACCGGAGTCAAAGAAGGCAATTGGGCCGGTATTCTTCATGGCCGTATAGTAAAACCTTCACGGCGTATTGACAAGCCAGAGTTTTCCATTACTCTAAAACTATGTTTTCCAATTCCATATGTAGTGAGCCGGGGTGTAACTCTTTCTCGGCTACCGGTCAAAGCACCTGTCTGAAGCATAGCCCCGACAGGGAAGCAAGCACCAAACGCTGCAAAGAGATCCTCGATCGAGAGAGGCGAATAAAAGATATCAGCTGCTCGGGCATCGTCCTCCGGGAACTTGATATGAGAGAGAAAACCCTCACCACCTGTAATTTTTCCGAAGCACATTTTCGCAATATTGATTTCAGTGGCTCACGGTTTCGGCTTTGCTTTTTCCCTTTCTCAACCTTTGAGAAATGTCGTTTCACGGGATGCAACATCACCTATTCCGTCTTTGCCGGTTCAACCTTCGTTGATTGCGATTTTTCAGGATCCGATATCATTCATACAAATTTTCTGGGGATAAAGGCCGAACATACCATCTTCGACGATTCGGATCTCTACTACTCAAATTTTACCAATGCGAAGCTCAATAATGTCACCTTCATCGACTGCAATCTGAAAAAGGCAGACTTTTATGCGACCGAGAGGACAGGTGTTAATTTCAAGTATTCGAACTATGAGGAAGCAAGTTTCGGAAGGGAAGCGGTATTATGAAGCTCTTTTTCCATTTTGCCGTCGTCGGTTTTTCCAATACCTATCTGATCGGCCCCGAGGGGGGCGGGAATGCAATCCTTATTGATCCCGGCGTGATGGATGTGGAGCTCTTGGACATGATCGAGTCAAACGGCTACTATGTTCGTTACATTCTGGTCACCCATAGCCATGAAAGTCATGTAAAGGGGCTTGGTACCATTGGAAAAATCTACGATGCAGAGATATACGGAAAGCACCCGGTGGTCCTCGGTCGCTCGGCGCATGTCCTTGAGGATGGAAAAGAGTACGATTTCGAGGGGATCAAAGTGGTTCCTATTGATGTAAAGGGACATTCGGGAGATCATTTGGTTTACCGAATTGAGAACATGCTGTTCACGGGCGACATCCTTGCCGCAGGCAGAATCGGATCGAGTGAAGGGGCTGTAGAACGAGCCATCATGCTCAAATCGATACAGAAACGAATTCTCCCACTCCCCGACTATATGCTCATCTTCCCCGGCCACGGCTCGCCGACTACCCTCAAAACGGAAAAGCTCTTCAATCCGGATCTACGGCTCGGTAGTCAAGTCCCCAGCACTGCTGAAGGGGAGCTCGGAAGCGTTCGGGAAGAGGAGCGATAAAGCGGCGAGGCTCCCTCTCCCCCGGCAGAAGGATTTCAAGGCTCATGGAGTGAAGCATCAAACCAAGGTCCGGAAAACGGGTGTTTTTTCTGCCGTAGATGGGATCACCGATGACCGGGTGGCCAAGCATCAGCGTATGGACCCGAATTTGATGGGTCCTACCGGTAAGCAAGTTAAAAGCGGCAAGAGAACAATCATTTCCTCGCCTGAGCCTGGTATACTCCGTCACCGCAGGCTTTCCTCCACTCATAGTCCAGGTAAAACGTTTCCGGTTCTTCGGGTCACGGATGATGCCGCTTTCCATACGGCCCGTTGCATTGGAGAGGTCTCCCTTCACAAGGGCAATATAACGCTTTTTACACCGTCTGTTGGCAAATTGCTCCGCAAGAAACTGACGGGTTTCCGGATCTTTTGCCGCTATTAGGACCCCTGAGGTATCCTTATCGAGACGATGAACGATGCCGGGGCGTACCGTATCCTCGCCGAACCGTTCTCCCAGTTCGCGGCAATGATACAAAAGGCCTTGTACAAGGGTTCCGGACCAGTTCCCGGCCGCGGGATGAACGACAAGTCCCTGAGGCTTATCAACGACAATGACGTGCTCATCCTCATATATAATAGAGAGATCGATGGCCTGCGCCCCGAAGGATGGCTCGGGCTGATCCTCGTACATTAATGCAATACGATCCCCCGTATAGACCCGCGATGATGCCTTGACCACCTTTCCATTAATAAAGAAACGGGGATTACGCTGACGCAGTTGGCTGCGGGCAAAGAGTCCGGCAACCTCGCTCACATAACGATCGATTCTGACACCTCCGTCCGGGATATCCCGAACGCGGTCCTCCCAGCGGCAGCCTTGTTTCTCAACGCCCACCGGAAGAGGCTCCAATGATATAATCGACAAGGGCAAGCAAGAGTGATCCACCGACCGCCGCCAGAATCCGATAGGTTCGTTCTTCACTATCTACCAAATATTCCCCGCTTCCCGTCGAATAGAAGGGAACATAATCGGTATCGAAATCGTGGGCAACATAGTTGTACGAATCAAATCCAAGGGTCGATAAAAGAAGAGTAAAGGGGAGCGAGCCAAAGAAAATAACCTCGGCACGCCGAAGGTCCAAGGCCCATTGAGGAAATTCGGATGCACTATAGGGTTCGTAATCGGACTCATCGCTTGCAGTATCTTCAGTATCATCGGCAGGCAGTAACGTTGCAACAAAGCAAAGGAGAATGAGAAAAACAACAATTCGCACGACAAGAGGACGGGTCATCTCCTTATTCCCGTCTCCCGAATATTGCAGTTCCCACCCGTACGATTGTCGCTCCTTCGGCAACGGCGATAGGGAAATCCCCTGACATCCCCATCGAAAGTTCACGGAGCTCTACCTGGGGGTATTCCGTCGAAAGACGATCGGACATTGAACGAAGAAGGATGAAGGCGTTTCTGATCTGCCCCTCATCTCCACCAAGAGGTCCGATAGTCATAAGACCGGTTACACGAAGAGCAGCCAATTCGAGTACCGCTCCCAAGGCATCGCTTAACTCTTCATACTCGGAAAAGCCGTTTTTCGAGACTTCTCCGGAGGTATTAACTTCAAACATGATATCGATACTCTTCCCGGATACTTGTGCCCTTTTATTGAGCTCCTCGGCAGTGGCGACTTTGTCGATTGACTCTACACATTGAACAAAGGGAACAATCTGTTTCACCTTATTGCTTTGTAAATGACCGATCATGTGTAATTTCATATCGGCAGGAAGGGGTAAGG
>JGI2924J29684_1077556_pt1 | contig 18759 bp, 15 predicted proteins | sample BenlonsequencITS_FD_29684 | JGI IMG/M metagenome (IMG submission 29684)
ACACACACACACACACACACCTCTACAAGCACTACAATTACCTCTACAATCCTCGGACAGTTCGGGGCCGCATACCGTTCGAGGTTGGTTGTGACCACCGCCCCCCGACCACTCGTTCGCGCTTCGTCCCGATCTGATGACTGACCATTCAATCAATTTTTATAGCCAGCGCCGATATGGGACCTATCATGGACTGTGGGATAGTCGGACCCGGGCACACGAACCGCCGTGAGTTGCGATGAACCAGGGAACGTCGTTTCTCGACGATCCGGACGATACCCGGGAAGCGATCATGCGCGCGACCTACGTCGCACTCGGGAAGCACGGCTACTCGGATCTGACGATCCAGCGAATCGGTGACGAGTTCTCGAAGAGCAAGTCGCTGCTGTACCACCACTACGACAGCAAAGACGATCTCCTGCTCGACTTTCTCGAGTTCATGCTGACCCAGCTCGAAGAGCAGTTGCCGGTGTACAGGGATAGCGGCGCCGACGACCACATTCAGGATATCGTCGACCAGACCTTCGTCTTCGGCGGGAGCCACACCAGCGACGACTTCGCTCGCGCGATTCTCGAACTGCGTACACAGGGAGCCCACGACGACGCGTTCCGTTCGTACTTCACCCGCAGCGACCAGTTCGTCCGAAAACACGTGGCCCACACGATTCGATCCGGCATCGAGCAGGGAATCTTCCGGGACGTCGATCCACAGGAGACTGCGGCACTGTTTCAACTCACGTTCGTCGGGACGATGACGCAGCGCGTGACGAGTGACGACGACGTCCTCGAAGATGCACGCGCCGAGTTCGAACGCTACGTCCGCGAGTGTCTGCTGGCCGAGTAAACGGTGCTGACCGGGTGAGTTGCTGCCCGACGAGTGTACGTTTGAACCCACGAGTGAGCGATCAGTTGATTGGCTCTCAGAGCCCAATCATGCACTACCAGCGTCCCCGCACCTCAGTACGCCTGTCGTGGCTATTTCAGGGAAACAACGGGTCGACACTCAAACGGGGCAGACAGTTGTCGTGCACGGCTCGGTACAGAGAGCAGCGAGGCACACAGTTCCACAGACAGTGACGGAGAGACCAGATTCGTCAGTGCTGGGAGCCGCCAGATGACCGGATTTTCGGTCCGTCCCCACCCCGACAGAGACGACGATTCGCGGTGCCAGCTGTAAGCGACACCATCGCCACGTCTGGTTTGGGCCGGGTTACTACGCAGCCAAGAATCGACAGCTGTGCTACCAATCAGCCGGAATGAGGGATTTTGAGTGCGTAAAGAGGCGGGTAGCGGTCTCGAAACTGGCGAATTCGACGGGAGTTTAAATACTATTTCGGGAACTGCAACAACAGATTTTGATATAGCATTATGCAATTCATTTGTCGGTGACAGCGGACCCCTTTTAAAGAAGCAAGGTCGTTCGTCGGGCCAGCACAAATCATCCGATAGCGCTCGGTCTCGACAGGGAGCAAAATTAGAACCTACTGAAAACCGAGAACACGGGGACACAACGGAGAACTGATCAGAAAGCGACGAAGGGCGAACACGAGGACAATTCGCGAACGCGAAACGCGTTCGAACACGTCAACGACCAGCTATCGGACGACCCGGTCGGAATATCACACTGCGCCAGTATTATCGGATCGTTCGTTCGATGGGTGGCAAAAACCGATCACACAGCCCATCGAGTCGATCGGAGTAGCCGATCAAACCATTCGATAGGTCGTGCAGTTCCGATCGGGCAGTCCGAGTAACTGTACAGGAGAATTCTTCCGACAGAGCTGCGTCCAGACGATGTCGAGAACAGCAGGACGTCCTGGGTAGCAGGACGACCGATTCGCTGTCGAGACGATCAATTGGTGTTCGTGTACGCGTTGCACCAGAGAGGCTCGCCTCGGCACAGACAGGGCGAGCCAGTCAGGGCACACGAGGGCAGTAACCCTAAGGGCGTTCGAGTACCAGTAGCACACGTGAGTGTGAGTGCAGTATCGTGAGCAAAAGAGCTATCCGGCGAGCAACCGGAGTACCGTCAACGTCGTCCACCACAACCTATGAACGAAGTGCAACTGGAGGTCGCGAAGGCGTATCCCAACGACTCGGGCCGCGGCATCGCCCGGCTCGACCCCGATACGCTGCTGCACCTGAAGCTGAGTCCGGGAGATATCATCGAGATCGAAGGGGCGAACACCACCGCCGCCAAGGTCTGGCGAGCCGATCGACAGGACTGGAACACAGACACAGTCCGGATCGACGGCTTCACGCGCCAGAATGCGGAAGTCGGCATCGGCGAGCGCGTCACGATCCGTAAGGCCGAGGCCACGAAAGCCGAGTCGCTCGTCCTCGCCCCGCCGGAAGAGGCGTCTGTCCAGTTCGGTTCTGACGCCGCCGGGATGGTCAAGCGCCAGATCCTGAAACGGCCGGTCGTCGAACGAGACATCGTCCCGGTGATGAGCTCGACGAACCACCCATTCATGCGCTCGCCGGGGCAGGCGATCCCGCTCATCTCCGTCGAGACTGAACCCGACGGCGTCGTCCTCATCACCGAGGACACGGACGTCGAGCTCCGCGAAGAGCCGATCTCCGGCTTCGAGAAGACCGGCGGCGGCATCACCTACGAGGACATCGGCGGCTTACAGAACGAGATCCAGCGGGTCCGGGAGATGGTGGAACTCCCGATGAAGCACCCGCAGATCTTCAAGAAGCTGGGCATCGAGCCGCCCCAGGGCGTCCTCCTGCATGGCCCGCCCGGCACCGGGAAGACGCTGCTCGCGAAGGCCGTCGCCAACGAGACGTCGGCCTCGTTCTTCTCGATCGCTGGCCCCGAGATCATCTCGAAGTACTACGGGGAATCCGAACAGCAGTTACGCGAGATCTTCGAGGACGCCAGCGAGGAGTCTCCCGCGATCATCTTCATCGACGAACTCGACTCCATCGCGCCCAAGCGCGAGGACGTCACTGGCGAGGTCGAACGCCGCGTCGTCGCCCAGTTGCTGACGATGATGGACGGCCTCGAATCCCGTGGCCAGGTCATCGTCATCGCGGCGACCAACCGCGTCGACAGCGTCGACCCCGCCCTCAGACGCCCGGGCCGGTTCGACCGTGAGATCGAGATCGGTGTCCCCGACGAGACGGGCCGCGAGGAGATACTCCAGATCCACACGCGCGGCATGCCGCTTTCCGACGACGTCAACCTCTCGCGGCTGGCCGACGACACGCACGGCTTCGTCGGCGCCGACATCGAGAGCCTCACCAAGGAAGCTGCGATGAAGGCACTGCGTCGCTACCTGCCGGAGATCGATCTGGACGAAGAGGACATCCCGCCGAGCCTCATCGACCGGATGATCGTCAAACGCGACGACTTCGGCGGCGCACTGAACGAGGTCGAGCCCTCGGCGATGCGCGAGGTTCTGGTCGAGCTCCCGAAGGTCTCTTGGGACGACGTCGGCGGCCTCCACGACGCCAAAGAACAGGTCCAGGAGTCCGTCGAGTGGCCGCTCAACGACCCCGAGAAATTCGGTCGCCTCGGCATCGACCCGCCGGCAGGCGTCCTGCTGTACGGCCCGCCCGGCACCGGGAAGACGCTGATGGCGAAGGCGGTCGCCAACGAGACGAACGCCAACTTCATCTCCGTGCGCGGCCCGCAGCTGCTCTCGAAGTGGGTTGGCGAGTCCGAGAAGGCCATCCGCCAGACGTTCCGGAAGGCCCGGCAGGTCTCCCCGACCGTCATCTTCTTCGACGAGCTGGACGCGCTCGCGCCGGGCCGCGGCGGCGAGGTCGGCTCGAACGTCTCCGAACGCGTCGTCAATCAGCTACTGACCGAGCTCGACGGGCTCGAAGACATGGGCGACGTGATGGTCATCGGCGCGACGAACCGCCCGGACATGATCGACCCGGCACTGCTTCGATCTGGCCGCTTCGACCGACTCGTCATGATCGGCGAGCCCGACACGGACGGTCGCGAGCGCATCCTCGAGATCCACACCGAGGACATGCCGCTGGCGGCCGACGTCAGCCTGCGCGAGATCGCCGAGATCACCGACGGCTACGTCGGCTCCGACCTCGAGTCCATCGGTCGCGAGGCGGCGATCGAAGCCCTTCGTGACGACGACGAGGCCGAGGTCGTCGAGATGCGCCACTTCCGACAGGCACTCGAGAACGTCCGACCGACGATCACCGAAGACATCCTCGAGTACTACGAGGGAATCGAAGACCAATTCCGCGGCGGCACCGCCACGCGACCGGCGAGCGGTCGCCGTGGCAGCCGGATCGGCTTCCAGTAGCACACTCGATCGGCACGATTTCTGTCGCTCACGTTTCGACGATTTATCCGGCCTCGACTCGCCTCAGTCTACTTGACTCGTCTCTGGCTACTCGATACGTCTCAGCCTACTTCGCTCGTCGACGCTCGCTACTCCGCTCGACGACACACCGGCTACCCAGTTCGCACACTGCTTGCACAGCACCGACCGAGTCGTCGTGATCAGTGGCGGCGTCAGGCTCGCAACTTGGCGAGTTCGCGGGTGATCGCCCGCCGTTTCACCAGCAAGAATCCACAGAAGATGAAGACGAACCCGACGACTGTGGCCGCATCCACCGGCTGGTCGAGGTAGAACCAGCCGACGACGGCGGCCACGATCGGGGCCACGTAGGAGACCATGTTGATCTCGACGGCGCCGAGTCGGTCGAGCAGGTCGAAGTAGATGAGAAACCCGATCGCACTCGAGAAGATCGAGAGATACGCGAGTGCGCCGATCGCTTCCAGATGCGCCCAGTCGGCGATAGCGAAGGACTCGCCGAGGCCGACGCTCAGCACGTGTAAGATCACGGCGCCACCGAGCATCGACCAGGCCTCCATCGCCTCGATCTCGAGGTCGGCATCGAGCCGGCGCGTGAGGACGCTTCCGAGTGCGAACGCTGCGGCGGCACCGAAGACGAGGAGGTTCGCGACCGTATCCGTCGTCACCACGTTCGACGGGTCCGGCCGGGAGATGACGAGCACACCGACGAGCCCCAGCCCGACGCCGACCACGCCGATCCGGGACAGCGCGTCCTGTGGAACGAGTGCGCGTGCGAACCCGGTCGTGAGGACCGGCGACAGACTGACGAGGACGGCGGCGGCTGCCGCCGTCGTGTTGAGCTGGCCGACGAAGAGAAAGGCGTGGTACACCGCGATCATCAACACGGCCCCGGCACCCACAGTTAGCCACGCTTGCCGTCCGCGGGGGAGCGGGTCGTCGGCGACGACGAGCGCGTACGCGAGCATGATGACGCCTGCGACGTCGTACCTGACCGCAGCGAAGAGGACGGGTGGCAGGTAGGTCAGCCCGGCGTCGATAGCCACGAACGCGGACCCCCAGGCGAACGCGAGGACGAGAAACAGGGTTGTCGTACGGTACTGACTCACGACGAAGACCGAGGGGGTGTCCGTACGAAGTTGTTTCGAATCGCAACGCATCGGTGGCCAGAGAAACCGCACCGTACGACACTGGCGGCCCGCAAATACCCCACTGACCGGCTTTGGGCTTCCAACGCGCCGCGTCAATCCCCGGACGGAATTGTCTCTGCTGGTTCTTTGCGAACGTCAGTCCGCAGGTGACAGGCCGCAGCGTGGCGTTCCGTCGCGAGACCGGGATTCACTGTCTCACAGACGCTCTCGTATCGTTCCCGGAGGGTATCAGCGGCAGTCGCCCAGTCGTCGTCGACGACGTGCTCGAGCGCGGAGCGCACCGTCGATCGATCGCGGTCCGGAAGGTCGTTCGCGAAGTAGCGCTCGTACAACGCGTCGACGAGTTCGGCTCGATCGGCCGCCGTCGATTCGTCGCCGGCAGGAACGTCGACCGTTTCGCGAACACGCGCTATCGGCAATTCACGGTCCTCGATACGCTGGCGGAGGTCCATGATCGCTCGGTACGCGCTCTGTTCGAGTTCGACGTCGTCCGGTTGAATCACCTTCGGACAACGGGTTCTGAATCGGCAGCCGCTCGGCGGATTGCGCGGCGACGGCACGTCCCCCGATATCGTCTCCCGTGTCCGGTTTCGTTCGTCGGTACTCGCTCGGGGGACGCTTTCGAGTAACGCCTCAGTGTAGGGATGCTGTGGGTCGGTGAACAGGTCGTTTGCCGGCCCGATCTCGACGATTTCGCCGAGATACATCACCGCAACGCGATCGCAGACGTGGCGGATGACGGAGAGGTCGTGACTGATCAACAGGTACGTCAGGTCCAGTTCGTCCTGGAGATCGTCGAGGAGGTTGAGAACCTGAGCCTGGACGGAGACGTCGAGCGCACTCGTCGGTTCGTCGAGGACGACGAAGTCCGGTTCGAGTGCCAGCGCCCGGGCGATGCCGATCCGCTGGCGCTGCCCACCGGAGAACTCGTGAGGATATCGATCGAGTTGATCCGGAGAGAGGCCGACCCGTCGCAGCAGGAACTGCACGCGGTGTTTGCGGAGTACCGCATCCGATTCGGGTTCGATGGAGACGGTGATCGTCTCCGAATCCCGATTCACCGTCGCCGTTACCAGTTCCGGAGTTTCGACCACGATAGCGCGGTCGGAACCGGTCGATCCAGTCCCCGATACATCGACAGACACACCCGTTTCCTGCGTGATGACGTCCGCGTCGAGCGACGATGGCGTGGCGATAGTCAATTCGCCGGGATCGCTCGCCGTCGTATCGATCGTCTCGCCTGCCGTGCCAGCACGCACGGTTACAGGGACGGTCACGGTCGAGCCATCCGGCTCCAGCGCTTTGTCCACGTTCGCGTCAACGTGCACGGACAGTTCGTCCGGTCCGATCCCATCGGTCGTCACGTCGGCGTTGGCGTCGATTTCTGGGTCCGATATCGGCCAGTCGTGGGTCTTCAGCGGAGCCTCGATGATGTCCCCGATCGACTGACGCGGATCGAGGCTCGAGAACGGATCCTGAAAGAGGATCGCCGTCTCTCGTCGGAACGCAGGTGGTCTGAAGTAGGCGCGAGCGATCTTGAACAGGGAAAGCACACCCAGCACCGAGGCGACGACCCCAACCACGGCGACGATCGGTTCGACGAAAAGCGTCGCGATGGCGAGGACCAGGAGTGCGCCGAGCGTCCAGACGGCGAGTCGCCAACCCCAGACACGCTGGGTGGCCAGGCCGAACGAACCTGCTAACAGTGCCGCCCCTGCAAGAGCCCACAGGACGCCGAGGACACCGAGCGGGGTGGATGCCCCCGTTCCGACGGGATCGAATCCGGCGAACGCACTGCCGGCGGCGAGCACACCGCCGACGAGCGTGGCGAGCGCGAAGACGGCGAGTACGCCGGCGAGAAGGTACGCGCGAACGGACAGCGATCTCGGGGCCTCGCTGTACGATTCGATATCGGAGACATTCTGGCCGTCGTATTCGATGTCTCCAATCGTCGGGGACTGCAGGTCGAGAATCGTCTCGCCCGTCGTCGATTTCCCACTACCGGACTCACCGACCAGGCCGAGCGTCTCCCCTTCCTCGATCTCGAAGGAGAGGCCATCGACAGCGCGGACGGCCACCGGATCGGTCCGCAATAGCCGATCGACGAGCGTGTTCTGTTCGAAGAAGTATTTCCGAAGCCCCGAGACCCGAAGCAAGGACCGATCGGATCCGTCCTCACTCATTGGTCTCACCCGAGTTGGCTCCCTCACTCGGAGGGGAATCGGATGCAACCGATCGACCGGTCGCAGTGTCGACCGCCTGCGAGTCTGCATCCCGACCAGCCACCGGACGGACGTCGGTCGGGCTCGCGTCGTCTGCGAAGTAATCCGCTGGAAGTGCGAGATCTTCGCTGTAGGTCAGGTCGGTGAGGACACACCGCGCTTCGTGATTCGGTGAGTCGTTCGCCTCGTTCATCGACGGATGTTCGAGACACGCCTCCATCGCCTTCGGACACCGGTCTGCGAAGTAACAGCGATCGTCCATCTCGTGATCCAACAGGCTCGGGACGTTCCCCGGAATCGGCGTGAGTCTATCGCCCATGGTGTCCAGATCCGGAACGCTGCCGAGCAGCCCTTTCGTATACGGATGAACAGGTCGATCGAACACGTCTTCGAGCGTCCCCTGCTCGACGATTTCACCGGCGTACATTACACCAACGCGGTCGCACATGCGGGCGATGACTCCCAAATTGTGCGTGATGAGCAATATCGTCATTCCCGTCTCCGCCTGCAAATCAGAGAGGAGATCCAGAATCTGGGCCTGTATCGTCACGTCCAGTGCCGTCGTCGGCTCGTCGGCGATCAACACGTCGGGTTCGCCGGCCAGCGCTTGCGCGATCATCGCCCGTTGCAACATCCCCCCAGAGAACTCGTTCGGGTACTGGTCGGCTCGTTCGACGGGATCGGGAATGCCGACCTGCTCGAGCAGTTCGACCGCACGGTCCGTGCTGTCGTCGGTGACGAACTGCTTCGAGGGCAGCACGCCCGAGACGAGGTAGTTGCTGAACGAGTACATGTCGCCGCCCGTTCGGGCCCGCGTCGACCGTGGGTTCGCGCTCGCACGTCGCTGTACCTCGACGGCCTCCGCAATCTGTTCGCCGACCGTGAGACTCGGGTTGAAGCTGCTCTCCGGGTCCTGAAAGATCATGCTAAACGACGTCCCACGGAGCGAATCCCAGATCGATTCGGGAACGTCGAGCAGGTCGACGAACTCGCCGTCGACGGCATCGGGGTAGTCCGCTGCCAGGTCCTCGGCGAGCGACGGCTTCCGGTACTCGATCGATCCCGACGTAATCTGTCCGGGAGATTCGACGAGATCCATGAGCGAGAGGGCGGTGACACTCTTGCCGCTCCCGCTCTCCCCGACGATACCGAAGACCTCCCCCTGCTCGATCGAGAGGGAGAGGTCCGAGACGGCGTTTACCTGCCCCTCACTCGTGAAGAATCGCGTCGATAGGTTCTGAACGTTTAGAATTGATTCACTCATACTCACACACCTCGTTCGCCGCCTTCGATGTTCGGATCCAGTGCATCACGCAGCCAGTCACCGAGTAGGTTGACGCCGATGATCGCCAGCATGATACCGATCCCGGGCACGACCGAAATCCACCAGCTCGACTGGAGAAGGTCCTGCCCGCGCTCGATATCGTACCCCCAGGAGAGCGTCGTCCCGGAGAACCCGAGATAGGCGAGCGACGCCTCTAACAGGATAACCGCCGCGACCTGGATCGTCGCCAGGACGATGATCGGCGTGAGACTGTTCGGGAGGATATGCGTGGCGAGGATCTTCGCATCGCTCATGCCGTAGCTCTTGCTCGCTTTGACGTACTCGGCGTTACGCAACGAGATGGCCTCACCGCGTGCGACACGAGCGAACCAGACCCAGATGACGAGGGCCGCGACGAGCGTGACAGAGCCCGGTATCGGAATACTCTCTGGCATCCCGGATACGACCCCCAGTTCGACGAATGGGTCGGGTATGTGTATTGGCGCCGACCCGAAGACGCCAATGAGCGCCAGTGCGAGGACCAGTGCCGGGAATGCGAGCATGATGTCAGCCAGTCGCATGAGCGTGTCGTCTACCTTCCCGCCGTAGTACCCGGCGACCAGTCCGATCGGGACGCCGATGAGGAGCGCGAGGAACGTCGCGAACACCGCAACCAGGACGGAAACGCGAGCCCCGTAGAGGAAGCGCGAGAAGACGTCCTGGCCGACGTTGTTCGTCCCGAGGATGTGTTCGCTCGTCGGCTCGACGGTTGCCCTGGTGAATTCACCGTCTTCGGTGATCGGCGTCGACGTCTGGGTGAAGAGCGGTGGATACTCCGCACCTTCCTCGCTGTAGTACCCGGTTCGGGTCGGGTCGTGTGTCGCTAAGAGTGGGGCAAACGTCCCCAGCAGGATGATCACGACGAGCAACACGAGCCCGAGCTTTGGGAGAAAGCTGTTCGAAAACGTCTCTCTCAGGTTCGTTTTAACACGGTCAGAGATCATTCGGTTCTCACCTGCGGATCGAGATATCGGTACGTCACGTCGACGACGATGTTGATGATGATGAACATGACTGCGACGAACAGGATGATTCCCTGCATGAGCGGCCAGTCACGAATGCCGATGGCCCGGATCAACCGGAGTCCGAGTCCCGGCCAGTTGAACACCGTTTCCGTGATCACGGAGCCACCGAGCAGGGTCCCCATCTGGAGACCGAGCACGGTGATGATCGGAATCATCGTGTTGCGAAGGACGTGCTTGTATCGGATGAGAACATTCGGGAGCCCCTTCGCTTCCGTTGCCGTGACGTAGGGTTTGCCGAACTCGTCGATCATTCCACTGCGCGTCAACCGCGTGATGAGCGCCGTGAAGTACGTGCCAAGCGTTATCGCTGGCAACGTGATGTACTTGAGCCAGGTGAGTAACTCACCAGGCGATTGCTGGAAGATGAGCGTCGAGAACGCCTCTCCGAATCCGACAGCCCGTCGCTGCGTTGGGAACGAGAAGTACTCGAACCCGAGCGACCCCGGGAGCGTGAATCCCGATTCGGCAGAGATACGTATCACAGGGTATGGAATCCCGAACCTGACGCTGAAAATGAGGATGAGCATCAGGCCAAGCCAGAAGTTCGGCGTGCTGATTCCGAGCAAGGAAAACAGCGTCGCGCCGTAATCGGATGCCTCGCCCCGTCGTGTTGCGGAGATGACGCCGAGCGGAATCGCGATGGCGATAGCGACGATCGTGGCTGCGATCGTCAGTTCGAGTGTCGCCGGAACGCGTTCTAAGACCATCGCGGAGATCTCCCGTTCGGATTGCCACGAATAGCCCAGATCGCCGGTGAGCAACCCTTGCACGTAATCGACGTACTGGACGAGTATCGGCCTGTCTAACCCCTCCTGTTCACGAACGAGTTCGATCGTCTCCTGGGTCGCCCCCTGACCGAGCATCAACGTCGCAGGATCACCGGGCGACACGGCCCGCAAGGCGAAAAGAACGGTAACGACACCCCAGAGAACGAAGACACCCTGGGCCAGGCGGCGAACGAGGAATCTAGCAAATGTCATTATGGTGTAACTGAATGAATACTGATATCGATCGGGGACCGGCGGGCAACCGTTACTGGCTCATTTCCCAGACGTAGATCGACTCGTCTTCCCGAGGCTCCCACTCGATGGCCGAGTTGGCACCGTAAAGACTCTCTTGGGTGTGCAAGAAGACGAACGGCGCCTTCTCACGAGCGAGCGCGTTGACGTCCTGAAGGGCCTGCGTTCGTTCCTCGGGGTCTTCGATCTGCTGACTTTCGAGGATCGCATCGCTGAGTTCCTCGTCGTCGAACGTTCGGGACGGATTGTCGGGGATGGTGAAGAATCCCTGAACACCGTAATCAGTGTCCCCGGTGATCGTTCCCCAGCCGATCAGGTAGAACGGGATGTCGAACGAATCGGGGTCGACGCCGGCGGAGTTCGCGTCGGAGACCACACTGAACTCGACGGGATTGACGGAGCAGCTCACGTTCGAAAGCTGGTCGATGTGATCTGCGGCTGTCTCGGCGACGGCGACGTCGTTCAAGTAACGACCCTGTGGCGTCACCAGTTCGATCTCGACGCCACCGTAGCCGCTCTCCTCGACCAGGCTCTCGGCCATTCCAATATCCTGTTGGTACGGCTCGAGGTCCTCGTTGAACCCGTTGATACCCGGTGCGACCGGCTGACCGCGCGCCTCGCCAAACCCGTCGAGGACGTTTTCGACGATCGCCTGATTGTCCACAGCGTAGTTCATCGCCTGCCGGAACTCCAGACTGTCGAACGGTTCGACCGTGTTCTTCATCGGCAGGAAGATGTTGCGGAAACTGGTAACCGTCCGCATCCCGATGCCATCGGTGTCGGCGACACGAGTGGCGTCGGTCGGCTGGATGTTCATCGTCACGTCGGTTTCGCCGGCCTCGAGAGCGTTCACCCGGCCGCTTGGCTCGCCGTTGGAATTGAACGTGACGCGCTCGAACGGTGGTTCGTCACCCCAGTAGTCGTCGAACCGCTCAAGAACGATCTCTTCACCGGAGGTGAAGTCGACCACTTCGTACGGACCGGTGCCGTTGAAATCGTCGGCACTCGAACCGGAGATCGCACCGTTCTCCGCGTCGTGGTTGTCGATTGCCCACTGCATGTTGATCGCACGAGCGTAGTTCCCGAACTCGAACTCCGCGAGGCCAGGTGCCGCACCGTAATTGATCGCGACGGTGGTCTCGTCGACCGCTTCGGCGCCTTCGATCGAACCGAGGCCGAACGCCCCGATGTCGCTTACGACACCCATGTCGTTGTCGACTGTCCGATTGATCGTCCACGCGACGTCTTCGGCCGTGAGGTCGTCGCCGTTGTGGAAGACGACGTCGTCCCGGAGCGTGACGTTCGTCGTGCCACCACCCTGAATCTCCCAGTCTTCCGCGACCCGGGCAAAAATCCCCTCACCGGGTTCGAAATTGAACAGTGGTTCGTAGATGTGGTCGTAAATGTTGAAGTAATCACCCGTAATGTGATCGAGCGGATCGATCACGTCGGGGAACTGGGTCACAGTGATCGTGATTTCCTCGATATCACCATCATCGTCACCACCGTCTCCTCCCTCGATACACCCGGCCATCGCAAGGAGGCCCGAGGCGCCGGCCAAGGTACCGCTGTATCGAAGCACCGATCGACGATCAATAGTTGGGTTGTCAGCACCCTGCATACACCATCCATGAGCGGACCGGCTACTTATATATATTGGATTTGTGCATACAATACACAACTCACTGTCTGTTCAGTTACGATTTCGGACGGTCCCGAGGGGGCAACTGATTCCGACGTACCTGTCCGTTTCGAACACCTTCTCGCCGTGCAACACGCCCGTACAGTTAAGGCAATCCGGACCTGATCCAGCAATATGGCCGCTCACGGCCGTCCCGCCCTACGGGATCTCTTCGACGAGTCGCCGACACCGCACATCGCCCACCACCCCCGGACCCACCACCGGGACTTCTACGTCGCCTCCGACGGATCGTTCCGGAGCGACCGCGGCGGGCTCGGTGCGGTGATCGAGACGCGAGATGGGGCCCGCGTCGCTCGAGTCTCGCGACCGGACTCCCCACCGGACAACAACGTCGCCGAGTTCCGGGCGCTTCACCTCGGCCTCGACGTGCTCGCCGCCAGAGCGCCGCCGAACGCCAGCGTCGGCATCCTCGTCGACCACGACGAGCTCGCGAGTAACGTCAACAGCGCCATCCTCGCCGGCCGGCACCCGGACGGACGGCCACCGCGACCGTTCTCCGTTCCAACGGCGAGCCGAAATCACTGGCGTGGCATTCGGGCCCGGCTCACCGGGTTCGGCGACGTCAGAGCCGCCCGCATCGATAGCGACGACAACCCGGCCCACCCGCTCGCCAACGCCCCCGACCAGTACCGACACGTCAACCGCGAACCGTTGCGGTGTGTGCGCCCGGATCCCGTCGAGTCGACGACGAACGGCTACCTCCCGCCATCCCGTGCGAACCGAAACGTGAGTCAATAATCGCGCCGTCGGTGATCGTCGGCCAGAGCTCGACCGTCGTCAGTCGGCCGAGAGTGGTCGACTCGCCGACACAGGTCCGACTCGTTCTGCAGCCACCCACCCCGTCGCCCCACCGACACAGCCGAGAAACGCCGCGATACCGTCCGTACTCGCGCCGGTCACGATCAGTGCGATCACGCCGAAGACCGCTGCGGCCCCGAGCGCCCGTCGCGGGTCACCGTCGAGGACGACGCCGGCGACGACGAGGAACCCGACCGCGAGGGCGACCGACACGACTACGTCGGCCAGATAGTGCACGCCGAGGACGAGTCTGGAGACGGCGACCAGCCCGACGATCGACGACGCGACGAGGAGTCGCGTCCCTCGGCGCCCGGTCCGACCCCAGATCGCCAGCGCACCCCACAGAAGCGCCGCAGCCATCGTGTGTCCACTCGGGAAGCCGTGCCCATGACGGCCGATCGCCTGCAGCTCGGTAGGTGGACGATCGGCCGCCACGACGGTCTTCAGGATCAGGGTGAACGCGAGGCCACCGAGAACGACGCCGACGAGGAACGCCGTCCGATCGGAGACGAGGCGCTCGCGTGAATCGCGTCGTCCCCGCCGGATATCGACGAGCACCGCGACGGCGAGTCCACCGACGATGACCGCAAGGTCGCCGAGCAGCGTCACCGCGTCGGCGAGCGGGACGAGCCACTCCGGGGCCGACTCGCGGAGCATGCGCGTCACGCCAGCGTCTCTGAGGGAAGTCACGGCTGCTGGCTCGATACTCATCGTGGAGCTACTTATGTGTCGCTCCGTCCAGGAGGAGTCGGGCGCCTGCACCAGAGACAGCGGCCTCCTGTTGGGAGAAACGATGAATTTGTCGAGAGGTACTGGAACAAAACACTACTCGTCACGGCACTCGGTCGCAATATTTTCAAAACTGGGAGAATCAGATGGGAAACCTTTACTCTCCCCTCTGAGTAGCCGCGCCTGACTACGATGTCATCAGGGTCGACAGATGGGCAGGGCGACACGGGTGGAATCGCCGAGTACTTCGACTTCGACGAGTACGGAACTGACTTGCGGACCGAGACCATCGCCGGGCTGACGACGTTCCTCGCGATGGCCTACATCATCGTCGTTAATCCGTCGATCATCGCGCCGGCGATAATGGGCGAGTATCCCGATGCAATCGAGCCCGGGATGACGACGACTATCAACGGAGAGACCTTCGTCTACGGCGAGGTGGTGCAGATGCTCACTGTCGTGACGATCCTCGCGTCGGTGATCGCAATCCTCGTAATGGCGTTGTACGCCAACCGGCCGTTCGGCCTTGCGCCGGGGATGGGGCTGAACGCCTTCTTTACGTTTACTGTCGTACTCTTGCTGGGCGTTCCGTGGCAAGTTGCGCTGGCTGCGGTGTTCGTCGAAGGGATCGTCTTCATCGTTCTCACTGCCGTCGGCGCCCGTCGGTACATTATCGAACTGTTCCCGGAACCAGTGAAATTCGCAGTCGGTGCGGGGATCGGGGTTTTCCTCCTCTTTCTCGGATTTCAGGAGATACAGGTCGTCACCGGTGATCCCGAGACACTCGTCACGCTCGGGAACGTGCTCCAGTCACCAGTTGCCGCGGCAGGCCTCGCTGGCCTCGTTCTGACACTATTGCTGTACGCTCGCGGGATCACCGGGTCGATCGTCATCGGCATCCTGCTAACCGCCGTGGGCGCCTGGCTCGCGACCTTCGCCGGCCTCGTCGAGCGCGGGACCATCACGCCGACCGAGGAGGAGGTCGTGACGAGCGTGCAATACGACTTCACGCCGCTCGTCTACGAGTTCGTCGACGGCCTCGGGATGATCACCGAGGATCCGCTCGTCTTCGCACTCGTCGTTTTCACCTTCTTCTTCGTCGACTTCTTTGACACCGCCGGGACGCTTATCGGTGTCTCGCAGATCGGTGGCTTCCTCGACCAAGAGGGAGATCTCCCGGACATCGACAAACCGCTGATGGCGGACGCCGTGGGAACGACTGCCGGCGCCGCTATGGGCACCTCGACCGTGACAACATACATCGAATCCTCGGCGGGAGTCGAGGAAGGCGGCCGGACCGGCTTCACCGCACTCGTTGTCGGCGCACTATTCGCACTCTCGTTGGTTCTAGTCCCAGTCGTCACGGCAATTCCGACGTTCGCCACGTACATCGCTCTCGTCGTCGTCGGGATCATCATGCTCCAGGGCGTCGCCGACATCGACTGGCAGGACCCAGCCTGGGCAATCTCCGCCGGCCTCACGATCACCGTCATGCCACTGACGACGTCGATCGCCAACGGACTCGCCGCCGGGATTATCAGCTACCCGCTCGTGAAATCTGCAAAAGGTGAGGCCCGTGATGTCTCGATCGGACAGTGGATACTCGCGGTTGCAGTCGTCGCCTACTACGGTGTCTATTTCGCGGTGCAAGCCGGCGACGTTACCTTCACGCTGTAGGCGAAGCAACGCTCTACGAGGACGTTTCTCGATTTATTTCGGATGGATAACCGACGCGCTCTTTCCCGTCGCGGTCCTGTGTCACGTATGGCCGACATCACGTACTACGAACTCCCCGGCTGTCCGTTCTGTGCGATGGTTCGCACCAAACTCGACGAGCTCGGGCTTGACTACGAGACGATCGAAGTGCCCGCCGCCCATCACGAGCGAACGCGCGTCCAGGAGGTGAGCGGCCAGACCGGCGTGCCAGTCATCACCGACGAGGCCCACGATGTCGTCGGCATGCCCGAGAGCAGCGACATCGTCGCGTACCTGGAGGAGACCTACGGCGACGCGTGAGAGCGACGCGAGGCGTGTGTACTAGCGGTGCTTCTGCCAGCGAACGAGTAACCGTTCTGCGGACGAGTACCGAGAGTAGCAGGGTCAGGTTCGAGTGAAATCGGTTGGAGCACGTACTCCTGTGCAGCCAAATTGGAATCTCACCGACCGTACAGCGCGTAGATCATGACGAGAAACCCGGCACCGATCAGGAGGCTCTCGACGAGCAATCCGGCGGTGAGGCCGATACCGACGATGTGGTGTAAGAAGCCGACCAGCGTCGTTCCCACCGTGATGACGAGGAGGCCGACCGCGAAGTACTGGAGGCCGTCCATTCCCGTCTGGCGGTACGCTCGATAGGCGAGCAGCGCGACCGTACTGCCGAGGACGAGCAGGCCGACCTTCACGACGACGAGGAGTGGCTGGAGCATCGTCACTAGGAATCAGCCCCTGGGGAGTCGCCGGCTGTAGTGTCGGCAGCGGACTCGCGGTCGTCGGCACCATCACTCGTCTCGTCACGTACACCGTCGCCGTCGGACGACGATTTCATCCCGGCCCAGAACGCCGCCATGCGATCGGTCGGATCCGCGGGCGGGCGCTCGATCGCCAGGTCGAACTCGTCATCCTCGTCGATCTCGATCGAGATCGACGTGACGTCGCGCTCGTACAGCGTGGCGTTCGGGCCGTCACGTCTGATCTCGGTGTACTCGGTCACCAGCGCGGCCTCACTGAGTTGCTCCAGTTTTCGATAGACCGTCGAACGGGGCAGTCCGCTCTCCTCGCACAACTCGGCCGCAGACGTCGGTCGGTGGAGACACGCGAGCATGGCGCGACAGTCCGCGTCCTCGATCGTCGTGAGGACAGCCTCGAGCGACGGCGTCCGATCGGTCTCGTCTGATCCGCCGGTCATCGATCGAGCGGGGTCTCCCTGGCGTGATGCGAACGGGGACCAGCGGTCCCAGCCGGTGGGTGTTTCAGTCATGTGGGCCGTCACCAGTCGGTGGTCAGTGGCCGATACCTCGCACTCGGTCGGGTTGGGTCCATCGATGTCGATCTGATCCGAATCGGCCCATGCTGACCGAGAGCCTGTCGAAACCGGGACTCCGACGTCCGTGCTCGGCAGGACAGAGGATGGCCACCCCTATAGCGCACCGGTCGAATCCCAGTCCGCTGGACAACTGCCTCGGAACAGGTGACCCAGCTGGGACTGAGACGGGACGGGCGAGAGATACGATGGACGGAGAAACACGGCGGACGGCCGACCCATCCAGTTTCGGTCAGGAACAGCCGAAAAACCGGTGCGGGTCGTTCCGGTGACCCAGTGGCTAGAGCGCTTCTTCCGGTTCCGCGCGTTCGCGGATCACGGCCCGAAGCTCGTCGGCGTCGTCCATCGCCTCGAGTTCGTCGCGCTCGACGAGTGCGGTCCCGTCGACGGACTCCCGGGAGGCGTCGTCGACGACGTAGACCGAGCGCGTCCGGGCGACGTGGCCGATCGAGGACATGATCTTGGCCCGCTTCTTCGCGGCCTTCGTAAAGGTCGAGTGGCCAGTCAGCACGGGTTCTTCGTTCCGGTCTTCCTCGGTACTGACGGCCTTGAACGGGGAGCGGGTCGTCGGGTGAACGGTGAACCCGGTTCGAACGAGCGTCGCGACCAGATCGGCATCGTTCGGATCGGCTTCCGGATCGTCAGGCGTCGGCTCGGAGTCGTGGACGTCGTCATCGTCGTCGAGGACGTCGACCGGGTGGGTCAGATCGCCATCGAAGAGTTCTTCGAGCGCCATCGCAACCTCGACCGAGGCGTTCATCCCGTCTTCGTACTTCGAGACCGTCCGGCGCGAGACGCCGAGTTCCGACGCGAGCCGTCCGAGACTCCAGTCGCGTCGCTTACGTTCGTCCGCGAGCAGGTCGCCGTCGATGTTGACGTACAGGCCGCCGGGCGCCGCGTAGATCAGCGGCGGGACCCCCTCGATGAAGAGGTTGTAGGCCGTATCCGGGCTGAAGACCGGAACGCCGTGGCGGAAGTAGACGACGTCCGGTTTGAGATCCTCGTCGCGGCTGCGAAGCCCGATGACGAACGGCGTCGCGCCGAGGTGGGCACCGAGACGCCGCATCTCGAGTCCGGTTGCCTCGTTGAACGCGTCGATGTTCCCGAGGATCTTGACGAGGATGAGGTCGTTTCCACGGCGTGCTGCGACGTCGAAACTCTTCGGTCGGATCGCACACCGGTCACTCACCACGAACCCAGCGTCCGAGAGCATCGCAGTGACGTTTCCGACCAGTGCAGACCGAGACATGGTGTGATCTAGCTATTCACCACATATATGCTTTTCCCGTACGGCACCGACCCGGCTTGCGTTTTCTGACCGAGACCGCGGGCTCGGTTTAACTAATCGAAGATATCGCCGGATAGGTTTGTAGAAAGTGACCCGAAGAGCGGGTCGCCTGCTCGCCGATGTTCGAGAGGGATCTGGGTGTTCACACACACACACACACACACAC
>JGI2924J29684_1077555_pt1 | contig 18735 bp, 14 predicted proteins | sample BenlonsequencITS_FD_29684 | JGI IMG/M metagenome (IMG submission 29684)
ATAATGCAGGGATTATCAAACGTAATGACTCAATTGATTTCACACCTGAAGACTGGGATAGCGTGATGAACATTAATGTTCGCACTCTTTTCTTTTTGAGTCAGGCTGTTGCGCGTTCTATGATTGCTGCTGAAAAAGGCGGGAAAATCATCAATATCGCTTCCATGTTGTCTTATCAGGGGGGCATTCGTGTTCCATCTTACACAACATCTAAAAGTGGTGTGATGGGGCTGACGCGTATTCTCGCCAATGAGTGGGCGCAGCACGGTATAAATGTGAATGCGATTGCACCGGGCTATTTCGCGACAAATAATACAGCAGCTCTTCAGGCTGATGAGAAGCGTAATACTGAAATTCTCGGACGTATTCCGTCAGGTCGTTGGGGTAAACCTTCTGATCTTGGTGGTGCGGCGGTTTTCCTAGCGTCAGCGGCGTCTGATTACGTTCAGGGAATTACGCTTCCGGTCGATGGTGGCTGGTTGGCGCGTTAATAAAAAAGCATGTTTTGACAAGTCTTTGTCAAATGAATGTGCCCAGAGTGGGGCGTTTTGTGAACGCCCCATCTTAAAATGTATATCGAGGGAGCGGAGCCAGTATAGGTCTCTCGCTCGCTCAGTTTGGTGATAAATTGCGTGTGCTGATTTTGGTTTTGATCTGGCATCCAATTTTCAGCGATTTAATATAACGAATATATCAGAAGTCGAGCAGACAATGGGAAGTGGTTCGCTGGATATAAAGCGATAAATATCGTTCGGCAAACGTGTCTCAATAAGCAGTCTGAAATCGACCTTTAAAAAGGAGAGGGACGCTTATGAATATCGAGAATAATGGAATTTTTTCGCGACGCACGGTTTTGCAAAGTATTGCTGCAGCGACACCATTGATCGCTGTGGGGTGTGCGTCAGCACAGGCTGGCGCGGCGTTTGGTGGCGGATCTGATCCAGTTGTGCAGACTCAGTATGGGCCAGTAATGGGATCCCGTCAGAACAATGTTTATACCTTTAAAGGAATAAGGTATGGGGCAGATACTTCTCAAACACGCTTTGCCAAGCCAAACCCTCCAGCAGAATGGAAAACTATTCTACCTGCTCATGAGTATGGTGCTGCTGCACCTCAGAAAAATCAAAATCTGAAGCAAAGCGAAGATTGTCTGTTTTTAAATGTTTGGACGCCGGATGTCTCGGGCCGCGCTAAGCGTCCCGTGATGGTGTATTTACATGGTGGTGCATACAATACAGGTTCTGGCTCCGATGAACTTTATGATGGAACAAACCTTGTGACCAAAGGTGATGTGGTTGTTATCACGATCAATCACCGTTTGAATGCTTTTGGCTATTTATCACTTACGAATTTAATGGGGGGATCCTATCTAGATTCTGGCAATGCGGGGCAGTGGGATATTGTGCTCGCATTGGAGTGGGTGAAAGCCAATATTACCGCGTTTGGGGGTGATCCTGATCGCGTAATGTTGTTTGGTCAGTCTGGTGGCGGTGCAAAGATTGCGACTTTGATGGCAACGCCAGCTGCAAAAGGATTGTTTCACTCTGCTGCGACAATGAGCGGCCAACAGGTCACAGCTTCAGGACCAATTAACGCGGAAAAAAGAGCGCGCGCTTACCTGCAAAATGTGGGTGTTGGTGTTGGTGATGTTGAGGCATTAGCAGCATTGTCGACTGAGCGTCTTGTTGAGGGTATCCAATCTCAAGACCCAATTGATCCTGAAAAAGGATTGTATTTTGGGCCTGTGCTTGATGAGCGTATGTTGACGCGCCACCCATTTTGGCCTGATGCGCCAAGTCAGTCATCTCATATTCCGATGATATTAGGTAATGCACATGATGAGACTCGTATTTTTATAGGTCGCAAATCGCCGGAGACGTTTGATATGTCTTGGGAAGATCTCCCGAAATGGCTGCCTAAGCATATGCGATGCGATATATCTGCAGATGAAGTTGTGCGCGTTTATAGAAAAGCCTATCCTGATTATAGTGCTACGGATGTGTTTTATGCTGCAACGACAGCTGGTCGCTCTTGGCGTGGGCAGGTAGAAGAGGCGGATGTGCGCGCCAAAGAAAAAGGGCCAACTTGGGTCTACCAATTTGATCTTGGTTCGCCTGATGATGGTGGGAAATGGGGGGCGACGCATACGATTGATATCGCTGCTGCTTTCAACAATCTCGATAAAGAGGGTGCGTTTTTGGGGCAGGGACCGGACGCTGTGCGCGTGGCTGATCAGCTGTCTAGCTCATTTATCGCGCTGGCGAGAAATGGTACGCCCAATAGCGATAACTTACCGGAATGGTCGAGGTATGAAGTTCCTGAAAGAAATACTATGGTATTTGGAAAAACGACTGAACTTGTATCTGATCCGCGTAAAGTTGAGCGTGAACTTTTTGCAAAAGTACCATTTATTCAATGGGGTAGTTGAGCGCTGTGTTAAATTTCAATATTGAAAATGATAAGGGGAGTTGAGTATATGAAACGTGTTGTTCTAACGGGTGTGATGGGTGTGGCATTGTTGAGTGCGGCCTGTGAAGGGGCAGTTGAAACTGAAACCCCAGTTGCTCAATCATCTGATGTTGTTGAGGAAGTCACAGTTGATGATTTGGCTGAGAAGATGGTTTCTGCTGTAGAGATCACTGATCTAGCTGCTGCTGATATTCCGGTGGATATTGTTAATCTCGTCACGATTGCGTCTCCCGGTTTGCAAATTGGTGAAGCGCAAAAAAAGGTTCGTGATGGACGCACATATTTTGATGTTGAAGGCGAAACAGCCGAAGGCGAAGAAATTGAGTTTGATGTCCTAATGACAGAAAACGGGCCCGAAATTGTTGAGATCCAACGTGATTTAGCGTGGAGTGAGGTGCCTGAAATTGCTTCACAAGCTGCATTAGAAGTTGGTGATGTTAATCCGGTGCGGGTTATCGAAAGCAAACAGCCAGACGGTTCGATTATTTATGAATTATTTGCTGAAGGTCAGCCTGGTGATCCTGCAATGGAAGTGCGCGTAGTTGATGGTGTTGCAGAAGTGCTTGCCGAACGTTGGCCGCACTAAGTAGTTTTTGGGTCGGCAGAATCTGACGTTGAAATCATGTGGTTTTAACGTCAGATCGTCGTCTGGTTTTTTAATATCTAATTTATCAGTATGATAAAGCGATATTCTTTCGTATAAAGCTATTGCGCATTTTATGACACCGGTTACCATCGGGCTTTGTTGTCAAGCGTATTTTGGGCTTTAACGAACGAATGAGAATGAAGGAAAGCGGTTTGAGTGGGGCGAATTATCCAAATCCAGTAAGAAGTGCACGGTTAGCGCTTCTGGAAAATGTGGTTGGGGTATTTTCGAACATCGCCCAGAGTGAGGGGGGTAACCTTGATCGTTTAGCGCGTGTTTTTCGCGCGCATATTGTTGAGTTAGTGGCTGAAAAATGTGTTAGTGCTATGATGTGTACCAAAATATCAAATAGATTTCAATATGTGGAACAATAATGTCATGAGTCCCTCTAACGCAGCACGTCTGAACCCTGAAAACATCTCTAAACTTTCTTCGGGTGTGAGATGTTATGATTATGATCGAGATAGTTTGCCTGTTCGCGTTGTGCATTTTGGTGCTGGCGCTTTTCACCGCGCACATCAATTAGATTATTTCGACAGATTAAATGCAATAGATCCTAATTGGGGTGTGTGTAGTGCATCTTTGCGCAGTGCCAAAGTTAAGGATGCGTTGGAGCCTCAAGATGGGCTTTATACATTGGTTGTTCTGGATGATGTGATTGAGTATCGCATTATTGGTACACTCAAAAGTGTGGTGCTAGCAAAAGATCCTGAATTTATAGAGCGTCTAACTGCGCCCGAAACTTTGGTCGTCACATTGACGATAACAGAGAAGGGATATTGCGTTACAGCCGATGGGCAGCTTGATGTTGAGAATCCTGATATTAAGCGCGACCTTGCCACGCCAAGTAGCCCTGTTTCAGCTATTGGTTGGCTGGCGCTATGTTTGAGCATCAGAATGGAGCGGGGTCTCAACGGATTGAATATAGTCAGTTGTGACAATCTTTCAGGTAATGGTGAAAAGCTTCGCGCGGCTGTTTTGGGTTATGTTCAACATACAAATCCTGACCTTGTGAGCTGGATTGAATCCAATTGCTTTTTTCCAAATACAATGGTCGACTCTATTACGCCAGCTACGGACGAAAGTTTGCTTGGCCGCGTGCAGGACGCTATTGGTCTAAATGATGAATGGCCAATTCAAAGAGAAGCTTTTACATCTTGGATTATTGAGCGCAACGTTTCAGAAGATTTTCCTGACCTAGCCAAAGTAGGCGTGACTTTCACATCGGACGTTGCTGCACATGAGAGTGCAAAACTGCGTTTGTTGAACGGCGCGCATTCATCGCTGGCTTATATTGGATTACTGTGCGGGCATGAGACTGTTTATAAGGGCATGTCCGATCCAGACGTGATGACATTCATTGCAAGCTTGATGAGAGATGAAATCGCTCCGTCAGTGAACGTTCCTGAAGGTATGGATATCGAGGCGTATATCAATTCACTGATTTCTAGATTTCAAAACCCAGAGATTGAACATTTGCTATCTCAAATAGCGTGGGATGGTTCGCAAAAATTACCCTTCCGGTTGTTTCAGACTGTTCAAGATAACATTGGGGCAGGGCGGTCCATATCCAAATTGTGTATGGGTATTTGTGCTTGGATGGAATTTGTACGACGTCAAGCGATCTCGGGTACTCAATTGGTTGATCCTAAAGACAAAGAATTACGTGCATTAGCGCTTGCATCTGATGGTAAAAATTACGCCGAAAAATTCATTCGGGAGTCGGGCGTCTTCCCCGCGTCTTTGAGAGAAAACACAATCTTTCTGGAAAATATAAATAATAGCTATGCGTCGCTTGCAGGCTTTAAGAAAAATATCCTAACCAGGGTGGAGTTAAATGACTAAAGAGAAAACTGGTCTCTCGATAGATCGACGAAATATGCTCGTCGGTCTGGGGGGCATGGCCGCATTGTCTGGGTGTTCATTTGAACGCAAGACCCTCATTTCCGCTGATGCGCATCCAGCTGACTATCCAACTGTGCGTGCTGTTGAAGAAATGGCTCGACTGCTGAATGAATATACAAAAGGCGAAATGAAAGTTAAAAGTTTCGCTGGGGGGCAGCTTGGTTCAGAGCGAGATACGCTGGAGATAACATCTTTTGGCGGTATTGATTTTAACCGTGTGAACCTTGCACCGCTCAATGCAATCGAGCCGCTTACTGGTATCGCGTCACTACCATTTCTGTTTAAGACAACACAGCACATGCGTGACACGCTTGATGGTGAAATTGGTGATGCTATTTTGGCTTCATTGGAGCCTCATGGTTTGATTGGATTGTGTTTTTACGATTCTGGTGAGCGGTGTTTCTATAATACACGAAAGCCAATTCGAACCCCTGAAGATATGAAGGGGATGAAGATACGGGTTCAAAACTCTGACCTTTATGTCTCTATGATCAAAGCGTTGGGTGCCGACGCGACTCCGATGGCGCTTGGTGAAGTTTATCAATCTCTCATTCAGGGTGTGATAGATGGTGCCGAGAACAATTGGCCGTCTTACGAGAATGGTCGCCACTTTGAAGCGGCTCCGTTTTACTCTTTGACGCGACATGTGATGACGCCGGAAATCCTTGTTATGTCTGCAAGCCGTTGGAACAAATTGTCCTCAGAAAACCAAGCTCACGTTAAAAAAGCAGCCAAGGAAAGCGTTGGTTTTATGCGTAAGCTTTGGGATGTGCGTGTGATTGAGGCGAAAGAACGTGTGTTGGCGGCAGGTGTTCAAGCCAATGAAGTTGACGATATCACGCAATTTAGCGCTCTGATGAGACCTGTTTGGGACAAGTTTGTCAAAACAGATCAGCAAAAAGAGCTGATGCATGCTGCGATAGAATTGGGCAATTCTTATGATTGAGCTTTTATCGAAATTTACACACAGAATGGCTGATTTGCTTGTGAATCTAGCCGGTGCCGGACTGATATTAATGACGGCAATTGTTGGGTGGCAGGTGTTTGGCCGGTTTGTATTGAATGCAAGCCCGTCATGGTCTGAACAAGCCTCTCTAGTGCTTATGATCTGGTATGTTTGTTTTGCCGCTGCGGCCGGTGTGCGTGAGGGGTTTCATATCCGTATCGTCGCGCTTGAAGAAGCTGTGCCGCCAAAACTCAAGCATGGCATGAAACTAATCAATGAAATTGTTGTAGGTTTTTGTGGAATTGCAATGTGCATTTGGGGCGGGGAGCTTGTTCTAAAAACATGGTCGCATGTCATCCCTTCTTTGGGGCTATCACGCGGTCTTGCCTATTTAGGTCTCCCAATTGCGGGTTTTTTGATCGCGCTGTTCTCTCTTGAACGAATATTTGAAGAATTACACGGCGATGATGTCGAGAATGAAGAGGATCCAAGATGGAACTGATTGTACTTGTTGGGGCTCTGGTCTTTTTTCTTGCTATTGGGGTCCCTGTAGCGTTTTCATTGCTTGCTGCATCAATGGCAGCGTTTTTTGTGCTCGACATTCCTATGCTTGTTGTTTTTCAACGCATGGCTGCGGGTGTAAGTGTGTTTACACTGATGGCAATTCCATTCTTCATATTTGCGGGCGATCTTATGTATCGCTCAGGGATTGCTGAGCGATTAGTTAAGGTAGCTGAGGCTGCTTTGGGGCGTTCCCGAGGCGGGTTAGGGCAGGTGACAGTTGGGGCATCTGCAATGTTTGGAGCAGTCTCTGGGTCTGCGATTGCAAGCGCTTCGGCTATGGGCTCAACGCTTGTTCCTTTGATGGAAAAGAAGGGCTATGACAGCGATTACGCTGTGAATGTAACAGTCACATCAGCTATTGTTGGTCTTCTTATTCCGCCTTCTCACAACATGATTATCTATTCGGCTGCTAGCGGTATTGGCGTTTCGATTGGTGACATGTTCTTAGCGGGTATTGTGCCGGGTATTTTGACTGCTGCATTACTTATGTTTGTTGCGTGGAGGGTGGCAGTTAAAAGAGGTTATGAAAAAGGTAGCTTCCCGGGAATGCGCGCTTTTCTGATGGCTGCAGTCATCGCAATTCCTGGTCTAATGGCTGCGATAATTATAATGGGCGGAATTCTTAGCGGGATTTTCACTGCAACGGAATCTTCTGCTATCGCTGTAATATACACCATTATAATTGGAACGTTTGTTTATCGATCTCTTGGTTGGGATTTGTTTATTAAGGCTGCAACCCAGTCCGTGAAGATTACGGCGATGGTCTTGATGATTATTGGTGCGGCGACTGCTTTTAGTTATGCGCTTGCTATTTTGGAAGTGCCAACACAATTGGCAAATCTGATTACGACAGCGGTTGATAATCCGATTATCATCTTATTGCTCATCAACGTCATTTTATTGTTGCTTGGAACATTCATGGATATGTCGCCATTGATTGTGATCATGACGCCAATCTTGCTTCCTGTGGTTCAAAAAATTGGCGTTGATCCAGTGCATTTCGGCATCATTATGATGTTGAACCTTGGAATTGGGCTTGTCACGCCGCCAGTTGGTTCGGTTTTGTTTGTAGGAGCTGCTGTCGGTAAAATTCCTGTTGAGCGAGCTGTGAAAACGATCTGGCCATTCTATGGTGCATTGTTATTTGCGCTGATGGTTATCACTTTTGTTCCAGCCGTTTCTTTGGCGCTTCCAAATGCGTTTAAGTAAGGAAACTGGTATGAAGTGTTTGTTACACACTGCCGGTATAATCAGTGTAGCTTTGTTAAGCCAAAGCTGCACGACTGTGACTGTTGCGGCTAACGAGACTTTGCCGGCGATGGTTATCGTAGATGAGAATGATGTCGTTATAGACCAGCCCCCGCCTCATGGTGCGATCGGCATGAGTACGGCTTACCGTATTAGTGATGTTGCGCCTAAAAGAAATATGGAATTTCGTAAGCGTAGCCTTCATGTTGGGGCTCAAATAGGCGAGCATATTATCAGTCATGATGAAGTTTATTACGTCGTGTCTGGCAATGGTGTTGTCATAAGTGACGGAGAAGAAGCTGCTTTGTCCGAAGGTATGGCTGCATATCTCTATACCGGTGCAAATGTCGGCATTCGTCAGGTTGGGGATGAGCCGCTTATGTTGATTATTTCATATCCGCTCGCAGCGCGCAAAGAATAGAGGAATACATGTCTTTGAGAAACTTGGGACTAATTGGTATTTTAATATTAGCAACTATTCAGACGGGATGTGTATCTCTTCAGAATAGAGAGAACCAAGTTTCTCGCAGCGCGTTTCCTGAAGAATTGCTGGTTGAAGTGGACCGCCAACCCGATTTGGAAATATCATTATGGCCTGAAGGTGCGCCGGGTTCAAATGAGGCAACGGATGCGCTTTCTCAGCATTATGTTGAAAGAGAAAATCAATATAATTTACCCGATCGTGCCGCTCTTGAAGTGACTGATCCAACGATCAAGTTGTTTCAGGCTGAAAACCCCAATGGTAGTGTTCTGCTCATAATACCGGGAGGGGGATATAATCATGTTGTGGTTGAGAAAGAAGGATATGAGGGCGCTCGTCTCTTCAATAAATTAGGTGTTACTGTTTATGTGATGACTTATCGTTTGCCGCATCAAGGTTGGGGTGATGGGCCAGATACACCATTGCAAGATGCACAACGTGCTGTTCGATTGATACGTTCTCGTGCACTTGTAGATGACATTGATCCTGCACGTATTGCGGTTATGGGGTTCTCGGCAGGTGGTCATGTTGCCGGTTCTTTGCTGACTCGGTACAATGCTGATGTTTATGATGGCATAGACGCAATTGATGATTTGTCAGCAAAGCCAGATCTGGGCGCTCTTATTTATCCAGTGATATCAATGGATAAAGCTATTACGCATACAGGATCACGCGAGAAGTTGATTGGCGAATCTCCCAATTTGGAGCAAGTGCAGAAATATTCGGTAGAATTGAATTTGGAAGATTTACCTCCTCCGACATTCATCATGCACGCTGCTGATGATAGAGCTGTACCAGTTGAAAATTCACTGCGTATGTACAGTGCCTTGCTAAAAAATGGTGTGCAATCAGAATTACATGTCTTTTCTACAGGTGGGCATGGTTTTGGTGTTCGGGGGCTTAAAGATAAGCCGCAAGCTGCTTGGCCGGAGTTGTTTTTTAACTTCGGTTTACATGTTGGCACTTTTGAAAAATGAAATTTGTGGTTTTATAAGATCATAAATTGAGTGTGAATAAAAAAGCACACCAGACAAAATATACGGGCATTCAATATATTTATGTAAAAAACTAAGCTTGACACCGGTGGCATTTTAAATGACACCGGTAGCATAACTAAATTCCGTGGGAGGATATAATGGACGATAATCGTAAATTTGGAATTCTAGCTGGCGTATCAATGATTGCGTTCAGCGTAGGTATGGGACCAGCCTGGGCTCAAGAGACTGCAGAAGCAGCAGCACCAGAAGTGACTGAGCAACGTACGCTTGATACTATTGTTGTGACTGGATTTCGTCAGTCATTGAGTGAAGCGCTAGATGTTAAGCGTAACACAACAGGATCAGTAGATGCGATTTTGGCGGAAGATATTGCTGATTTTCCAGACCAGAACCTTGCTGAATCATTGCAACGTATCCCCGGTGTTGCAATCACACGTGAAAGCGGTGAGGGGCGCGAGATTACTGTACGTGGTCTAGGTGGAGAATATACACGTGTTCGTGTGAATGGTATGGAAGCTATCGCCGGTACTGGCGGAGCATCAACTAACACAGGCCGTGGTTTCGACTTCAACGTTTTTGCTTCTGAGCTGTTTAACCAGATCGTTGTATACAAAACAGCATCAGCTGAGCTGGATGAAGGGTCTCTTGGTGCGGTCGTTGACTTGAGTACTGGTCACCCATTGGATTATGAAGAAGGTTTGACTGGGGCAGTAAATGTTCAAGGTCAATATAGTCCGCTTTCAGAAGCTGTAACACCACGCCTTTCAGGTCTTCTATCATATAAAGACCCTAATGGTGTTTGGGGTGTTTCTGGATCTGTAGCGTATTCAAAAACAGAAACAGTGAATGAAGGTCAGAACACTGTTCGTTGGCAAAAAGCTCGTTTCCAATCCGTTGGCGGTGTAGATTGTGTTGCTGACCCAAATGACACTGGATGTGCAACTGTAACTGATGCTTTCCACCCACGTATCCCGCGTTATGGGCAAACAGATATTACTGGTGAGCGTCTTGGTTTGACAGGAAGTTTCCAATGGGCACCAACTGATGCAGTTAAGCTGACTATTGATGGTCTATATTCCGAGCTTGACGGTACACGTGAGCAGCGTTTTGCTGAAGTTCTGTTCCGTGGTAATGAAGGTGGAATGGACGTACTGGATTACACTTATGATGCAAGTACGAACAATCTAACAAGCATGACAGTGAACAATGCATTCGTACGTAACGAATTGTTCGCTCAAGGTTGGAATACGAAGTTTAATCAAGTTTCGGCCCGTTTGGAGCACGAATTCACAGACACTCTACGTGGTGATTTGTTGATTGGTACATCTAAGTCAGAGCTGACTGTGCCGTATGAAACAACTTTCATGATCGACAATACGACTTACGACAATTTCTTCTATGACTATAGCAATGACGAGTTTCCAGTCATCGCATTTAACGGTCAAGACGTAACTGACCCTGACACATTCTACTTGAATGAATTCCGTAACCGTCCGGCTGCTGTGAACCACGGCTTCGACACAATTTCTTATTCTTTAGAAAAAGATGTTGCTGATTCATACACATTGTCTGGTGGTTTGACTTACAAAAAGTTCTCGTTTGACCGTTACGGCGCTCGTGCTGATACAAGCGCATGTGCATCTGGATTGGTTGATTGTAGCATTGATGGCGTAAATGGTCTTGATGTAACAAGCGCAAACACTGACCTCTACACATTTGGTGGTGATGTTGGTGATGGATCAACAATTACATGGTTGGTGCCAAACCTTGATGCATGGGCTGATGAGACAGGTATATATAACATTGAGCCGACTCCGCGCGTTTCAGACATTTATGAAGTAGAAGAAGAAGATCTTGGTGCATTTGTTAAATTTGCAGCAGATGTAGAGCTTGGTGGTCGCGGACTACGCTACGATATTGGTGTACGCTATGCTGAAACTAAGCAAACTTCCACAGGTACTGTAAGCGGAAGTAATGTTGTTATTGAACGTGAGCCATATTCAGATGTGCTACCGTCAATTAACATTGCTTATGATTTGACTGATGACATTGTTCTTCGTGCGGCTGCGGCTAAAGTTATGACACGTCCGGGTCTTGGTAACCTTACACCAAACTCAAGCGTTGATAGCTTTAACTATAAGGTTTCTGGTAAGAACCCATTCTTGAACCCAACACGTGCTACAAACTTTGATATTTCTGCTGAATGGTATTTTGCAGAAGATGCATTGTTCTCAATTGCAGTGTTCCACAAGGATATTGAAAGTTTCCCGATTAGCACAGAAGTCACAGATACTTTTGCGTCAACTGGTTTGCCTTTGAGCGTGTTGCAGCCAACATCTCCGACTGCAGAAAACCCAGAAGGTGGGCCATTGGAATCTTGTAACCCAGCAAATGGTGGGTCTGGATGTTGGACAATCTCAACATTGGGTGATGGACCAGGTGCTAAAATTTCTGGTGCAGAATTTAGCTTCCAAGTTCCTTTCTCAACGTTTACAGAGCTAGCATTTGTGTCCGACATGGGATTTGTTGGAAACTACACAATGGTTGATAGTGATGTTGACTACACATTCGGTTCTGAAGTGATTTCTGAGCGTCTTTTGGGTATGTCTAAATCTTCATACAACGCGACAGTGTACTATGAAAATGACAAGCTATCTGCTCGTATTGCTGCGGCTTACCGTGATGATTACATCACAAGCACGAGTGGTAACTCAAACGTATTTGAAGGTTATGCGCCTTCATTGCGCGTCGACTTCTCATCTTCATATAGCTTGACTGAGAGCCTTGGTCTTAGCTTCGAAGCGCTTAATCTGACTGATGAGTACACAGATCGTTTCACTGACCTCGAAAATGATCGTCGTTACGAATATGAGCACACAGGTCGTGTATTCATGGTCGGCGCGAAGTATAAATTCTAGTTGAAGCCATTTTTAATGGCTTTGCAGATGACTCAAAATCTCCCGTGAACTGAGTCCTAAACTTGACCCGAAGTCTTTGAAAGGCTTCGGGTTTTTTAGAATAAGGTGAGATTTTGAAAAGATTCGATTTTTTGAAAATTAGTTACCGCCTTAGAGGGGATTGAATTATGAAAGATATTTCGAGACGGCAAGGGTTGGCGTTGTTGGGGCTTGGAGCTGCAGCTGCATGCAGTAAAGTTTCTGAAAATTCCATAGAAAGTTTGCCACATAATAAAGAGTCTTCAAAAGCCGAGCCGCGTGTTTGGGGAAAAGGCTATGAAGGGCAAAGAATCGCTGATCGCGGAGATGGCACTTTCCTAAATCCAATATTTGCGGGGGATCACCCAGATCCAGCTATATTGAAAGATGGCGATACATATTATGTCACGTTTTCATCATTTGAAGCTTATCCAGGGCTTCTGATCTATCGCTCATATGACCTTGTAAACTGGGAACCACTTAAACCAGCCTTGAGCAAATATATTGGTTCGGTGTGGGCACCTGATCTGATCAAGCATGGTGATAGATTTTATATGTATATTCCGGCTCGCACGTCGGACTACAAATCAAATTATGTGATATGGGCTGATGATATTGAGGGGCCTTGGTCTGATCCGGTGGATCTTAAGCTTCATGACCATATAGATCCAGGGCATATTGTTGGAGAAGATTCTAAACGTTATTTGTTTTTATCCAATGGTGACATGATTCAGCTTTCTGATGATGGATTGTCAACTGTGGGAGAGGTCAAGCACATATATGACCCATGGATGTACCCTCAAGAATGGGATGTAGAGTGTTTCTGTCCTGAAGGTCCTAAAATGCTGCGCAAAGGGGACTGGTTTTATATGCTAACAGCTGTTGGTGGAACCGCAGGCCCACCTACAAGTCACATGGTAATCTCAGCGCGTTCTAAATCGGTATTTGGTCCGTGGGAACATGCGCCAAACAATCCACAAGTGCGAACTAAATCAAGGGATGAACAATGGTGGTCGCGTGGGCATGCGTCTTTAGTTGAGGGACCTGAAGGCAAATGGTGGTTGATTTCTCACGGTTATGAAAATGGCTATTGGACGCATGGTCGTCAGGCCCTGCTTGAGCCTGTGAAGTGGCGAGATGATGATTGGTGGGAATCAGAAGGAGGGGATCTGTCATCTTCTTTTCCTGTGCCTAAATCAGATAAAAAAGTTAAGCACGGAATGCCTTTCAGCGATGATTTTGCTGGACCCGGTTTAGCCCCGCAATGGGCATTTTTTAAACCTAGCCCAGATGAATATGACCGTTTATCAATTGGTTCTGGGACGCTGGCTATGAAGGCTAAAGGCTTGGAACCAAAGGATAGTTCTCCTTTGTGTTTTAAAGCTGGTGATTTAGCTTACCAAATAGATATTGAAGTCGAGCGTGACCCCGGCGCACGAGGCGGATTGCTGGCATTTTACAATGAGAATATTTATGCCGGTTTAGCCTTTGATGATGAAGGTTTCATTTTTCATAGATATGGAATGGAGCGCAGACGCCCTAGAGACATTCCTAAAGGTGTGGAGCACTTATTTTTGCGAATGAAGTATGACCATCATATTCTGACTTATTACTATAGCTTTGATAATGAAAGCTGGAATAAATTTGAAGTACAGATGGAAGTGTCTGGTTATCACCACAATGTAGGATATGGTTTTTTGAGTCTAACGCCAGGTATCTATGCTGCACGTGATGGCGAAGTGCGCTTTTCAAACATGAAGTACAAGGCACTCAATAGATAAACCTTGTAGACACTATTGTATTGTAAGTCTTGCGCTTCACACGCGTAAGACTTACACAATGGCAGTTGGAAAGCTGAATTTTATATTTTCAACAGAGAGTAAAAAGAATGCAAGGACGACGAATGACTGAGGCGCAAAACAGTGTTAGTCGTCGTTTGACTATTGTTGATGTGGCGAGAGAAGCAAATGTCTCGGTGAAGACAGTTTCCAGAGTCCTCAATGATCAAAAAGGTGTTGGCGAGACAACGCGTCAGCGGGTTCGTGATATCATGAATTCGATGGGATATCAGATCAACAAGGCGGCTAGGGATCTGAGATTGAATCGGCCCACACTCGTAGCCTTGGTCTTGGACAATCCTACCACCCACATGAGTGCGTATAATGCTGATTTGCAGATCGGCGCGATGCGGGCTTGTAATAAAATGGGATATTATCTCATCGTGGATGACTTTGGTTCGCAAGAATGTATTTTTGAAGAAATACTTGAAAACCCTGATCTTGCTGGAATGATTATCGCACCAAGTCTGGCTGATAATTTCAATATGTTGAATACTCTGGATAAGAGGGGGATTCCATATGTCCGTATTGCACCTCAAAGTGAAATTGATAGGTCGTGCTCCGTATTGATAGATGATAAATCAGCTGCTTATGAGCTTGGTGAGCATCTATTGGAGTTAGGGCATACAAGAATAGGGATTATCAAGGGGCACCCTCAACATCGTGTCAGTGAAATTCGATATCAGGGTGTTGTGGAGGCCTTCTCTTCAGTTGGGATATCTATAGACCCTAAACTTGTTTTGCAGAGTTTCTTTGATTTTAAATCAGGTATGGAAGCCGCAGCTAAATTATTGTGCCTGCCTGATAGGCCTACGGCTATTGTCGCAGCAAATGATGATGTTGCAGCCGCCGTTGTGGCTGTCGCGGCAAAAAAAGGCATCAAAGTTCCAGAACAGTTATCTGTCGTTGGATTTGATAATTCTCCTATATCTCAATCTATTTATCCCTCTCTAACAACCGTCAATCAGCCGGTTATTGATATGTCCAGAATAGCAGCCGAGTTGCTCATTACGGGTGCATTATCAGGAGAAGAACAGACGCGACGCGTTGAATTGGATTATGAGGTTGTATTCAGAGATTCGACATCTCAACTGCGTAATTGATCCAAGAATTCCTTCCAGCGTAATCTTTTTGTTGCCGCATTTCAAAAAATGGCTATAGTCCTCAATGAGACAACGATGGACGTAAATCTACAACAGCGAATTTATATGTTCGCGATACTGGGTTGAACGTCAAAGTTTCAAATGGGTCTAAGGCGAGTGCAATTGTGCAAATCGTCTAGGTAAATGAGAAATTATGACCGCGCTTACTGCGTCTATTTTGGATGAAGTAGGGGATTAGAAGTCAAAAACTCATTTTTACTTGGTTTAAGACCGACCATTGTATTGAGGGTGAGGAATGAGTGTAGTTAGCGAACAAAAGTTGAGCGTTACTGAAAAAGTGGGTTATGCGACGGGAGACCTTGCCGCGAATCTTGTTTTTCAAACTTTGATGACATTTTTAGCTTTTTTTTATACCGATATTTATAAATTACCGACAGCAACTGCAACCATGCTCATATCGACAGTGGGAATTGGTGCTGCTTTGATTATTAATCCGGTTATGGGGTTTATTGCTGATCGGACCAATACAAAATGGGGGAAGTTTCGTCCTTGGATTTTGTGGACAGCCATTCCGTTCGGTGTGATTGCCATTTTGACATTCTCAACTCCTGATTTCGGGCCGCAGGGGAAGGTTATATACGCTTTTGCGACCTATACTCTTTTGTTGGTCGTCTACGCTGCGAATAATCTTCCTTATTCAGCGCTGAGCGGTGTCCTCACGGGCAGCATGTCTGAACGCAATAGTTTGTCATCTTACAGATTTGTGGCTGTGATGCTGGCGCAATTTATTGTTCAGGTCTTCATGTATCCAATTGTTGAAATCGTCGGTGGTGGGGATCAGGCAGCAGGCTTTGGAAAGGTTATGACCTCCCTTGCAATATTGGGGTCTTGTTTGTTGCTCGTGACTTTCTTCACCACTAAGGAAAGAATTGTTCCTAAAGCTGATCAGGTTTCCAGCGTCTTTCAAGATGTTGAAGACATGGCATCCAATCGGCCTTGGGTCATCATTCTTGCTCTTACTACGATGATTTTTCTCGGGCTTGCCCTCAAAGGTGGGATGTATATCTACTTTTTTGAAAATTATATGAATGAAAAATCTATGGGGGATTTCTTCCAAGGTTTGGGGTTCTCTAATATTGAAAATCCAAGTGCATATGCTTTTGGTATTTTTAATGGCGGCGGCATCATCATGATGATTGTCGGAATATTATTCTCAAAAAATTTGGCTGATCGGTTTGGTAAAAAAGCGACTTTTGGCGGGGCTTTGTTTGTTGCAACTTTGTTTGTGATGGCAATTTATCTTGTACCTTCAGAAGCTGTTCTAATGGTTTTCATCGTTCAGATATTACACGGTTTCTTCTATGGGATCACGGTGCCAATCTTGTGGGCGATGGTGGCAGATGTGGCAGATTTCTCTGAGTGGAGAACAGGCCGACGTGCAACTGCGATTGTGTTTTCTGCAATGATGATCGGATTGAAGCTTGGTTTGACTTTTGGGCAGACGGTGCTGACAGCGACGTTAGGCTTGTATGGCTATGATGCGACGCTAGCGGTTCAAAGTCCCGAAACAATTCAAGGAATTAGGTTTGGAGTCAGTGTGTTAGCTTCAGTTCCTTTCCTCCTAGGGTGCGGTTTGTTGCTGATATACGAGATAGATAAAAATATGGAAAAGACAATTGAGCGTGAGTTGGCAGAACGGCGCCAAGCTTAAGTTGGCTGTTTTTGTAATTTAAATCCGAAGGCAAGTTAAAATGAAATTTCATCTCGTCACAGCGTCTATTCTTTCGCTCTTCTTGGTTGCGTGTTCTGAAAAATCACCTTCTGTCACAACAGATGCGAGACCTTTAGAGCAGGCACAAACATCGTTGAAAGATGCTTATATTGATGCGTTTCTGATTGGAGCTGCATTAAATGAAGATCAAATCTATGAGCGTGATTCTGAGGTTGATGATATAATTACATCGCAGTTTAATTCCATTGTTGCTGAAAACTGCATGAAAGCAGAAAATATTCATCCTGAAGAGGACGATTTCTTCTGGGAAGAAGCTGACGCTTTTATTGCTTTTGGCTTGAAAAATGAGATGAGCATTATTGGTCATACATTGGCTTGGCATTCCCAAACACCAGACTGGTTATTCGTTGATGAAAATGGTGAAGACGTCAGTCGTGACGTTTTGCTTGAGCGTATGCAAAACCACATCACTACGATTATGCAGCGCTATAAAGGTAAGGTTAAAGGGTGGGATGTTGTCAATGAAGCTATTCTTGATGACGGCTCCATGCGGGAAAGCAAATTCTATGAAATCATAGGGCCGGATTGGGTGGAGAAAATGTTCATTTTTGCCAATCAGGCAGATCCAGATGCTGAGCTGTATTACAATGATTATTCTATGGCCATTCCAGAAAAGCGTGAAGGAGCATATGCCCTTGTGAAGGGGATGCAGGACAAAGGCATTCGTGTCGACGGCATTGGTATGCAAGGGCATATCAATTTGGATGGACCGACGTTGGAAGCCTTTGAAGAAAGTCTGTTGCGATTTGCAGAACTTGGTCAGGTTATGATCACTGAATTGGACGTTACTGTTTTACCTTGGCCGGGGACTGAGGTGGGAGCTGAAGTTTCAATGTCTGTTGAGTTTCAGGATGAATTTAATCCGTATCGCAACGGGTTAACACCGGCAGTTGAGGCGCATTTACACAAGCGTTATGTAGAAATGTTCTCTTTATTTCATAAGCACGCCGACAAAATTGACAGGGTCACTTTGTGGGGAGTTACAGACGCTAATTCATGGCGGAATGACTGGCCTATGGATGGACGGACGGATTACCCTTTGTTGTTTGATCGTGCCAACAAACCCAAACCGTTTGTTCAAGAAATCATCACTATTACAAATTGAATTGAGACTAAAGTAAGTAAAATGAGACACTTAGTACGCCATCTATATACTGCAGATCCATCGGCACATGTTTTTGATGGCCGCATCTATATTTATCCATCGCGAGATGTTGAAGGGGGAATTCCTTTCAACGACAACGGTGATCATTTTGATATGAAAGACTACCATGTTTTTTCTATGGATAGTGTCGATGGAGAGGTGATTGATCATGGTGTAGCACTTCACGTGGATGATGTTCCATGGGCTAAGCGCCAAATGTGGGCTCCTGATGCTGCGCGCAAAGACGGTAAGTATTATTTCTATTTTCCTGCCAAAGACCATGATGATGTATTTCGTATTGGCGTTGCAGTGGGAGAGCGTCCAGAGGGACCATTTATTGCGCAAGCTGAAGCGATTCAGGGGAGTACAAGTATAGATCCCGCTGTTTTCGAAGATGATGATGGCAGCCATTACATGTATTATGGTGGTATTTGGGGAGGGCAACTTCAGCGTTGGAAAACCGGTGAATATACGGAAGACGACTCTGAGCCAGCCGATGATGCGCCAGCACTTTGTCCTAAAATGGCCCGCATGCGTGAAGACATGTTGGAGTTTGATGAAGCTCCCAAAGATGTTGTCATCTTAGATAAGAAAGGTGAGCCTTTAAAAGCGGGTGATCACAATCGTCGCTTCTTTGAAGCGGCTTGGGTGCATAAATTTAATGG
>JGI2924J29684_1077554_pt1 | contig 18714 bp, 22 predicted proteins | sample BenlonsequencITS_FD_29684 | JGI IMG/M metagenome (IMG submission 29684)
AAGACGGAACGTGTCGGTGGGAATCATTCCCGCCTGCCGAACCAGGAAATAAAAAGTACCCCCCGCATGGGGCCGGCCCCAAATATAATATTATTTTTAAGGAATTAAAAACAGAGACTAGAAAGTAATCCTTTGGCATCAGAAGACCAATCTAAAGTCAGGCATCCGGTGCTTCGGACCACATGTCAAAGATATCAGGGTCGTTGACAAAATTAAAGCGACTGGCAATGGTATTTCGGTCGCCGTTGATCCGCCCCAGGGCAGCATTGGATTTGCTGCGGGTTTTCCAGCCTTCAACGCTGTTTTCTCCGTAAAAAACCCCCGCGTTTTGCTGGATAGCTGATATGATAACTTTTCCCAGGCATATTTCCGTTCTCATCGTGGACCTCCTTCTTATTCAGACAGCCTGTGTTACTGGGAACCGTCTGTTACTTGGTACAGTTCATGTCTTGCCAGTCAGAATCGTTAACGTTAAACGATGCTTCAGTCAGGGTACTGCCATCACCGTTTAGTCGTCCGAAACCGCTGTTCATTTTATGATAAGTTTTCCAATCAATAAAATAATTATTGCCGATAGCTACTGCCGATCCTGTATCCACTTCTGCGATCCGTATGGAATGTATGTTGATTTGCATAGCAAAACCAGACACGTTTTATCCCCTTCCTTATTGTTTTCCCTACTTCATACTATGCCTTGTTTGAAGCAACTGTGTCCGGCGAAGCCCAATGTGTTCGTATATATATTCAATGTCAAAAACGTCTCCGAAAGTGCTTCCGGTGACTAACAACTGCATATATTGTTACTAGCAAGGAGGTATGGTTAATGGGCGACAAACACGATCCTTTTGAAGTTTTAAAGCACTTTCCCCAATTTGATGAAAACTTTTTGCGGGACCTCGCTAGTTCTGGCTGGAATAACCCGGTAGACGTTTTAAAAAACTTGGGCCGTGGCAAATGGCCCCCTGTTGATATAGTTGAAACCCTCAACGAAATAATAATAACCGTTGATATACCGGGTCTAAAAAGGACCGACGACGTGAGGGTGGAAGTTAGGGGGAATAATTTGACACTGAATGGAGACAAGGTTACGGACACCGGAACCTTGTCGAATAGCAGGATACATAGGCAGGAGAGACAGTACGGCAGGTTCAGCCGCACCATCTCACTGCCGGTAGCGGTAAACGGTAAATACGGCCGGGCTACTTACCGACAGGGTGTTATGGAGATCAGGTTCTCCAAGCTTTCCGACGACCAGGCGGAGACATTGAAAGTTAACTTTTACGAGTAGCGTTAAATAACTTCTAGATTGGAACCGGCAGTATCTCCCCCTAAGATAGAATTGGTTTGAGGAGCGTCTATGAGATCCGGGTCGTTGATAATATTGGACCCTGAAGGAACCCAGTTCAAGTTGCCGCTGATCTGTCCTACCGAATGATTACTTTTGGCAATGAAGCTCCAGCCGTTGGTAACGTTTTTGCCCTGACTCATAAAGGAGTTGTTGCGAAGGCTGTTCACTTTTATAATACCACCGTTGAAAATGGTTACAGCCATCTGAGTCATCCCCTTTCTTTTTTAATATTAATTTATGCTCTAACCTTAAGATTTGACTCTTGCTCCGTAAGGGGCGCTTTTATTTTACTTTAATTTAAACGCAATTATATTAAAGATTTCTCTTGGATTTTTGGCTATAAAATCCGGGTTTTCCCTGGTAAGTACTATAATCCAGGGGTTTCATGCGTTATCACCGGATATTCCGGTCGGTGACTTCGGCGTTACGCCTTCAATCAAGATTTAAATGATTATTTTACCGCCTTGGTGTCTCCTTTCCTTATTAATCTAAAAAATACTTCATGCTACTCTTTTTCAATTCCCTGGTGCTGAACAGCAGCTTATATTCCTTGATACCTGTTTCGGCAGCCAATTTAGCCGCTGTTTTTTCGCAATCCTCCCGGCTCTGACCGTGGAGCACGGTAAAAATGGTATAGGGCCAGTCCGGCCGGCGCGGCCGCTGGTAGCAGTGAGAGACCTGTTCGTAGGCGGCCATAGTACGGCCTACCTCGGGCGCCTTGTTCTCGGGCACGTCCCATACCACCATGGCGTTGGCGGTGAAACCCAGATCCTGGTGCTTTAAAGCAGCGCCGAAACGCCGGATAATCCCTCGCCGGATCATGACCTTAATGGCATCTATTAATTCTTCCTCGGCCAGACCCACTCGCCGGGCTATCTCCAGGTAGGGCATTTCCACAAGCGGCAGGCCGGCCTGCAGTTCCCTTACTATTTTTATCTCCAGGTCGCTTAACATGACGTACTCCTTAAAGTGAGTGTCCTAATTTCGCAATATAACCCAAATTTTACCGATTTTCAAACACATTGTCAAAGGTTGAAGTTCACCCGTACCTTGAACAGGTTTACCGCTGGTAGATTTAAAATTTGGGTGATGCCGGTCTTCTGCCTAATCTCGGTCAGCAATTCATCCAGCTTGTTTTCCGATTCCGCCAGCATGGTGAACCACATGTTATATTCATGGTTGCGCAGGTAGTTGTGGGTTACACCGTGGTACTCGTTGATGATACCTGCTACCCTTTCGATATCCTCATGAGGTACCCGCAGAGCGCACAGGGTTCCGGTGTAGCCCAGCTTGCGGGAGTTGAACAGCCCCCCCAAACGGCGGATTAAGCCCTCCTCCTGCATGCGTCCAATGCGTTCCAGCACTTCCCCTTCTGAAATGCCCACGGATTCTGCGACCTGCAGGTAAGGCCTTTCCATAAGCGGGAAATCCGATTGGATGACCTGCAGTATTTTTCTGTCGATCCGGTCCAGGTTCATTGTGTCTTAACCCTTTCTTTCCCGGTACAGGCACCAGGGTTCTTCAGCCATATAATCTTGATGGTAGAAATAAGCCCTGGCCCGGCAGCCGCCACAAATCTTTCAGTCCAAGGTCCAAGTCCAAGATTAAAAGGTCACATAAAAGGACTTTCGACTTTTGACCTTCGACTATTTTTTACTTTATCTCTTCGCCGGTCAGGTAGCAGGCGGGGTCTGAAGCCCAGAAATCGCCGTATACCGCTTCCGCCCGGGCCCGGAAATTTCCGTTGCACACGGCCAGCCAGCGACAGGCGGCGCAGCGCCCCGTAAGCAAGGGCTTGCGGTTTTTCAACCCGCGCAGCACGGGATGGCCGGTATCCTGCCAGATCTCGGCGAACGGCCTCTCCCGTACGCTGCCCAGCACGTGATTGCGGGTGAACTGGTCGGGATGTACGTTGCCGGCCCAGTCCACCGCCCCGATGGCCACCCCGGAGCGATTACCCCCGTTCATCAGGAGCAACTCGCGCACCCGCTCGGCCCTCTCGGGGTCTGAACGCAGCAGTGAAAGGTAAATATAGACTCCGTCGGCGTGGTTATCCACAGTGAGGATTTCCTTGTTCAGACCTCGGAGGTAAAAATCCCTGGTTTTTTCAATGATCAAGTTCATGGCGGCGCGGGTCTCCTCGTGGGAGATATCCTCGTCGCGCATTTTGCTGCCCCGGCCGCTGTAAACCAAGTGGTAAAAGCAAATCCGGGGGATGTCTTCTTCTTCGATTAACTTAAAAATGTCCGGTAGTTGGTCGTAGTTATGCCGGTTGATGGTAAAGCGCAGTCCCACTCGCTGGTCAATGGCCCGGCAGGCGCGGATCCCTTCCAGGGCGGCGTCGAACGCGCCCTGGCGGCCCCGGAACCGGTCGTTTTCGGAACCGATGCCGTCCAGGCTGACGCCCACGTAACCGATGCCCAGGCATTTGATGTCCCGGGCCACATCCCGGGTGATTAACGTGCCGTTGGTGGATAAAGTGGCCCGGATGCCCTTGCCCCTGGCATACCCCGCCAGGTTAAAAAAATCTTCCCTGATCAAGGGCTCGCCGCCGGAAAAAAGGAGCACCGGCACATTAAAATCCACCAGCCCGTCAATGAAATGTTTCGCCTCTTTGGTGGTCAACTGGCCGGGGTCCACCCGCTCGTCGGAACCGGCGTAGCAGTGCAGGCAGCGCAGGTTACAGGTACGGGTCATATTCCATACCACCACCGGACCGTGTCCCGCAGTGGTGCCGTGTCGTTGGACGCCCGAGTCCGCTTTGTAACGGAGCGAGTCGCCGTAAAACTTGGCTCCGCAGAGCAATCTGCTAACGCTGATCATGTTAATTCTCCTTGCTGTATTCTAAGATGGCCTTTAGTAGGCCGTCGATGGTGTATTCCTATGCCCGCTTTTTTTCTATTAAATTATTGTCTACCACGTTTTGCAGGGCATCGATATCGTACAGGGAAACACCGGGCACCAGGCGCACATCGGGCTCGATGTCCCTGGGCACAGCAATGTCGATCATTATAGAACTTGCCTCCCAGCAGGCAGAAGTTGGGGGGCGCAGGCGCTTACCCCGGCGCTTACCTTATCGGGCACCCCGGTAAATGTTTCCTGCAGCGGGATGCCCAAAACTTATTCGATGGAGTGGCGCAAATTTGCTGTTCTGGTTCTCCCCTGTTCACGGCACTTAAAAACCCGCGGATTCAGGGACCCTTTATTCAAACGTAGCTGTGCAGACCTGATAACAGCAGATTAACTCCAAAATACGTAAAAAGAACCGCTAGAAATCCAGTGATTGACATCCAGGCTACCCGGTGGCCCTTCCAACCATAGGTATACCGGGCATGGAGATATACGGCGTAAATGATCCAGGTGATGAGCGCCCAAACCTCCTTTGGATCCCAGCTCCAGTAAGCGCCCCAGGCACGCTCGGCCCATATGGCCCCGGTGATGAGAACCAGGGTCATAAAAGGAAAGGCAAAGGCTATGGCTCCGTAGTTCAGATCATCCAGCACCTTCAGACCGGGTAACAGTTGAGCAACGCCACCCGGGGCTTTACCTGAAGCCTCCTTTTTCTCCCTGATCAGATACATCACTGCAACCCCGAAGGAAACGCCGAAACCACCATAGGCCAAGATGGCAGTTATAACATGAATTTGCAGCCAGTAACTTTGTAACGCCGGCATCAGCGGCGTAATTTCCTTTGGGAGAACGGAGGCATAGCCGATTAAAACAAAGATCAGTGGCGTAATAAAGGCACCCAAAGCTTTAACGGCATAACGGCGTTCGATAAACAAGAAGACCAAAGCAATACCCCAGGCAAAGAGAGAAGTGAATTCGTACATATTGCTGAAAGGCAACCGCCCGGCGCAGGCAGTGCGAACAATCATGGCCGCGGTCTGGATAGCAAAAGCCAGCGCGGTTACCCAAAAGGCCGGTCCGGTTTTTTCCCGTCGCTGGATGGTGTAAACGAAATAAAGAACCATAGCAACCAGGTATAATACTACAGCCAAACCCAAGAGATTATTTTCTAATTGACTGATCATTTTTTTCACCTCGCTGCAGCTCTTCCAATAATTCTTGAATCTCCTCCGTAAGGCGGGCCGGAAAACGGTGAGCGGCTCCGGCTATCAAGACCCGGCAACCTCCGGGGTCAGGAGTGACCATGGCCCAGATACGCCGCGGAAAGACATAGAAGCTTAATAAAAGTCCCAGCACCATCAGGGCGGAGCCCGTATAGACGATGGGAATCCCCGGATCCCTGGCAATTTGCAAACCGGTGTACTGGCGGTAGCCGTTAAAGGTAACCGTTATGTTATCATTAACCTTTACCGGTTTGCCCAACTCGGCTACATCGTATTTCAGGGCTTGGTGTCCCTGATAGAGGGCATAAACCACCCGTGGGTTTTGGGGCAGAGGACTGCGCGTTCTGGGATGACCCGTGGCGTCGCTGGTATAGTCAGGGTAAAAAAGGGTCGTAATACTCAAGTCATCCCCTACCGGGGCCGCTTCCCGGTCCAGTGAACTAAACCTGGTTTCTTTTCCCAGGTTGGTCAGCACGCCGTCTACGACCCACCCGTAGCTGGTCTGATAAAAGGTGACCCCTTGATAGGTTAACGGGTCGTTGACGGAGATAACCTTGTTCATTACCTCCTGATCGCCATGCATGACTTGCAAATCGCTGTAGTACTGCTTAGGCATGTAATCATCGTAATAGTCAATATGAAAATCATTTACCCGTACAGAAAACCCGGCTTTCTGGATAGCAAAGCTCTCACCTTCGGAGATATTGGCGTAGCTTTTAAATCCCGTCAGCCCGCCGTAAAGGGCACCGATCACAATTACCACCAGGCTCAGGTGAGTGATCAAAGAGCCAAAAGGCCCGAACCGTCCCCGGTCGGCATAGAAATAAAACCGGCCCTGCTTCTCTTCTAAGAATACGCGATAACGCCGCTGCCGGTAGCGCTGGAATAAACCATCGGCCGTTTCCCCGGCACTCTTGGGAGAGAAGGTCTTTCCTTTAATTGGAGCGCCGGAATAGGACTCCTCCTCGTAGCGGTACTGAAGAGTGGTGGCTTGACGCCAAAGGGGCAACAGGCGCTTCAGACTGCAGGCCAAAAGGCTTACAGTTAATAAAAAAACAAGGGTAAAAAACCACCAGGAATGGTATACGTCATGCAAATGAAATAACTGGATAAAATTTGCACGCAGGGGCCCGTAAGACTGGTTATAAAAGGCCGGCCCCTCCCCTTGCGGGACGACGGAGCCAAATACGGCCAGGCCGGCAATAATGAGCAGTAGAAATAGGTTCAGCCGCATGGAGGTAAGCCATTTCCATACTTGTTGAGGATAGGTTATATTGGTTGCTTCCGGCATTTTATTGCGCCGTACCCCTGCTTAAATGCAGAGACTAAATTCCGGGCAAGAAAGCAGTTACACAGGTTTGCCCGGGTGGGTGAAGGGGAAGGCGCTCCCTCCTTTCTAAAACTTAAAAGTTATCGTATTTTTGTCCAAATTCATGGTTAGCCAGTTATATTCCTTTTAAAAAATCAAACTGGATAAAAAAAAACTCCCGTTTAGATTCCCCCGACAGTCCCTCCCGGCCCCGGCATCGTTGAAATCCCCGTTCCGTAGGCACCTCCCTGCTTTCAATAATTTATAGTTCTGCATGTACAACAATAACAAACTATTCTTAACTAAAAATAAATAAATTATTAATCAATTATTTCATTCCTATATAAATAGTAACGCCAGCGTAAAAATACTGGTCTTTCAACCGGCCAGTTATATTTCTGTAATTTTTTATTTATTTCCCTGTAAGATTTCTCTGTTAAGCTTAAGTTAAGTAGTCGGTCGTCAGTGGTCAAAATAGGTTGAATATTCGGTGGACATTCTTAAAAGACCCGAACGACCGAAGACTGGTGCAAGACAACCAAATAGCCAGGGCGAAGGATTAAAGTACATATAAGCGCGCGCTAAGGAAACTGAGCAAAGCGCGCTTTGTTATATATAGCACACCTTTGCGGCCGTATCTGTTGAACTTGACCTTGAGGCGGAGGTTCCGGGGAAAGGAGGTGGATATATTGAAAGAAAGCCTTCAAGATGCTGAAGCCGGGAGTGACATGGCGTATGATGCAGAAACAAAGGGAACTGGTGGTAAGGATAACAAAAAACAGCCTCCGGCCGGCAAGGGCTGGTTTGAGCGCTGGCGACCACGTCTTCCTTTTTTACTGGGGGGACTGCTGGTACTGGCTGTGCTATCCGTTTGGGGAGCAAAGGTCACGTTAGCCAAAACGGACAGCCCTGAGTATTGCCTCAGCTGTCACGTTATGGAGAATCACTATGAAAGTTGGTTCCACTCAGCCCATCATATGGCGGCGACCTGCAGTGACTGCCATGTCCCACATCAAAACACGGCAACCAAGTTAGTAGCCAAGGGGATCGACGGTATGCGGGACGCATACTACTTTTACACCAACCAGGTACCGGACCCCATCCAGCTCAGTGACCGCGGCAGTAAGATCGTGCGCGAAAACTGTCTGAGGTGTCATGGCAACCTAATGGAAGAAGTAGAAAATGAAGACAGGGATTGTTGGGAATGCCACCGTTCAGTGCCCCATGGTTACTAATGTTCGCTGTTAAAAGGAAGCGTCGATTCCCGGCAGCTTATTTTTTAACGTTTAACGAAGGAGGGAGTTTTTCTTGAAAAGATACTGGTGGGTCTGGATACTGGCCCTTTTTACTCTGGCATTAGCCAGCTGTGCCCCACCAAAAGCTGAGCGCGTAGAAACAGTTTCCATTCCCCCCGGGGAAATTGACCCTGCCGTCTGGGGCAAGGTTTATCCCCATGAATATGACAGCTTTATGAAAACGCAGGAAGGGGGCCTGGGACAGAGCAAGTATAATGGTTCTGAGCCCAGGGATAAATTAAGCAAGTTCCCCTATCAACTGGTGCTGCTGGACGGTTGGGGTTTCGGCGTTGAATTCAATGAACCCCGCGGTCACGTGAACATGCTCTCGGACCAGCTGGACATTGGCCCGTCCCGGCGCAAGTCGGGAGGAGTTTGCTTGACCTGCAAAACACCTTACGCGTCGCAATTGAAGGACGAGATGGGGGTGGATTACTACAAGCTTCCTTATGATGAGGTACACGCCCAGATTCCGGAGGAGCACGCTGAACAAGGATTATCCTGCATCGACTGCCACGACCCTGAAACCATGGATCTGGAGATTAGTCGTTGGTTCTTAAACGATGCTCTGGAAGTCATCGGCAAGGATCCTGATAACTTGACCAGACAGGAAAAACGGAGCCTGGTTTGCGCCCAGTGTCATAATACTTACAGTATTGTCAAGGATGAAGACATGAAATCGGTCGGGATATACCTGCCCTGGCAGAATTCTGAGTGGGGTAATATTACCATTGAAAACATTGAAGCCCAATACGAAGCCGACCCATCCGTCCTGGAGTGGACGAATGCCCCCACCGGCATTAAGCTGGCCCAGGCTCGCCATCCGGAATTTGAACTTTATTCCAACGACAGTATTCACTGGAATTCAGGTGTATCCTGTGCGGATTGTCATATGCCTTACGAGCGGGCCGGAAGCAGCAAAATCTCTTCCCATCATGTACAAAGCCCGCTTAAAGATGACATGAAAGCCTGTCTCCAATGCCACAACCAGGAACCGGAGTGGCTGCGGGAGCAGGTAATAGGCATCCAGGACCGCACCAATAACATGGCTACCCGGGCCGGCAATCAGGCTGCTCAAGCTGCCAAAGCTATCGAACTGGCTAACGAAACCGCTAATATTGACCAGCAACTGTTAAATGATGCCAAAGAGTTTTACAAAAAGGCTTACTACCGGATAGACTTCGTGACCGCGGAAAACAGCATGGGTTTCCATAACCCACCGGAAGCCCTGCGCGTTTTGGGCGACTCACTATTTTACGCCGACCAGTCCCTGGCAAAGGCACGGGAGGCTTTGATCAAGGCCGGTGTATCGATACCTGACAAATTTGACCTTGAGCTCGAAAAGTATGACAAACGGGGAAGTAACGAAGTTCCTTATGACCCGGAACTGAACATGGAATTTACCTTTGACGGAACAAAGTAAACACGCGAAAAAAAATGGCCGTTTTTCCACAGCCCCCAAGAAACAGGCGCTGGTGAAAAACGGCCATTTTTTTGTCATTTTGAAAGGAGTACAAGATGGCCTGTAAACGGCCGCCCTTTCTTGATCTGGAATAACCAGCGGGTTCCACCGTGGTGGAACCCTTCCCAGTGTTGGGGACATTTTGTAAATCTTAACGCTCATAAGCCATTTTTGCCGCAGGAATTGCGGTTATTGCGGTAGAGGTGTTTTTTTTATATTTTGACCATTAGTTGACGGGTTCATTTTTCCGAAGGAATTTGTAAATTTTAATTGAATTACTAGAAAGAATGGTTTAGCATGCTTCTCTAGAAGTCTGTGGTAAAATCAATATCTCTGGCAGTGTTTGGATTTCTCCAATTACTTTTTATCCGATAGCTTAGCGCCACTAATACTCCCGCTTCAAATAAGGAAAGGGGACACACCTCTTCGAGGAATGTCCCCAACTGATGGGTTAAAACCCCACCTGAATCAAGAATCTGTTTATCGCTGCACCTGGCAAAATCGAGGTGTTTTTATGAACCGGGATCTGCTCGGCTTCCAGCGGCTTTTTGCCTTGCTTAAAGTCCGGCTCAAGACCTTGGCCGGCCTTTTACGGGCGGGCAAAGCTGCCGGACAGAGCTTTATCAACGGTCTGTCTCTCAGCACCCGGCTTCTTTGGGGCATGAGTATCGTCATTGTTGCCTTTACTACCCTCAGCGTGGCCTGGGACATTTATGACATCCGCCGGGAGGCTGAAACAGAGATGCTTCATCGTTCCCGGGTGGTTGCCCAGGAATTAATCTCACTACGGGCTGTAATCGCTCTTAACCAGGAGAAAATCAATACTGACCCCGTGACCGGGAATGTTATGTTCAAACACTTAAACCCTGCTTCTGTCGGACGCCAGGTGGCTGAAATATTTAATGAGACTACGAGTTTCTCCCTTAAGCAAACGCGGCTTGGCGCAAGAAATCCGGTTAACCAGCCCGATTTCATCGAAACCAAAATGTTGAACCAGTTAGCGGACGACCCCGGAATATCCGAGGTATGGCAGGAAGAATCCCTGGAAGGACGCTGGTACTTCCGTTATATGCTCCCGCTAAGAGCCGAAGAATCATGCCTGATCTGCCACGGTGAGCCGGCCGGCGAAATGGATATTGCCGGTTACCCCATGGAAGGACTTAAACTTGGGGATCTGGCCGGAGCCATCAGCCTGAGAATTCCTATGGACAGCTTTCAGGAAGCTTTACGGATGCGAATCTGGGGAAGAATAATCATTGCCATATTTTTTGTCATTATTACCCGGTGGATCAGTGCCCACCTGGCCAAACGGATGGTAGCCGGACCTTTGGGGAATCTGACCGCTATGGCCAGGCGCCTTGGAGAGGGAGACTGGGAAGCGGTTCGTTCTGTGGCCGGTACGGGTGAAATCAGGGTTTTGTCCCAGGTTTTCGAGCAGGTTGCCCGGCAGCTTAAGGAGTCCCATAATATTTTGGAGGAAAAGGTAAGGAAACGGACCATGGAACTTTCAAATGCCAATAAGGAATTGGAGCGGGCCAACCGTTTCAAATCCGATGTGCTGGCCAACGTCTCCCACGAATTGCGGACACCCCTTACTGCCGTCATTGCCTTTACCGAGATGCTCCAGGATCCGGCTACCGGTAAACTGAACAAGAAACAGCGGGAATACCTTGAGGACATCGCTGACAGCAGCAGGCAGCTTTTAATGGAAGTGACGGATTTATTGCAAATGGCCCGCCTGGAAGCGGGAAAACTGGAAATTTCCCCGGAACCGCTAGATCTGGTTGAGGTGATCGGCGAAAGTCTTTCCATGTTGGATCCTCTTGCCAGGAAGAAGAATATCAAAATTGTTTTTCCGTCCGAAACAGGTGAGTGGTGGGTCCTAGCCGACCGGGCCAAGGTCAGGCATATTCTGAATAACCTGGTGAACAACTCGATTAAGTTCACGCAAAAGGGTGGAAAAGTCGTTATTTCTGTGGAACGAAGTTGCGGCAGACATTGTCTTCCGCCTGACCTGCTACAAGAGGAATCCGGCGTCCCATCCGGTGAACAATTAGATTGCCTGTTGGTCGGCGTTGCCGACAACGGTATCGGTATTGCACCCGGGGATAAGCAGAACATTTTTGAAAAGTTTCATCAACTGGGCCAACCCGGACAGGGGGCGGGTTTGGGCCTGGCCCTGGTCAAAGAGCTGGTGTTGCTTCATGGGGGAAAGATCTGGGTGGAAAGTGTGCCCGGTTGCGGGAGTACCTTCTATTTTACACTTCCATTAAAAGAACAAATGCTGTAATTCGGAGGTGGGAAAATGCCCTACAAAATCCTGGTGGTTGAAGACGATCCCAAGATCCAGAAGATCATTGTTGATTCCCTACTCAAGGAGGGATATCTGGTTTCTGCCAGTTCCAACGGACGGGATGCGCTGCAGAAAGCTCAGTCTGAGTTTCCCGACCTGGTGATCCTTGATCTGCGTCTGCCTGAAATCGATGGTCTGGAGGTCTGTTTTCGTTTGCGCAAGACAAGATCGGTGCCGGTAATCATTGTTTCCGCCCGCGGTGAGGAGGCCGACAAGGTGGCCGGTTTCACCCTGGGGGCTGACGATTACATCACCAAGCCCTTTAGCCCTACTGAACTACTCTTGCGAGTTAAGGCAGTCATGCGCCGGGTACGGGAGCACACGGAAGGAATGGATCAGGACCGGGTTTCAGCACACGGTTTGGACATTGATCGCGTATGCCGTTCGGTAAAGTTAGAAGGGAAAACTGTGGAACTGACCGCAAGAGAATTTGATCTGCTCTGGATCCTGGCCACCCATCCCAATCGCGTTTTCAGTCGCGATCAGCTTCTTAACCTGGTTTGGAAGGATGAGTTCGAAGCTGATCCGGCCACCGTAACTGTTTTAATTCGCCGCCTGAGGCAGAAGCTGGAGAAAAAACCGGAAAATCCTGACATTATTAAAACGGTCTGGGGTGTTGGCTACAAATTCCAATCTTTTAGTTAAATAGGGTGAACTTGATTTCGCCATTCAGGACCTTCACATAATATTTGAGATTTCCCCAACATTTTCATAGCATGGCAGAAGCTAAGATTTTTGGACATGGCCCAGGTAACATTTATTAATTACTTTCGAGTAGTTAACGGCATAATATAAACCATTAACTGATTAATGGAGGTTTGATATGCAATATACTGTTACCAGGGTGAATAACCCCGCCGCCATGCAGGCGTTTATGCAGATACCCCGGATGGTTTACCAGGGCGGCAAAATACCGCCGGCCAATGCCGGCGGCACCAACTGGATGCGCTTTACGCCCCTGGCCAACCCGACCTTGCAGCATGTCAGGTTCGCCAACTTTGTGGCCCTGGAAGGCAATCAGCCCGTGGGGCGGATAACCGCCTCGTATGACCTGCTGAACCCCCGTCCTGAGGAAGGGTTTTGGGGTAGTTTCGAATGTGTTGAACGCCCGGAAGTGGCCAGGCTTCTACTGGACGCGGCTGCCGGGTGGCTGAACAAGCAGGGTAAGACCGTTATGATCGGCCCGGCCACTTTAAATACCAATCAACAGGTCGGCTTGTTAATTGAGGGTTTTGAGTATGAGCCACAGGCAGAGATACCATATAATCCACCGTATTACAAGGATCTGTTGGCTGAATCCGGATTGGAAAAGCTGCATGACCTGGAATGTTTTGAATGGCGCCTGCCCGACGAGTTACCACCAAAACTGCGGGACGCCACAGCGCCTCCCGGCCTTACGATCCGTCCGGTGAATTACCGGGCATTAAATAACGAGGCCGGGATTGTCATGGAAGTTCATAACAAGTCCATGTCCAGAATATGGGGTTTTATTCCCATGACCATCGAAGAAGCCAGTGGTTTTTTGCAAAGCTTGGCTGCCAGCGTTCCCCCGGATCTGTTTCTTATATTTGAGATGGGCGGCGAGCCGGCCGGCATGTTACTATCCATACCCATCAGGCGACCGAGTCCGGGTGGAAATGATGGGCTGGTTAGATTGGCTATCGGGGGCGTAGTGCCGAAATTCCAACACAGGGGTATACACTGGTATATTTTAAAGGAGACCTATGAGCGTTGCAGAAAACTTGGCTACACCAGCGGCGAGGCCTCGCAGGTTGCCGAAAGTAATGATGTGGTAAAAAGAAGAGTTATAAAACCCCTGTTTGGTGGTAAGGTGATCAAGTTATACCGTGTTTATAAGCGGGATATTGGTTAGACCAAGCATAAATAGTATCTTCGGATACAATTTTATTTAACCCCATACTCCGGTGGAAAGCAGAGCTGTTTAAGCAGGAACCTTAACGAGTATCTTGGATTTAGGTTTTATTGTAACACTTCTCTTTGATAATATGGAACAAATTATCAAGAGAGGAGGTTTAATAATGGGATATGGTGGTGGCGGTCTCCGTGGAAGCGGTATTCTGTTTCTTGTTCTGATACTGCTTGTCTTTGGCACAGGCTTCTTCGGTTTCCCTTTTTATAGCGCCGACAAATAATCAGGTAGAAAATACTTATGTGAATGAAATAGGAACCTACTCTTATTTGGTAGGTTCCTATTTCACATTGACATGGATGTCATCAGTAAAGCGTAAATGAATAAAAATTGATATTGCTTTTTCCCGGGCAAAATTTATTACTACATCTAACCCCGGCGAAGTGCACTCAAAGCTTTTGGTACACTGATGCAGTTAATATACCCTTAAAACCCCAGGAGTTAAACTTTTCATGCAAAATAGCTTCTATTTGATTTGAACTGGGGTCAGCCGTCAATTTATGGTAAACAATAGTTCAGGCTGTAACATATTTTCAACCAACTGAATAGTTTATTATTGAACAACAAAAAAAGGAGGGTTTTAAATGCCAGCTGGTGGTACTTTTTTTGACGGCAGCTTTATCCTGTTTCTGGTTCTGATTCTGCTTGTATTCGGCATGGGCTTCTTTGGCTTCGGATATGGCGGTATTTGTAGCACCGATAAGTAAAAAAAGAATAAACTAGGCCAGTAAGGTGTAAAAGCTAGAAACTCGTTCTTATAGACTGGGAATTGGGTTTCTAGCTTTTATTTCCGAACCTCTCATAATAATAGGAACAGAATAAAATGCAAGCGAGGTGAATTTAATTGAATCCCGTTTCCTTGTTTTTAGTTTTAAATATGCTATTACTTAGCTCAGACCCTCATGCAGATAAAAGACTGGAATTTACTCGCGAATTTATAGAACAGTTAAGGCACTCGGTATATTCTATTCAAGAAGGTGTTCAAGCTATGCATTCAGGTATGGAAAACTTTAGAACTATGATCATGCCACAATATGACCTACAAGATGATCAAAGAACTGAAACGTAGGATACCAAATAAAAAGAAGATTTGAGCGCTTTGGTTGATTATCAACGGCGGGAGCGTCGCTTCGGAGGTTTACAAAAGTAAAGAGGAAGACAATTTTGGGGCGAAATGTAACAAAGTTTAATGATATATGGTAACACTTTCCTAACTGGTTTCATATTATAAACTGGGACAAACAAAAACCTTAAAAAGGGGCATGTATTAATAGGTTACGGTGGTGGAGTATCTGTACCGGGCTATACAAACTTTGATGGTAGTTTCATTTTAATCTTGATCCTGATATTGCTGGTATTCGGCATGGGGTTCTTTGGATATGGTGGAGTATACAACAAGTAATTAGCATTTGCAGGCAGAAGCGCTCCGTAAGGAGCACTTCTGTTTTACTTTAATTTAAACGCGATTATATTAAAGATTTCCCGTGGATTTTTGGCTATAAAATCCGGATTTTCCCTGGTAAGTAGCTCTATAGAATCATAACCCCATGATACGGAAATAATTTTGATATTATTTTTTCTGCAAGCAACAATATCCCGGCACTCATCTCCAATATAGATAACATCTTTCCCATTAAGTTTATGTTTTCTTAAAAAAGCATTTAGCGCCTTGTCCTTGCCAAAATAGTTTCTTGAAGAATAAATACTGTCAAAGATATCTAAATTATTTTTTCTTAAAAATTTATTAATGTTATCAACTGAGTTAGAAGAAATGATACTAAGTTCAAAGCCTTTTTCTTTAAGTCCCCTAATCAGTTCCTTAACACCCATAAATACTTGTAAATGACTTGTAGATGCTTGATATTTTCGTCTTAATTCACTATAAATTATCGGGATTACATAAACAGGTACATGAATAGCTTTACATCTTTGCATAATAGATAAGGAGCGGAAATGTTCAAATTCTTTTTCTTTAATTTTACGAAATCCATATTTTTCAGCCAATTGATTTAATAATTCAACAGCTAAATATCTAGATTCAACAATTGTGCCGTCAAAATCGAAAACTACATGTTTTATCATTTATCACCCTTCTTTAAATTAAAGAATTTAATTAAGTTAGATTGCCTTGTTTTTTCTAAAAGTGTATGTGTTAGGAATCCACTCTTATTTAATGGGTTCCTATTTCATTTTGACATTTCAATACTGCTTAAATGGTATATACTATGATATGGGTCTCATGTAATAGCGTTACATAAATCTTGCAGCATTATATCAAGGAATTGCTCAACTTTATCCTGTGGTGTGCTGGGCTTATAATAACTTACGGTAAAGGTTAAATAGTTGTTATATTTACAAACTCCCAGCATAAATCCCGGAGCATATATGGCAGGGCTAACCTGATAAGCATCAACAACAGGTATTTTATCAAACCAAATGGTTGACTGACTGATACTCCCAACATTAGACAGTACGGGTGAACACTTACCGGTTTGCATCAGCCATTTTTTTATACCGCACACAAAATTAAGGTTTTGCTCATAGCTTAATAGCGATAAAAATCCAAAAAGAACAGCTACGTGTACACCGGGTAGTTTTCTTTTTATTTGGGTCGTTTCTGCAGAAACTCTCGCTAAGGTTTTCTCAAAAGACTCTCCGGGTACCCGAGCGATTCTGGCGGATACTGCGCTGGATAAATTATTGATCACATTAGCCTTAGCATCCCGCAAATAACGGCGTAAATCCACCGTGATTAAAATCTCCCTGGGCTTTCCGGGTGGTGGCTCCAGCATTTTAAACAGAGCCCTATAAAAAGCCGTTAGAATTAAATCATTCATAGAGGCTCCTCTTTTATGGGCATAGATGGAAAGTACTTCAACATATTTACCGGGTAACCTGCGGATAGCAATTAGTTGTTCCTCAGGTTTACAGGTGTTAAAAGGAAGGGCCCAAGTTGGCTGCAGGGGGGCATGTTGGGGTTCCCAGGCTTTTATCAAATTTACTATTCCCAGTTTCCTAAAAAGATAGTTCTGATCTTTTCTCCCTCCCATATTTAATCCTAGGTCATAATCTTGATCATTGCTAAGTTGAGTATATATTCCAGCCAAAATCTGTTGATATGCCTTGAGGCCACCACCGTCACAACAAGCATGGCTAATTTTGATACACAAAGTGTCGTTCTCTCTGGAACGGATTAGTTTTGCCTTAACTTGCTGTTCATGCTCATTGTTCAGCGGAGTCGTGAGAAACCTATTTATCGCTTTTTGCTTAACCCGGGCTTCCTCCAAGGAAAACCATTCAATGCTATCTAAATCGGTAAACCGCTGCCAGTAGGGGTGATGTTTTTTCTCGATAAAGCGACTGCCAAGAATTGGTTCGGCTTCTATAGAAATCCTTACGGCTTGTGCCAACCTATTTTCGTTCAATCTTCCCTTAAATTCCAGTACCGCCTGATTTTGCGGGTTTAAAAGTCTATTTCGCGCCGCATAAATAAGCCGATCTTGTACGTTGGCAGATAGTCTAACAGGCATATCTAATCACTCCCTTTAAAGCAATGAGGTGTATGTTTTACTTATCCTATGCAGCATGGAATGAAATGCGACGCTGATCATTTTTGGTAAAAAAATTTCGCACTACAAGAACCGGATATTTGAAAGGTTATAATTTTAATATTCTCTGGAGATTTCCCCCCAAAATTAATTCTTTTTCACGGTCGCTTATGTTAAGTTGAGTAACTTTTTCTATATTCTTTCTAAGATTGTCTTTGCCAAATGGCGTATCCGAACCCAAAATTACTTTACCTGCTCCGAAATGATCAATTGCCATGTATATTCTTTTTAAACTGATTAAAGGTGCAGGGGATATTTCAAAGTATAAATTGTTAAGTATCGTTTTATGCTTAATAAAACTTTCCAAACCAATCAGATGAGCGATTATAAAATTGACTTTTGAATATTTTCTTGCAATATCTATAAATTTTAGGATGTTACCAGTAGAGCGTAAGTGAATAAAAATTGGTATTTCTTTTTCCCGGGCAAAATTTATTATAACTTCCAATCCTGGTGAAGCGTACTCAAAGCTTTGGGTACATTGATGTAGCTTAATACCATTAAAACCCCAGGAGTTAAACTTTTCATGTAAATCAGTATCTATTTGATTTGAACTGGGATCAGCCAAAAAAAACTGAATTATTCTGTCAGGATACTTTAAGTATAAAGAATAAACATATTCGTTCCTTTGCATAATATCATCCGGCTGCTGAATTTTTGACAGTAACTTGATAATCTTATTTGCGCTAAGCAGAATATCCGTGGTACTAAAAATTTTAGCTAACCCCGGTATATAATTATAATTCTTTGGCCCATTATTAACCCCGGGGCAAAGCACTACTTTGTCCACATTTAGCTCATTTAATTTGGCAATAATTTTTTCCGATGCGAAGAATTCACCGCAGGAATGGGCATGACCATCAATAATCATTTCCGAGACCCCCACTCTTAATAAATTAGTAGTTATTACCATATCCAACAATCGGTTTATAACATTTTTTCTTACAACCACATACTTATAACGGCGGTTTCCAGTTCTTCGGCGGCTTTTATGGAAGCAAGAAAAAAAATAGTAATTTGATGATTAGTACTCTCCTGTTTAACGCCCCCTGCGGGGTTTTTACTTTTTGATAGATTACCCAAACTTTTCAGCATGAAAACTCAACCAATATATGTAACATTTACCTTTTATAAGAATAATATAATAATAAATTTAGGGGTGGTTGTTATGGGATATGGTTTATTTAGAGCTTTTTCCCTTTATCCAGCAGGGCAACGTACCCATGTGTAAGTTAATTGATAAAAATACCTGGGTAATTAATTTTACCCAGGTATCTTATCGTGAAAATACCCTTATTTTTATACCATAATACGTAAAATAAGCAATTTTGCTACA
>JGI2924J29684_1077553_pt1 | contig 18710 bp, 14 predicted proteins | sample BenlonsequencITS_FD_29684 | JGI IMG/M metagenome (IMG submission 29684)
GATGGGAATCCAGGCGCAGACGAGGCACAGGGCATGACTGGTGCGTTGTCCGACTGGCCCGTCCCGGCATCATCCACGGGGTGGATCTCGACACCAGTCATTTCACGGGAAACTATCCACCTGCAGCCTCGATCGAAGCTTGCATGCTGGAAAGCTGCGAGCCTGACGGCAATACGCCCTGGAAGCCGTTGCTGGCCACCGTGCCGCTGAACGGCAACCAGCATCATTACCACGCCACCGCATCAGCCAAGGTTGTCAGCCATATCCGCCTCCATATCTATCCGGATGGCGGTCTGGCAAGACTGCGCATCTACGGGTCCCCGCGCTACGACCCGGGTGACCGCAGGCCGGACGGTTTGCAGAACGTGGCTTCCGTCCTGCTCGGCGCTCGAGTCCTCGCCTGCAACAACCAGCATTTCGGCATGGCCTCGCAACTGCTGCTTCCCGATCAGGGCAAGGATATGGGCGATGGCTGGGAAACCCGCCGCCGACGCGAACCCGGCCACGACTGGTGCATTATTGCCCTGGCTCGACCGGCGACGCTGCGAGAAATCGAGGTCGACACCGCCTACTTCAAGGGCAATTATCCGGACAGCTGCGGACTGCATGGTGCCCATGTCTCGACCGGAAGCGATGAGGCCATCATCAGCCAGGCCATGTTCTGGCCTTCGCTGCTGCCACCACAGGCATTGTCGGCCAATGCCTGCCACCGCTTCGAAAAGGCCATCTCCATCCATGATCCCGTCACTCATGTGCGTTTCGACATCCACCCCGATGGTGGCGTCTCCCGGCTGCGATTGTGGGCGGCCCCCTCGCCGTGAGACAGCTGCCGCTGGAAATATTGACAGCCGAGTCTTTCGCCGCCTTTGGACAGGTCATCCGGGCTGATGAACACGCCCAACGTTATCTGATCAACCAGGGATCCACCGAGCGCTTCCATGATCTGGCTGACATCGACACCGCAACAGGCGATGGACGGACCCTGCTGAGCATCTTCCGCGGCCAGCCACGCATGTGGCCGATACAACTGGACATGCTGGAATGCCACCCCTTGGGCAGTCAGGCCTTCATGCCACTGAACCGGCATCCCTATGTCGTGGTGGTTGCCCCTGCGGGCCCTCTGGACGAGACCCGCATCCGCGCCTTTCTGGTCACGGATGGCAGTGGCGTCAACTACACCCGTGGATGTTGGCACCATCCCCTGCTGGCACTGGAGGCAACCAGTGACTTTCTGGTCATCGACCGCGGAGGAACCGGCATGAATCTGCAGGAACAGACACTGGATAGCCCCCTGTATCTGGATCCCGCCTCGCTCTGACCAGGCCTGCCGGAAAAAATACCGTCGTCTTAACGGAGGCCTGGACGGCTTTCAGATTCTTGTCCACGTCGCCATGCATTTTTGAAAACCATCGGCAGTGCGGATGCAACCGCAGCATCTTGGAAGCCCGTGGAGTGGCACCTATGGAAAAGCGCATGATGGCGCGTCATCGAAGTCATCGCGCGGCCTTGCGCACGGAGCATTCGCGGATACGACGAAAACTCACAGGATGACCATCCAAAGGTCATCGATCAATTGCCAGGCGGATGGACGCCCATCCAAATATCCCAACCTGACTGTCCAGGCCCGGAAATATCCTGCGAAGACACAAATAAGAACCTCACCACTCGATCGGCGATGCCGGCCTGTCATCTGTCATTCAGGCCGTGAGCCGCATCCATTTCAACACACCATCCCGAACACCTGTCACCACCCCACCTTGTCGATTCATTATTTCAAGGAGGTCTTTACACCCGTGCGTGACAAAGCAAGTCCAACCTGCGACGAATCAATACCGACATATCCAGCGCTCATCCGATGGCCCGCGCATACCCATCAATGCCAAGGCAGGCGTACCCGCCTTCTCTGTCGCCATCTATCACCTTGCCAGGGGCCATAAAGCCAAAGGCCCTGATCGAGGATCAGGGCCTTTGCATCATGACCAAGCGAGCCGCGCCCGCAAAGCCCTCTCTCAGAACACGATCGTGGTCTTCAGATCCACCACCACCGCATCATGGGTGTTGGTGGAGCCGCCTACATGGCGGATGTACTGCAGGCCGGGCTGAAAGGCCAACGAGTGCAGCGGCGCCCAGTGATAGAACAGCTCGGTCACATATTCATAACTGTCGCCGAACGGTACCGCATCGTGTGGGTGCAGAGCGTTGTACATGCGCTGATAGGCGGCCTGAAGCGAACTGGCCTTGTCCGCGGCGACACCCAGGCCGACGATATCGTCGGGCCGGTTGAATGGAGAGTGGTATTCGAAGGCCACCGTCATCTGCTGACTGATCGGACCCGAAGTGCGGCGATCACCCGTGGTCGCTCGCACGCTGACATCCAGCCCCTTGCCGCCATCCTCACCGGTCAGCTGTTGACGCACTGCGATATAGCCGCTGTAGGATTGGTTGTGCCACTGGGCCGTCTTCCCTGTCAGGGCGCGCGGCTGGCCGTCGACATCGTTGTACAGGTCCGGAAGGCCGGCAGAATTGAAGACCAGACCCAGCTTGTAGCTGCCCGACAGACCGTTCAGCTTGGGTGTCCAGCCGAATTCCAGCGGCAGGATCAGACCGGTGGTTCCGCCAGGGAAGTTGATCTTCCAGGCGCTCTTGCGCATCCACTCATTGTCGATATAGGTCGGGTTCTGCTGATAGACGCCCAGCTGGACATAGGTGTCCTTCGAGGTCTGATATTTGATGCGGGTCATCCACACGCTGGTCGGCCAGTTGAACCAGTACCGGCCAAACACGTTGCCTTCGTTCGAGCCGCACAGTGCCAGGCTCTGGAAGTCGCACACGCTGTAGCCGAAGTCGCCATTCTCGCCGTCCCGACCGATCTTGATCGCCAGCCGCTGATTGAAGAAACTGCGCTCAAGCACCATCCGGGTCAGCCAGGTGGTCTGGCCACGGCCGTACAGCTCCTGAGTCTGCTGCAGATTGCCCAAACCGGCATCGGCATCCAGATTGCGACCGTTGCGGTTGGTGATGATGGTCTGGAAGGTGGTGTCATGCCAGCCCCACAGCTTGTCCAGATCCAGCTTGACGCCCCCCATCCACTGATCGGTCGCACGCGAGATCTGGCGATCTCCCCCCTCGAAATTGTGGCCGGCTTCATTGGTATAACCGAAGTCGAAGTGAATGCCTTTGTCTTCCAGACGGCTGCGAGTGCCGTTCCAGTCACCAAACAGATAGGGACGGCTGACAATATCCCCGTCATCGGCCCGTCCGGGCTGGCTCCAGCCCAGACCGGCCATGCCCAGCGCGGCCACGGCCAGCAATGCACCACCACTACGAGTCACACTCATCCAAAGCCTCTCACTATCCAATGATTTCTGCATGTACGCGGCATCGACCCGCCGGTCTCGGCCCGAGTCAAATGCAGCGATGATCAAGTTTTTGAGCCCCGGTGCAGGTCTGAAGATCGCGATGCAGGCGACTCCCGTATCCCATCGGGTGCCTTGCATTCCGGTATCTTGCTCCGCACCGACTGTTCAGCCATCCATTTCCGGGCCACCCGGACCTCGGACCGACAAGCTGGGAAACACGGTATTTCAGGAAGGTCTCCCCTCGTCGCGTGAAATACGCGTCAAGGAATTACGTTCACACTCTAACGTGATTCGAACGGGAAGGCGACAAAATGCTGCACCCGAATGTGCAACAGATTCTGACGATCTGAAAGATCCGTTTGCCCGGGCAGTTTCGCAGAAAAAACGGCCGGCCGCATCCGCGACCATGATCTGAAACGATGAAGTAACTCTCGAAACAACAAGGCATTGTAAAAATCGCCGCCAAAATAATGCGACATATTGACTCATGCTGGGGCGCCACCCACGCAGCCCTCACGCCCCCTGACGACATCATACTTCTGCCGCCAAGTCATCATAGGAGTGACGCCCATTACCCGCCAAAACAATTGATTGCATCGAATGGTCTTGACCGATTTGACGCAGAGTCAGGCTGCCGCATGTCCGTATGTCGCATACGACGAAAAAACCCGTATTTATCTCGATCTAAATTTTCTCTTGCAGGCTCAGAACAGAGGCGTAGGATGCCCGCCATCGCGGCAAAGTGTCCCGCTGCCGCCCCTGCCAAACATCAGGACCGACCTCAATGGATGACCAACGTAGCGCGCCTTCGCCAACCCCGGACAGCATCGATGCACGCGGCATGGCTCGCCGCAATTTGCTGCGCAACTCGGGTGCAGCAGTCGCTGGTCTTGCGCTTGCCGCCAGCGGCGTTCAGGCGCAATCCCGGGTGCCTGCCGCGCCGACTGCCGCCGATCCCAAGCGACTGGATACCTTCTATCGCCTGTCCCGACTGCTGACGGGGCACGAAGATCTCGACCTCACCGTCGGTGAACATCTGTACGGCGCCATGCTCAAGCTCAATCCCGCCTTCGCCAGTCAGGTAGAGGAGTTGAGCCAGTACGCCAGCAGTCACAAGCTCGATACGGTGGAAGCGCTGGAGGCCGCCCTCAAGGGCCAGCCCCTGCATGCTCCGCTGATGGCCATCATCAGCGCCTGGTACAGCGGCGTCGTGGAGCCGGGCACCAGCGCCACCGTCTATGCCTATGAGCGCGCACTGATGTATCAGATGTCACGCGACGGCATGGTCATTCCGACCTATGCCCACAACGGCCCCAACTATTGGGTGGCCGAACCGCCACCGCTGGACCGACTGCCGGTGTTCTGAACACTGACCTGTCACCGCGCGCATATCGATATCAGGGTCAAGCCCGCCCGGAAGCCCCGTCTACCGCGCAGCGGCCAATGAATCAACTACCGGAGAGCAAGTCCTTGCCACTGGATCAGCCAAGCCAGATGCGTCCCATCCAGCACCGCATCGCCACTTTTGTCGCCATCGCCCTCAGCACCTGCAGCATGGCCGCAGCATCATCCGCCTTTGCCCAGGAAAAGACGCCGATCTCGGCACCTCCGGCACAGGCCATCAAGCAGGACCCCATCGAGCGCGGCAAGTACCTCGCGATCGCGGCGGACTGCGCCGCCTGTCATACCGTCCCGGGCAGTACCCAGCTGTTTGCCGGCGGTTATGCCATCGACTCGCCGATGGGCAAGATCTACTCGTCCAACATCACCCCTTCCAAACAGTACGGCATCGGCAACTACACAGAAGCCCAGTTTGCCGCCGCAGTGCGTGACGGTGTGAATGCCAAGGGCGAGCATCTGTATCCGGCGATGCCTTACCCCTCGTATGCCGCACTGACCGATGACGACATCTCGGCGCTCTACGCCTATTTCATGAACGGCGTGAAGCCGGTCGAGGCACCTGCGCCCGAGACCAGGCTGCCGTTCCCGTTCAATATCCGTGCCTCGATGCTGGGCTGGAATCTGCTGAATCTCAGCAGCAAGCGCTTCACCCCCGATCCGTCCAAGCCGGCGGACTGGAATCGCGGCAAGTATCTGGTCGACGACCTGGCCCACTGCAGCGAATGCCATACCCCTCGCAATGCGCTGATGGCACTGCAGGGCGGTTCGGCTCTGTACAGCGGCAGCCAGCTGGGCAGCTGGCACGCGCCCAACATCACCAGCGACAAAGTCAGCGGTATCGGCGGCTGGAGCGACCAGGAACTGGCCACCTATCTGAAGACCGGCCATCTCGATGGCAAGGCCCAGGCGGCCGGACCGATGGCCGAAGCCATCACCAACAGCCTGCAGCATCTGACCGACGGCGATATCCACGACATCATCGTCTATCTGCGCAGCCTGCCCGCGGTCGCAACCCCGGGCCAGACCAGCCCCTCGTATGCGCAAGGTCAGCCATCGGATGCCGAGGCCGATACCATGGGCACCCCGATCCTGGTCGACAATGTCGCCCATATGTCGGGTGAAGAGCTGTATCTCAACACCTGTGCCAGCTGTCACCAGGCCGACGGCAAGGGTACCGCGGATGGTTTTTATCCGTCCCTGGTGCACAACACCGCGGTGGGTGGCAGCTCGCCGGACAATCTGATCGCCACCATCCTGTTCGGTGTCGAGCGCGATGCCGGCGGCAAGCATACCCTGATGCCCGGCTTCGGCCCCGGCTCGGAAGTCCAGGAACTCAGCGATACCGAAGTCGCCACCCTCGCCAACTATGTGCTCAAGCAGTATGGCAATGCCTCGCTCACGGTCACAGCCGCTGACGTGGCCACCGTGCGTCAGGGCGGTCCCACGCCGCTGATCGCCAAGGTCGCCGCGCCCGGCGCCTGGGCCGGCATCGTCGTCGCCATCATCGTGGTGCTGCTGCTGATCGGGCTGATTGCCCGTCGCAAGCGCAGCCACTGACCCATCCGGACTACCAGGCAACCATTCGGCGGTCGGTCGCCACCGGCCACCGCCACACTGTTTAGCAAGAGGTATTTATGGCAAACGAATTATCCGCTGACGTGGTCGTGGTCGGCTCCGGCATCTGCGGCTCCTTTGTCGCCTATGAACTGGCCAAGGCCGGACTGTCGGTACTGATCCTTGAAGCCGGTCCGCGCCGCGAGCGTACCCAGACCGTGCAGAATTTCCGCAACCTGCCTCCCGGCAACAAGGCTGTGTCGGACTACGACTCGCTGTATCCGACTGTTCCCTGGGCCCTGCATTCGGTCTATGCACCACCCAACGGCTACCCCCAGGTTTCCGGACCGGATGCCCATGCCTACCAGCAGAACATTCTGCGCGGCGTCGGCGGCACCACCTGGCACTGGGCGGCTTCCAGCTGGCGCTTCCTGCCCAACGACATGCAGCTGAAGTCGAAATTCGGTGTTGGTCGCGACTGGGCTGTCACCTATGACGAACTGGAAGACTACTACTACCACGCGGAAGTCGAGATGGGCGTCAATGGCCCCAACGACACCACGCTGAAGTATGTCGCTCCCCGCAAAAAGCCCTTCCCGATGGAGCCGATGCCCTATGGCCCGGCCGACCGCAAGTTCACCGAGGTGGTGGCCAAGGCCGGTTACGAGAACACTCCGGTGCCGCAGGGCCGCAACAGCCGCCCTTACGATGGTCGTCCGCAGTGCTGCGGCAACAACAACTGCATGCCGATCTGCCCGATCGGTGCGATGTATCACGGCTATTACCACACGGTGAAAGCCGAGAAGCTGGGTGCGCGCATCATCGAGAACGCGGTGGTCTACAAGATCGACACCAATGCGGCCAACGACATCACGGCCATGCATTACTACGATCCGAACAAGGTTTCCCACAAGGTGACCGCCAAGACCTTCGTGATCGCCGGCAACGGCATCGAGACGCCGAAGCTGCTGCTGCTGGCCGCCAATGATCGCAATCCCAACGGCATTGCCAACAGCTCCGACCAGGTCGGTCGCAACATGATGGACCATCCGGGCATCCTGATGAGCTTCCAGGCGGCCGAACCGATCTGGACCGGCGGCGGCTCGGTGCAGATGAGCTCGATCACCAATTTCCGCGACGGCGACTTCCGCAGTGACCATGCCGCGATCCAGATCGGCATGAACAACACCGCGCAGAACCTGAAGGCCGGCGTGGCCGCGCTGAAGATGGGTCTGGTCGGCAAGGCGCTGGACATGGAAATCCGTCGTCGCGCCGCCTGCGGCATGGACATCTATGTCAACCATGACGTGCTGCCGAACCCGGACAACCGTCTGCGCCTCAGCACCGACCACAAGGACGGCCTGGGCATCCCCTACCCGCATATCACTTATGACGTGGGTGAATACGTCCGCAAGGCCGCCGTGACCTCGCGCCAGCATCTGCAGAAGATCGCCAGCCTGTTCGGTGCCACCGAAATCGACATGACCCCGTATTTCAACCCGAACAACCACATCATGGGCGGGACGATCATGGGACATGACCCGAAGGACTCGGTGGTCGACAAGTGGATGCGCACCCATGACCACAAGAACCTGTTCCTGGCCACCGGTGGCGCCATGGCCTCGGCCGGTACCGTCAATGGCACCCTGAGCATGGTGGCCTTGTCACTGCGCGCCGCCGAACAGATCAAGCGCGATCTGCAGCACGGCTGATCGCCCAGCGCTGACGAAACCGCGGGCGCCTCTGTGATCCAGGGGCGCCTTTTTCATGGGTGGACCAGTCTGACACGCATCTCGGACTGGCCAAGCCTGCGGGATTAAACATAAACTGCCGAAAACCCTGCGGCGGCGGCCTCATGCATCCGGACAAAGTCATTCGCGAGCGTGTCTTCAAGCTGACCGACCTGCCCAATATCGGCAAGGCCGGTGCCGCTGATCTGCTCAGGCTGGGTATCCGGACGCCGAAGGATCTGATCGACCGCTGTCCGCTGCAAATGTATCGGGAGCTCTGTCTGGTATCCGGCCAGCGCCATGATCCCTGCGTACTCGACGTTTTCATGTCGGTCACCGGTTTCATGCAGGGCGATCGACCGCAACCCTGGTGGAACTATACGGCCGCACGCAAGCAATGGCTTGCCGACGAGCCGGCCTGACGGTCGGCCGTTTCCATCCCGCCGCCCCCCTGCAGCAGCGGGCCTCAAAGACCTCCTGCATAGACCTGAAGACCTTCGACCAGAGCATCGAACGTCGCCCGGCAGCGAGGGCTCTCGCGCAGATCCTCATGCATCGTCACCCAGGTCTCCAGCTGCAGCTCGACCTGCTGCGGCAGAACCCGTCGCAACCGCGGATCCGGTTCCGCCAGCCCCAGCTGGCAGACACCGATGCCGCCCCCCGCACGCAGCAAGGCCAGTTGCGCCAGATCACTGTCGCTGCGCCAGGCCAGGGCATCGCGGTTCCAGCCCGGCAGCAGGTCTCTGGCCGCTCGCAGGAAGGGACTGTCCTGGTCGAAACCGATCAAGGCATGCCCTGCCAGGTCTTCCCGGCATGACGGCATGCCGGCGGCAGCCAGGTAATCGACATGAGCATACAAGCCCAGAGTCACCGCACCGATGCGGCGAGCCAGCAATTGCTCCTGTCGTGGCGCAGTCATCCGTACCGCAATATCCACCTCCTGCTGCAGCAGGTTCTGCAGCTGGTTGCTGGCGACCACTTCGACGGCCAGCCCGGGATGACGGCGCCGCAAGCGCACCAGGATCGGCGGCAGCACTTCCACGGCCACCACTTCGCTGGCCGACAGCCGTACCGTACCTGCCACCTTGCCGGCGGCAGCTCCCGCCGTTCGTTGCATGGCCGCCGCCAGGCTCTGCATCGCTTCGGCCTGCCGCTGCAAGGCGCGTGCTGTCTCGTTCGGCAACAGTCCGGTCTGCGAACGGGTAAACAAGGGTTGCCCCAGTGCCGACTCCAGTGCCGCCACATGACGTCCCGCCGTGGGCTGGGTGATGCCCAGCGATCTGGCCGCCGCCGACAGCGAGCCGGTCTGCAAGACGGCAAGCAAGGTCCGGTACCACTCCCATCCAATTGACTTGTCCATACACAAATGTATAGCCGATCACTGATCCTGGGCAATTTTCATGCATTGTCAGGTACCCCAGACTTCGATCTGTCTCAACACCGGATCCATTTCATGCCCGCTCAAACTGCAACAGCCGGCCGCGCCCTGGTTCTGGGTGCCCGCGGCGGCATCGGATCGGAAATCGTGTGGCAACTGCGGCAAGCCGGTTGGCAGGTGCGCGCGCTGTGCCGCTCGCCAGCGATGCCAGGCACCGATGCATCGGACATCGACTGGCGACAAGGCGATGCCCTGCGGCCGGATGACGTGATGAAGGCCGCCATCGACTGCACGCTGATCGTGCATGCGGTCAACCCGCCGGCGTATCGACGCTGGCAGCGACAGGTGCTGCCGATGATCGACCACAGCATCGCCGCGGCCCGTGCCAGCGGCGCCACCATCCTGTTGCCCGGTACCGTCTACAACTTCGGGCCGGAGAGCTTTCCCCTGCTTGCCGAACAGACTCCGCAGCATCCGCACACGCCCTTCGGCGCCATCCGGGAAGCCCTGGAGCGTCGCCTGCAGGCCGCCGCCGACGACGGGGTCCGCAGTATCATCCTGCGTTGCGGTGACTTCTTTGGCCCGCAGGCCGGCAACAACTGGTTCTCGCAAGGCCTGATCAAGCCTGGCAAGCCGGTCCGTACCATCCTGACGCCCGGAGCGCCCGGCATCGGTCACAGCTGGGCCTATCTGCCCGACGTGGCCGCCACCATGATGGCACTGCTGCGTATCAGGGCCGAACTGCCCGCCTTTGCACGCTTCCATATGGCCGGGCACTGGGACCCGGATGGCCGGCGCATGACCGAAAGCATCCGCCACATCGCCATGCAATATGGTCCGGCACCCCATATCCGTCGTTTTCCATGGCCACTGCTGGGACTGCTTGCGCCCTTCAACGAAACCCTGCGCAATACACGACGCATGCGCTACCTGTGGCGCCAGCCATTGCAACTGGACAACCGTCTGCTGCGTCAGACCCTGGGTCAGGAACCTCACACCCCATGGGATATCGCCGTGGAAGCCAGCTTGCGTGGTCAGGGCTGCCTGCCGCCGGAACAGCGCGGCTGATCCGGCTGGCCGGAGACTGGCGAGCCATGCCCGCCGCAGGCAGGCAGCACGTGCCGCCGCTCCTGCAGGGAACCTCGAAAAACCTCACCAGGCATCATTGAATCAATGAGTTGCATAAATTCAGAAGTGATAACTCGGGGTTGACAGAGGTTCCCTGCGGCACTCGACGGCGAGCCGATGTCAAGCTTATGAACCGCCGAATCATCCGGGGGCGCCCTTGTGCAAGTGCGACACAATGACCACACTGTCGACTTCGGATTCTCGACATGAAGTGCAGCATGGTGTTCTGGGCCAAAAACCGGTGGATCGCGATGGCGGCGCATTGGGCGCTGTGGATCGCGATCGTCTCGCCAGTGGTTTCCCAGACTCTGGCCACGCCTCATCTGCCCTTTGAATGCGGTTCGGCCACGGCTCTTGGCACACTCGACCACGCCTCGGACATGCCCGGCATGACGATGGCCTGGCCCGATGCAGGCCATCATGCGAACGACGGCCTGACGCCGGGTGATGTCTGCGGTTATTGCTCGCTGTTCGCGCATTTCCCGTTCGCGCTGGCTTTTGCCGCCACGCTGGCGACCTTGCCGCCGCTACCCCATCCCCTGCGGCCGGAACCTTCCTCGCAGCCCACCGCCTGGCGGGCCGATTTCGCCTTCGAATCACGCGGGCCACCACCCCACCTGTCCTGATACGAGCAGATGGCCGGCGGATCGCCACGCGATCCGCTGCGGCCTGTTCCGGATATCTGACAGGAAATCACCATGTCCAAGCTTCAATCGGGCCACTGCGCCTTCCCTCGGGAGGCGCAGTGGCCGACGCTGCGCCTCGCTCTCAGTCACGCCATGGCATGGGGTCTGGCCGGCCAGGTGGCCACCGCCGCCGCTGCCGAAACCTTGACCAAACCCGATGCCAGAACCATTCCGGCGCTGCCGGCCGTGGTGGTCACCGCCGCCTTCCAGGCCTCGCCACTGGTCGTGGTCCTGGATCCCAAGGCCCCGGTGCAACCTATCCCCGCCAGCGATGGCGCCGACCTGCTGAAGACCGTGCCGGGCTTTGATGTCATGCGCAAAGGCGGCAGCAACGGCGATCCGGTTTTCCGTGGCATGGCCGGCTCGCGGCTGGTTATCGTGATGGACGGCAGCCTGGTGACCGGCGGATGCCCCTCGCGGATGGATCCGCCGACCGCCTATATTTCACCGGCGCTGTATGACAAGGTCACCATCATCAAGGGCCCCGAGACCGTGCTTTACGGCCCGGTCGGATCAGCCGGTACGGTGCTGTTCGAGCGGGCCATGCCGGACTACCGCCAACCGACCGCGTCCGTGGTGGCCAGCACGACGGCAGGTTCCTGGGGACGCAATGACCAGACCGTCAGTTTCAAGGGCGGTACCCCCTTGGTCTATGTCGACGTGGATGCCAACCGGACCCAGTCCGGAGATTACCGTGACGGACGAGGCGCCCGCGTGCACTCCAGCTACCGGCGCTGGAACGCCAATGCGGCCATCGGCTGGACGCCGGACCGCGATACCTTGCTGGAGCTTTCGGCCGGGACCGGCAACGGCCAGGCCGCCTACGCCTTCAGCGGCATGGACGGGGTGCAGTTCCTGCGCCAGAGCCAGGCCCTGCGTTTCGAAAAACGTCACCTCAGCGAACATTGGAGCAAGCTGGAAGCACGGATCTATCACAATCACATCGACCATGTGATGGACAACTACACCCTGCGCCATCCCGATCCGCACGGCATGATGCCGATGGCGATGGCCAGTGACCTAGGCGCCGATACCAACGGCGGACGTCTGGCCGCCAGCTTCGACTGGGCTGACGACTTGAGTCTGGTCACCGGGCTGGATGCCACCTCCAGCAGGCATGACGCCCGCAACGGCGGTCCCGAGGGCAGCATGATGGGGTACTACAAGTCCCTGCCGAGGGTCCGTGATGCGCGCATGAATGACATCGGCGGCTTCGTCGAAGGCCGTTGGCAGATATCTCCGAAGGATCGCCTGAATGCCGGTGTGCGCCTCGACCTGCAAAGCGCCCGCGGCTACGGCATGGCTCTCCCCCCGGCGGGAGGCATGTCCATGGGCAGCATGACTGTCAGCGGCATATCGTCAGGCATGATGAGCTCCCAAGTCGCGACAACGGTGTCCCGCGACCGTCGCGCCCGACTGCCCAGCGGCTTCGTACGCTATGAGCACGAGCCGTCCAGGTCTCAGACGCTGTATGTCGGCTTCGGTCATTCCGAGCGCTTTCCGGACTACTGGGAGCTGTTCGGGCAGCATGTGGGCACCACCACCGCCAGCTTCGGCAGCCTGCGTCCCGAACGCACCACCCAGCTGGATGCCGGCTGGCAGTTGCAGCGAGGCCCCTGGCGGGCCTGGGTCTCGGCCTATGCGGGGCGCATCAGCGACTTCATCCTGATCCACTACGGCCGCTCCAGCGGCTACGCCGACAATGTCACGGCCAGCATTGCCGGTGGCGAGGCCGGGGCCGAATATGGTTTCGCGCCCCACTGGAAGGCCTCGGCCACCCTGGCCTATGCCTGGGGCGAAGATGAAACCGAGCACCGTCCGCTGCCCCAGATGACACCTCTGGAGAGTCGCCTGGGGCTGGAATGGAATGATGGCCGCTGGTCGGCTGGCGGACTGGTCCGGCTGGTGGCCCGTCAGGATCGGGTCGCCATCGGCGAAGGCAATATCGTCGGTCAGGATCTGGGGCGTACTGGTGGCTTCACCGTATTCTCGCTGCATGGCGGCTGGCGGATCAGCAAGACCTGGAATCTCACCGCCGGCATCGACAACCTGTTCAACAAGACCTATGCCGAACATATCAGTCCATCGGTGGTCGAGGAGCAAGGCTTCACCATGAGTACGCGGGTCAACGAACCGGGCCGCATCGAATGGCTGAAAGCCACCATGACGCTCTGATTTCATCCCCGCACCTCCGAAGCCGAGCAACGCCCCGGCTCCGGAGATCGGCAGAAAGCAAAGCAGGCACAAAAAACCCCGCCGCAGCGGGGTTTGGTGCGGTTTTCAGGTCTTCGTGAGACGACATGAAACCTTGATTTGGTGGTATAGGTGGCATCGAATATTCGACATAACTAACTGATATAACTAGCAGTGATTCATTGCTGTTTTGAAATATACCCCCAAAAATACCCCCAGACTCACTGCGCTTGTATGAGACAGTATGAGACGGTTTGAGACGACTCGCCCCGTTTCGCTGCCTTCACCTGCGAGGCAATACGCCACGGACAGGACGCCAGCTCGCTCTCATCCTGGATACCACGATGCAGGTCAGCACCGCTCCCCATCACGGCAGGACCTCATCCACTCAGGTCCATCACATGCCCCTGCTCATTGACCCCGACCGCCAGCAGCACCGGCATGGCTCGGTCTGGTCCCTCCCTATCTCCCGCGGTACAGACAAAGCCAAAAAACTCAGACATACCCTTTTTGGCGTGTTCCATGTGTTCCATGTGTTCCAACGGCTGGGAACCCGCACGGTTGAGCCATTTGAAGCACTGCTTTGACGGAACACTGTAAGTGTTCCACTGTGTTCCAGGTGTTCCAATATCGCTAATGCTGGCGCTTTCTCGTGACTCATGTCACACAATGGCGGCAAGGGGATAGCATCGATGGTGCGCAAGGCGCGCCAGCCCTGCGACTCGGAAATCCCGTCGCGCAGGCAATACCAGTTGTTCGTCTGGCGGACCGGTCCGGCTCGCGGATGGGTTCAGCGTGGCTCCATAGAAGACGCTGTGACGTCACTGTGACAGGCGAGTGACGCGGGCTTTCAGTCGGACTGCTGCCCCGGCGATGCTTGATATTCATTCGCATCGCGGGTCCTCCCGAGGCCCCCCATGGGGTCTTACGGGTGCGAAACACCGCGATCCTTCACTACATACCGGCATTTTTCGGCATGTCCGTGTCCGCTTCCGGTTTGGTGCTTTCTGCGTCTCGATGCCCGGCGATGATTGCCATACGTATCTGAAATGTAAGGTCTTTATCGGTGATGATCGAGGCCAGAGAACTTGCGGACGAGGCAAAAAAAAGCGGACATGGCCCCATGAGCACGGCACCCCGGCACTTGATGCCGGGGTGCCATTCAGAATGGCACCCTTTGATGCGGCGCGGGTGGTGGCAGTCAAAGATCGCTGCCGGGGTCGCGTTTGAAACGCGACCCTTGTCTTGCTGGTGGTGATCTATAGAAGACGGGCGCGGCAAGGCCGGCGAAGGGTTCGATTTGAAATCGCTCCCTTTGGTGCCAGGGCGGCCGGTCGCTCACTGGCTCGATTCGAAATCGATGCAGTGCCAGGAATCTATCGGTCTACGGCGGCGACACTGCCGGCTTGCTCAGCGATGGCGGTTGCCCGTTGGGCGGAGCCTGTCCGGCGGCCGCGCCGGCGCTATGTTGCTCCCCGCTGGGGGTATGGGGGGTGTCAAACCTGACCGCCTTCCATCCTGGCACCGGTCACGCCCCCGTTTTTTCATACCCGCGAAATAAAAAAATGGGTGTTTGGCCACTGCGAACCAGTGGCGTGTATTGCGTGTGACCTGGGCGTGACCCAGCAGCAGGGGCGTGACACCGCTGTGACCGCGCGTGACTGGCTGGGTTGTTCGTGACGGCACGGAAATGGTCCCAGGGCGACCGGCTTGCGCGCGTGCGCGTACTGGTCCAGAAACTCCGCATGTGCTGGTGATCGCCGGGCCCGCCGCCTGCGGCGCTAATTCGCCGGGCACCTCTGGCCGAGCCTGTGGGCTGTCCTGCAGCGATAGGCATGCACTGCCGTGGCTCAGATGCCGCGCAGGCCCTGGCGGGCGTTCTGCTGTGCGATCAGTTTACGGAAAGACCCGCCGATTTGAGCTTGCAGGCGTATCGATCGGCAGAGGCTGGGCGGATGTGTTGCGGGGAGTGTGCTGGCAATCTTGGTCTTAGGGAGTTGCCGGTAGTGGCGCCCTGGTCGCCGGCTCTCTGACTTCTGCCTTGTTCGACTAACCTAAGAAGGTCGTCATGACTGCCCCAAACTTTGCCGGGAGCTTAGTCTGTAAGGCCCTTGATGTAGCAGAAGAAGCCTTAGGCATGGCTTTGTACAGCTCTCCCAAGCCGTAAAACTTGAAAACAGACAAATTTTTGTCTTAAAGTGACCGATCAGGCCATGAGCCACTGTTTGGTGAGAAAAAATATGCTTCACTCCTATGCCTTCAAAAACTTTCTTTCGTTCAAAGAACGAACTGAGGTTTCCTTTGCGTTGACAAAGAAGGCAAGCTCCCAGGGGTGGGACGTGCCATCTCCAGCTGGTCAGCGCCTAGCCACAGCCGTCGCTGTGATTGGTGCCAATGGTGCTGGCAAGACATCGCTCCTCAAGCCTGTGGCGTTTCTGAGTTGGTTTGTCCAAAACTCATTCCTACAGAACAGCCCGAATGGGCTGATACCAATAAAACCACACTTCTCTACACCTCACGACCCCATTGAGTTCGAAATTGTGGCTGATGACCTTGATGGCACGCTTTGGCGTTACGAACTAACGGCAACGCGTGAACGTGTGTTAAGTGAGTCTGTTCACAGACGCCAAAAAAAGAAAGGAGCGAAATACTCCTATGTATTTGAGCGTCATTGGGACGACTTCACGAAACAATACGTCATTAAACAAGAAGGCTTCGGATTTGATCCTGCTCAGGCAAAGATGGTGCGCCCGAATGCCTCCTTGATTTCAACAGCTGCACAGTATGGCGTGCCGGTCGCGCAATACTTGGCGAGTCTAAATGTTGAAGGAAATATCAGGGATATAGGCCGCATTGATCCGAGTATCGACTTCGCTGGCGCATCAATATTCTTTCATGAAAATGAAGACTTGAAAGAGCGGATGGAGACACTGCTGAATGACTTTGATCTTGGTCTATCCGGCGTAGAGATTCGAAAGCAGGAAGTCAACGTGCCACCAGACGTGAAAACGGCCGAAGGCTCTAGACTACAAACACAATATCAAGTATTTGGTGTGCACACATTGCCTGACGGATCTCGCCACGAGATTCATATGCTAGAGGAGTCCAGTGGTACGCGGACCGCATTCACACAACTTTGGCATTTTTTGAATGTGTTGGCACACGGCGGCGTTGTAGTGATTGACGAATTGGAAAGCGACATGCATCCGCACATGATTGAGCCCCTATTGGATCTTTTCGCTAGCCCACATACCAATCCGCGAAACGCTCAGATAATCTTTACTAGCCATTCGGTTGAGGTGCTGGGTTTGCTTGGCAAGTCACAGGTCTATCTTGTAGAGAAGAATGACTGTGAGAGTGAGGCCTGGAGGCTTGATACGATGAGTGGTGTGCGTGTCCAAGATAATCTTTACGCGAAATATATGAGCGGTGCTTATGGGGCGGTGCCGCAGTTATGAATATGCCTCACCCTGTTAATAGGCGTGCGGTTAAAGAAACCTTGCTCATCGTATGTGAGGGCGATGCTGAGACTGCTTTCGTTCGCTATGTAAAGCGCACGTATCAAGATGTGCTGGGGCGTGCCGTGCAGGATGTCAACGCCAAAGGCAAAGGTGGTAAGCATGTTCTTGATTTCGGATTGAACCGCGCTAAGTACAATCGTGCGCCAGACAAGTTGATACTTTTGCTGGATACCGATACTGACTGGGATGATGCTCAGCGCCTCCGGGCGCAAAGGGCCCGCGTCAACAGACGATCGGTCGATGTGGTTGAGGGGCATCCGTGCCTGGAAGCTTGGCTACTACACATCCTTGGTTCCGAGGTCGAGGGAGATACCCAGTACCAGAAACGGACATTCAAGGACTGCACAGGTGTTGAGGCCCATGAGGCGACATGGATGAATAGACTTCTCAGCCGGGACGTTCTGAATGGGGCTAGAGCGCGGGTGCCGCAATTGAGCGAGTTGATGAACCACATGGGGATAAGGGCAGCATAACGAGCCAGTACTCGCGCACGCACGCGTGATGGACTGACATATCGGCACCAGTGCCCCGGTAACTGCCTCGGGGCAACGCCCTGGACGTCACCCGAGGCATCACCGTGGCAACAGGTCGAAATGCCCGCAAATCCTTGCTGTGACTGGATTCAGAGGCTTCCCTCGCGCGCGCGTTACGGGGTGACATATCACGGCCAAGCCCCAAAACCTACCTGCCGATCAGGCTCAAAACGCCCCACGGATCTGCTGCCCAAGTGACTGCCAGGCACCGATGCACGCATGACTCTGCGGGCAGTGGCGGACCGCTGCTGCTGGCTTGGGTGAGTGCCCCGGCCCGGCTCACTGCATCAATTCCACGTCGAGCCAGTGACCTGACCAATAGCGGGATATTCCGTAATTGCTTATTCCGTACTGTCTCACATCGTCTCATGCTGTTTCGTTACGCGGTATCATGAGCGCACCGCGCCTAGGCTGATCCCCGAACGTCTGGACACCCTGCCAGGCTGGCGCGGTACCTTTTCAGGGCGCGGCATAGGGTGCGCGATGAATCACCACAGATCAGTAGCTACAGAGGCGGTTGCAATGACTGCTTCAGGTCTGACCGATGTTGATCCCTATGCAAGTAAGGACGGCTACCCCTACGGCGTCAGCATTTGGGCGGAAGACATGGGGATGACGAGTGATGAGCTCGTTGCGTGGCTAGGGATGTCAAAAGATGAGTTTTTATCTGCAATTCGAGTTGAGAGAAGGCTAGATCCTGACACCGGGGCACCCATTCCTAGCAGGCTGGCTTCCGCTACAGAAACCTCGAAAGCGTTTGTCTTACTGCTGCAGAGGGTGCATGCCGAAATTACCAAGAATGGCTTCCCCTCGCTGAAAGACGCTCGTCGGGTGGCTCGGGCCGCATCCAAAGCCATCGAGAGTATTGAGATGCTGACAGATGCTGTGACGAGGCGAATGACGAACGGCGCATCTTCTGCCCCGCCAACAGGAGACGCTACGCCGAAGCCCGTGTCTAGTGAGGCTGTCCGTGTGAGTGGCGAGTGCGAACAACCACCAGGCGGTGAGCATGCCCCAGTTGCTGCCGAGGCCGATACCCAAGATCTGACACCGCTACCCGATAAGTTGCGCATCGCCATCGAGGCACACCAAGCCATTGTCGCGGACCCATCGCTTGTGGAAGGCCGCAGCCCGAAAAAAGCCATCATGGCCTGGGTCGGAAATAATTACCCCTTGCTCAGCGGCAATGCCAAGGAATTGATCGCGCAGATTGCCAACCCGCAACCT
>JGI2924J29684_1077552_pt1 | contig 18681 bp, 17 predicted proteins | sample BenlonsequencITS_FD_29684 | JGI IMG/M metagenome (IMG submission 29684)
GGAAGATTTCGAAGAGGTGATCACCCTCTGGGAGCGTTGCGATCTGCTGCGTCCATGGAACGATCCTGAAATGGATATTGAACGCAAGGTGAATCACGATGTCAGCTTGTTTCTCGTTGCGGAAGTTAGCGGCGAAGTTGTCGGTACGGTAATGGGCGGTTACGACGGGCATCGCGGCTCGGCGTATTACCTGGGCGTTCACCCAGAGTTCCGCGGGCGTGGTATTGCGAATGCGCTGCTTAACCGACTGGAAAAAAAACTCATCGCCCGTGGTTGTCCGAAAATCCAAATTATGGTGCGTGATGATAATGACGTTGTGTTGGGCATGTATGAACGTCTGGGATATGAGCATTCTGACGCTCTGAGTCTGGGTAAACGTCTGATTGAAGATGAAGAGTACTGAGTTTCATCCAGCCGATTATGACGTACACGGACGTTTACGTCTGCCGTTTCTCTTCTGGTGCGTGCTGCTACTTCAAGCGCGCGCATGGATACTCTTTGTCATTGCCGGTTCATCCCGTGAACAGGGTAATACTTTGTTAAACTTTTTTTACCCCGACCATGATAATTTTTGGCTGGGACTGTTGCCTGGCGTTCCGGCGGTAGTGGCGTTTTTACTCAGCGGGCGGCGTGAAGCATTTCCTGGGATGTGGCGTATGCTACGAGGATGGCTCATTCTGGCGCAACTGGTATTGCTTTGCTGGCAACCTGCGTTATGGCTGTCTGGGGAATCGGTTAATGGCGCTGGGATGGCGCTTTTTGTAGTGGATATCGTCGCGCTTATCTGGCTGGTCACTCACCGTCGTTGCCGCGCCTGTTTTGTCTCCGGAAAAGAATAACGGCACTTTTTGGTTAACCCGCACTCCAACCAACGTTGATTAATAAAGAAAGGAAGTGAGATGAAATCGCTGCGTTTGACTTTACTCGCGCTGCCGCTGGCGTTGACCGGTTGTTCGACGCTCTCATCGGTCAACTGGTCTGCCGCAAATCCGTGGAACTGGTTTGGTTCCTCGACAAAAGTCACTGAGCAAGGCGTGGGAGATCTGACCGCCGCCACGCCGCTGGAAAAGCAGGCTATTGCAGAGGCATTAGATGGCGATTATCGCCTGCGTAGCGGCATGAAAACCGATAACGGCAACGTGGTGCGCTTTTTTGAAGCGATGAAGGGCGACAACGTCGCGATGGTGATTAACGGCGAGCAGGGGACCGTGAGCCGTATCGATGTGCTGGACAGCGATATCCCCTCCGCTGCGGGTGTCAAAATCGGTACACCGTTTAGCGACCTTTACAGCAAAGCCTTTGGTCACTGCGAATCAGCTTCCAGCGATAGTCATACCAACGTCGAATGCAAAGCTGAGGGAAGTCAGCATATTAGTTATGTTTTCTCTGGCGAGTGGAGCGGACCGGAAGGCTTAATGCCTTCAGATGACGCCTTAAAAAACTGGGTCGTGCGCAAAATCATCTGGCGTCGTTAATTTGCGTCTGAACAAACCGCTTCGCTTAAAAACAAGGTAAAATAGCCTCCATTAATGCCACGACTGCGTGGCATTCTCATTTTCAGGAGGAATCATGTCTCAGGTTCAAAGCGGCATTTTGCCGGAACATTGCCGTGCGGCAATTTGGATTGAAGCTAATGTGAAAGGCGACGTGGATGCCCTGCGCGCAGCCAGCAGAACGTTTGCCGATAAACTGGCGACCTTCGAAGTGAAATTTCCGGATGCCAATCTGGGCGCTGTTGTGGCGTTTGGCAACAATACCTGGCGCGCCCTGAGCGGCGTCGGGGCGGAAGAACTGAAAGACTTTATCCCTTATGGTAAAGGGCTGGCGCCAGCCACGCAGTATGATGTGCTGATCCACATTCTTTCCCTGCGCCACGATGTGAATTTTTCTGTTGCCCAGGCGGCGATGGAAGCCTTTGGCGACTGCATCGATGTGAAAGAAGAAGTTCACGGCTTCCGTTGGGTGGAAGAACGCGACCTGAGCGGCTTTGTCGACGGGACAGAGAATCCGGCGGGCGAAGAGACGCGCCGTGAAGTGGCGGTAATCAAAGATGGTGTGGATGCCGGCGGCAGTTATGTGTTCGTGCAGCGTTGGGAACACAATCTCAAGCAGCTTAACCGGATGAGTATTCACGATCAGGAGATGATGATCGGTCGTACCAAAGAGGCTAATGAAGAAATCGATGGTGATTCGCGCCCGGCAACGTCCCACCTGAGCCGCGTGGATCTGAAAGAAGAGGGTAAAGGGCTGAAGATTGTGCGCCAGAGCCTGCCATACGGCACTGCCAGCGGTACGCACGGTCTCTATTTTTGCGCTTACTGCGCGCGCCTGCATAATATCGAACAGCAGCTTCTGAGTATGTTCGGCGATACCGATGGTAAACGCGACGCGATGCTGCGCTTCACCAAACCGGTGACCGGCGGCTACTATTTTGCGCCGTCGCTGGATCGTCTGTTGGCGCTGTGATGGTCATGAAGAGGGAACTGAAGGCACTGTCAGTGATGCGCCTTCAGCGAAACTGGCTATTTTAACGCCGCATATATCTGATCGACTACCCAACCGTAAGTGGCCACAGGCATCAGGCCACTTTTAAACATATTGGGATTTTTTTGCGGATCGGCGACAGGCGAGTGGGGCTTGTTGCTTAGCATCACAATCGCCATATGGTTTACCGGGTCGATCACCGTTAGTGTACCGGTCCATCCGGTATGACCGTAAGCCTCGGCGCTTGCCAGCGTCCCAAATGTGCTGGTCATCGACGCATTGCCGTTTACCCGCCAGCCAAGGCCAAACGTAGCATCCTCAGGTGAACGTCGGGTGAACATCTTCACCGTTTCAGGGCTGAATAGCGTTACGTTACCGTAGCTGCCACCATTGAGCATCGTTTGCATTAATACTGCAATATCGGCGGTATTTGAAAACAGTCCCGCATGCCCTGACACGCCGCCCATAGAATAGAATGCTTTCTCATCGTGCACCTGACCCCATACCGTGGTGGTACGGATATTCGGGAAATGAATTATCCCGTCGCGAGTGTTACCGTTCAGCTCCGTCGCGGCGATCTGCTGCGGCTGAAACCCTTTCTTAAGCGGGTTGAAGACCGTGTGCGTTAACCCGAGGGGGCGATAAATGGCTTCTTCGACGTAGCGATCTAGCGGTTGTCCGGTGACGGCCTCAACGATAAAGCCAAGCAGCATATAATCCACATCGCTATAGATATGTTGAGTGCCGGGCCGGTACTCCAGCGGCGTACGCTTGATCATCTCAAGCGTGGTCGATTTATCCTGGGAATAGAGCTCACCGGCAACCGTTTTATTGGGGTATTGCGGGTCGGCGGGAAATCCCCCGGAGTGATGCAGCAGATCTGCAACCCTCAGCATGCTTTTCCCTTTGATCGCCTCCCCCGGACGATCGACAAAGCCGGGAATGTATTTTGAGATAAGATCGTCCGGCTTTAATTTGCCTTCTGACATCAGTTTTTGTAGCGCGAAGTTGGTGGCGTACATTTTGCTGTTGGACGCCAGATCGTACAGGGTCTCGGTAGTCGCTTTGATTGGCTGACGCATCAGAGTGTTACCATCATATTTCTTCGCGTCGCCCCAGGCCTTACGGTAGACAATATGATTGTCTTTAATAATCAGCAGATTCACGCTGGGATAACCCGCGTCGACCTGCTGGGCAATCCAGCTCTCCAGCCTGTTAAGCCGCTCAATATTCAGTCCTACCTTTTCCGGCGTGCTTTCAGTCAACACGGGGTAGGATGTCGCGCTGGCGGCGCAACTAAACGCCAGCAGTGATGCAAAAAGTAGTTTTATGTTCATGATCTTAGTCCAGATTCACATTGCGGCAGCCAAACAGAACGGTAAAAATAAAACCGCCAAGATAAGAGATCGCCATTCCGGCGGCATAAACCGCCATGGCGGGCAAAATACCCTGCGCGGAGGTCATCAACGGCAGCGCAACCAAACCGGATGGGCCAAAGGCGCTGTTTAACCCCATCGGTAAACCTGACCAGGCCACCAGGCCGATGAAAAGCCCACCGGCAGCGCCGCCGAGACAGGCGGTGATAAACGGCTTCATGCGCGGCAGCGTAACGCCATAAATTAGCGGTTCTCCCACACCCAGAAGCCCGGGAATAATCGCCCCGCGCACCTGACTGCGTAACGCGCTGTGTCTTTCTGCCCGCCAGTAGAGCGCCAGCGCTGCGCCAACCTGTCCTGCGCCTGCCATTGAAAGAATGGGGAACAGACTATTGAATCCCTGACTGCTCATTAACGCCAGATAGACGGGGATAAAGCCTTGATGAACGCCAAATACCACCGAGACCAGAAACAGCCCGGCCAGCACGGCGCATCCGAGCGGGTTACTGTTGAGGTGAATAAAGAGCCATGACATCCCCTCAAACAGCCAGCCGCCGAGCGGCATGATGATCAGATAGGCCAGTGCGGCGGTGACCAGCAGGGTTAACATCGATGTTAATAGCATATCCAGATCGTCTGGCATAAAACGGCGGATGATGCATTCAATACGCGCGCTGGCCCAGGCAGCGATCAGGACGCCGATAATGTTGCCGCGCGGATCGATAGGTAAACCAAAGAAATCCTGAATCCCGGAGAAATAGCCGGTAGTTGCCGCGGGGTTGTACCCCAGCAGGAACAACGAGGCGATGATGGCGCCGTTGACCCCTGTACCGCCGAACGCTTGTGCGGCGTTATAGCCAATCAGAATCACCAGGAAGGTGAAGAGCCCTTTACTGAACACTTTCATAAGATTAAGAGCGTCTGCCAGCATCCCCTGCGCATCGGCGGGAAGATGCATGACCGTGCCGATAAGCGTGGCGATCCCCAGCAGCAGGCCGGCAGCAATAAAGCCCGGAATCAACGGGGTAAAAATAGTGGCGAATTTTGACAGAAATTGCTGAACCCCCGAGGTTTGTTTCGCTTTTAGCTGGCTTTTCGTTTTGGCGGCAATATCTGCCGCCTGCATCAACGTCTCGCCGCTATTGGCCAACAGCGCATTCATTGCGTCTGCCGCCCGCTGGGCTTTTCCTGGGCCAAAAATGACCTGTACCTGGTTATCGGAAAGCACAACGCCTTTGACGCCTTCAAGAGTTCTGATTGCCGGATCGACCTGAGTGCTATCGTGTACCGACAGGCGTAAACGGGTCATACAGTTCCCGCAGGTGGCAATATTTGCCGGGCCGCCAACCCGGGCGAGAATTGCCTTCAGAAGATCGTTGCTGATTTCTTTTGCCATTCACTTTATTCCTTTTCCAATACCTGGCGAATGAAGCCGCCATGTTGCTCAAGACGCAAACTCGCTTCCGCTGCGTTGAGGTTTTTCAGTAGCATGACAATAGCGGTTTTGCAGTGGCGACCACAGGCGCTGAGTGCGGCCTCCGCCTCCTGGCGCGTGCAGCCCGTCGCATTTTTCACAATCGTGATCTGACGGAGATGGAGCTTTTCGTTGGTAGCGACCACATCGACCATCAGATTGCCGAATACCTTGCCGGATTTAATCATCAAGCCGGTAGACAGCATGTTGAGAATTAACTTTTGCGCGGTGCCTGCTTTCATACGCGATGAGCCGCTAACCACTTCGGGACCTACCACCGGCGTGATGGCAATCTCCGCAGCGTTAGCGACCGCGCTCCCCGGATTGCAGGAAATGCCTACCGTCCTGCAGCCGAGGGAACGCGCATATTCCAGGCCGGCAATGACATACGGCGTACGCCCGCTGGCGGCAATGCCAATCACCACATCGTTTTCACTTAAGGCGATGTGTTGCAGATCGGTCTCCCCACCTTCGCCGTCGTCTTCCGCGCCTTCAATAGCGTGCTGGATAGCCTGCTCGCCGCCGGCGATTAACCCGATAACCAACCCCGGGGAGACGCCATAGGTAGGAGGGCATTCGCTGGCATCGAGGATCCCCAAACGTCCTGAGGTTCCTGCGCCGATATAAATCATCCGCCCTCCTGCGCTGACCTGCGCATAAATGACGTCAATTGCCGTAGCGATTGCCGGCAGTACCTTTTCGACTGCCAGTGGAACGGTTTTATCTTCGTTATTTATGATGCGGCACATGTCGAGGGTAGAAACCCGATCGATCTCCAGAGACGCGCGGTTGACGCTTTCGGTCATTAAGTTTTCAAGTTGCATGGTATTTCTCGCTTTACAGGTTTAGCGCCCATTTCAGGAATGCTTTTTTCTGGGTGTCGTCAGCTTTCAGATACAGTTGCTGTAGTTTAGACAGTTCATTGTGCGCAAGAGGCGCGGTCGCAGGGGCGGTGGAACGAGCCGGAGACGGGATCATGACGCTATCTTCGTTGACGATGGCGCTCAGGTCAGTGAAGACGGTGATACTGTCCCTGTCGAGCATCTTTATATCAAACGGGACTGGTTTTCCGCCTGCGATGAGGGTAAAGGCCGGCTTTTGCGCCATCTGACTCGCTTCTTTTTCGTCCAGCGGTTTACCCGCGGAGAGTTGAATATCGACATTGCCTGACGCGTTAAACGAGAGGATATAGGGATTCGAGGTCACCCGCCCGCGATTATTGTTTACCGACTCCGGGTTTACTGGGCTGTCGAATTTCACCACCATTTTCTGGACGCCATCTGGCAGAACCACATCTTTACTAAAGATGCTGACTTTTGCCGAACGGGCCGCCAGAACGTTGACGTTATCGCCAATAAAAAGATGTGGTGCGGCGAGGGCCTGGCTGCAAAACAGCAGCGCGGCGGCGGGGATAAAAGAGTTATTCATAGTTAAGCTCTCCCAAAAAGGGGAATTAAAATTCGTAACGTAAGCCAAGGTGGAAATAGTCATCCGCCGGGTTGCTGCCGCCGAAGGAGACGTCGCTGCCATTGGTGCGTTTTGTCCCTTTTTCGCCATTGCGCCATGAGTAAGAGGCGAATACGGAGCTGCGAACGGTAAGTTTGTACTGCGCTTCAAAGGTGGTATCGCGAAGTTTTAAGCCGTCGCCGTCTTCGTTTTTAAGATGACGATAGCCGGTGCGGAGTGCCCAGTCCGGGCTGACGTTCCAGACCAGGGTCGCTTCGTAATCCGTGTCGGTACTGTCAGGCGAGCCGTCGAGATAGGACACTTTATCCTGAGCAACGAGCAGGCCGAGCATCACATCACCTAAATAGTAGCGGGTGCCGATACCATAGAAAGTGTACTTATCCGCATTGTCATCCGACTGCGCAGAAGTTTTGTCGTGGCTCGCTTTCTCTGTCTGACCGGCAATGACCGGCTGGAGGCGGCCAAACTCGCCCATATCCAGCGTATAGCGCAGGGCGGCGTTATAGCCGTAATCCAGATCGGAGGTGTTATTACCCAGAATATAGGCGGTTGAAAAATCAAGGTTTCCGAAGGTGTTCTGATATTGAATTGTTCCGTCCTGACGGAAAACCTGCACGGCGGTAGGATCAACAAAGTTAGCCTGTCTGGCCATGGCAACGTCGGAGCTGGCGAACACATCTCCGATATCGGTGAACATGATAAGGCCGGATGAGACGCGTCCGCCGGTCAGCTTACCGTATTCTGAAAAATCGATCCCTGCCCAGACGTAGCGGGCGGTGAAATCATCGGGATCTTCCGCGCTGATGTTGTTGGCATATTCAGCGGCATTGACCTGATATTGGGTAAAACCAATGACCGCCAGCTTGTCATTGATAGCCTGGCGGGCAGAAAAACCGATACGGGCATCAAAGTCTCCTGAGGTATCGCCTGTTTTTTTATCAGAGATATTGAAGCCCAGACGCCCGTAAAGATCGATATTCGATCCATCGTTCGCCTGATAGATCACCGCCGCATGGCTGGCGCTGGTGGCGAGGAGGGTAAGGGTTGCCAAAGACTTCAGGGTAAGTTTCATTATGATTATCCTTTTTCAGTGTGTATGTCGTCATTGCCATAAACAACAAAAGGAATCATATATTCCTGATTGTAATTTTCAATGGAATAAATGAATCGTAATACAAATAATGTGAGGGCTATCAAATTCTAACCAGGCTTGTGTTATCCTGCGGAACGTGCGTTGGAATTAATGATTCCATGATTACGGGAGTGGAAGAGAGATGCTATATCTGGCGAAAATGCGTAATGCAGAGGGCGAGTTTACGGAAAACGAGCAGAAAATTGCCACTTTCCTGCTGGCGCATGTTGGTGAATTGAAAACGGTTTCCTCCCGCAATATGGCGAAGCAGTTGGAGATCAGCCAGTCGAGTATTGTGAAATTTGCCCAAAAATTGGGGGCGAATGGGTTCACTGAACTTCGAATGGCGCTCATTGAAGAACACAGCGTCAGTCGTGAAAAGAAGCGGGATAAGGCCGTGCATTTGCACAGCTCCATTACCAGTGAAGACAGCCTGGAGATGATGGCCCGTAAGCTGAACAGGGAAAAAATTGTCGCTCTTGAAGAGACCTATAATCTGATGGATTACGAGCGACTGGAGCAGGTGATTAACCTTATCAGTAAGGCTCCGCTCATTCAGATTACCGGAGTCGGAGGATCGGCCCTGGTGGGGCGCGATTTATCCTTTAAGCTGATGAAAATAGGTTTTCGCGTTGCCTGCGAGGTCGACACCCATGTGCAGGCAACGATTGCCCAAGCGTTACGGCAAGGAGATGTGCAAATCGCCATTTCTTATAGCGGATCAAAAAAAGAGATTGTGCTTTGCGCTGAGGCGGCCCGTAAGCAGGGCGCGACGGTGATTGCGATTACCTCATTGGCTGATTCTCCGCTGCGACGGCTGGCGGATTACACGCTGGATACCGTTTCCGGCGAGACGGAATGGCGCAGCTCGTCTATGTCTACCCGAACGGCGCAAAACTCGGTCACCGACCTGCTTTTCGTCGGCATGGTGCAATTGAATGACGTAGAGTCGCTTCGCATGATCGAACGCAGCAGCGAACTGATTACGCTTTTGGATCGAAGCTAGCGGTTTTTACTCAGGATTTCCCTAAATAGTGAGCTATTCCTCAGCACTTATTTGATATTACTGTATTTTCAGTGTTAATGGAGTGTAAGACTCCATATTCAAAAGGAGACATTGAAAATGGGTAAACTCACGGGCAAGACAGCATTGGTTACGGGCGCATCACAGGGCATCGGCGAAGGGATCGTCCGCGTATTCGCACGCCACGGCGCGAACTTAATCTTGCTGGATATCTCCGATGAGATTGAAAAGCTGGCGGATGAACTGGGCGGGCGCGGACACCGCTGTACTGCCGTTAAGGCTGACGTCAGGGATTTTGCTTCGGTGCAGGCGGCGGTTGCGCGCGCTAAAGAGATTGAAGGTAGAATTGATATTTTGGTGAATAACGCTGGCGTATGCCGTCTGGGCAACTTCCTTGATATGAGTGAAGAAGATCGCGATTTTCACATTGATATTAATATTAAAGGCGTCTGGAACGTGACCAAAGCCGTCCTGCCTGAGATGATCAAACGTAAAGATGGCCGTATTGTGATGATGTCTTCCGTCACGGGAGATATAGTGGCGGACCCTGGCGAAACGGCCTATGCGTTGTCGAAAGCCGCCATTGTCGGTTTAACCAAATCGCTGGCGGTGGAGTATGCGCAGTCCGGTATTCGCGTGAATGCTATCTGCCCCGGTTATGTAAGAACGCCGATGGCGGAAAGCATTGCCCGTCAGTCTAACCCTGAAGATCCGGAGTCGGTATTAACTGAAATGGCAAAAGCCATTCCGCTACGCCGTCTTGCCGATCCGCTGGAAGTAGGAGAGCTGGCGGCGTTCCTGGCTTCCGATGAGTCCAGCTATCTTACCGGAACGCAAAACGTCATTGATGGCGGCAGCACCCTGCCTGAAAGCGTGAGCGTAGGCGTCTGATTGATGTCGGTTTCCTCCTCACTCAGCGTGGGGAGGGATTCTCTTATTCCCTTTTCGACTTTGAAATCAATAAACGGTATATAAAACCGTTACGCCTTTTGCACTCGTTATAAATATGATGACTATAAGAAAGTCATTAAATTTATAAGGGGCGCAATGGCCGTTAACTTCCTGAAAAAAAGCTATCTGATGCTGGCGGCGTCTCTGTTAATGGTCGGTCAGGCACAGGCTTTGGCACTGCTGAACAGCTCTTACGACGTCTCCCGCGAGTTGTTTGCCGCCCTCAATCCGCCTTTTGAGCAGCAGTGGGAGAAAGACAACGGCGGTGACAAGCTGACGATTAAGCAATCTCATGCCGGCTCATCAAAACAGGCGCTGGCGATTTTGCAGGGGCTGAAGGCAGACGTAGTAACCTATAATCAGGTGACTGACGTACAAATTCTCCATGACAAAGGCAAACTGCTCCCGGCTGGCTGGCAACGCCGTCTGCCGAACAATAGTTCGCCGTTCTACTCCACGATGGGGTTTCTGGTGCGCAAAGGAAACCCGAAAAATATCCACGACTGGAATGATCTGGTGCGACCGGATGTAAAGTTGATTTTCCCTAACCCGAAAACCTCCGGTAACGCCCGTTACACGTATCTGGCGGCATGGGGAGCGGCGGATAACGCGGACGGCGGCGACAAAGCTAAAACCGAACAGTTTATGACCCAGTTTCTGAAAAACGTCGAAGTGTTTGATACCGGCGGTCGCGGCGCCACTACCACCTTTGCTGAACGTGGTCTGGGCGATGTGCTGATTAGCTTTGAATCGGAAGTGAACAACATCCGCAAACAATATGAAGCCCAGGGATTTGAAGTTGTGATCCCGAAAACGAACATTCTTGCTGAGTTCCCGGTCGCCTGGGTGGATAAAAACGTCAAGGCCAACGGCACAGAGAAAGCCGCCAAAGCTTACCTGAACTACCTGTACACTCCGCAGGCGCAGACCATCATCACCGATTACTACTACCGCGTGAACAACCCTGAAGTCATGAGTAAGCAGACAGATAAATTCCCGCAGACCGAATTGTTCCGCGTGGAAGAAAAGTTTGGTTCCTGGCCGGAAGTGATGAAAACCCACTTTGCCAGCGGCGGCGAGTTGGACAAACTGCTGGCGGCGGGACGTAAGTAATGCTTGCCATGTCTTCCCGACGCGTGCTGCCCGGCTTTACGTTAAGCCTGGGCACCAGTTTGCTGTTTGTTTGCCTGATTCTGCTGTTGCCGCTGAGCGCGCTGGTGATGCAGCTTTCACAAATGAGCTGGGCGCAATACTGGGATGTCGTGACCAACCCGCAGGTGGTGGCCGCCTATAAAGTGACGCTGCTGGCGGCATTTGTGGCGTCGATTTTTAACGGCGTGTTTGGTCTGCTGATGGCGTGGATTTTAACTCGTTATCGTTTTCCTGGGCGCACGTTGTTGGATGCGCTGATGGATCTGCCGTTTGCCCTGCCGACGGCAGTAGCGGGGTTAACGCTGGCCTCGCTATTCTCGGTGAACGGTTTTTACGGGCAGTTTCTCGCGCAGTTTGATATCAAAGTCACCTATACCTGGCTCGGTATTGCGGTGGCGATGGCCTTTACCAGCATTCCATTTGTGGTGCGTACCGTCCAGCCGGTACTGGAAGAACTGGGGCCGGAATATGAAGAAGCGGCACAAACGCTGGGGGCCACCCGCCTGCAAAGTTTTCGCAAAGTGGTGCTGCCTGAGCTGTCGCCTGCGTTGGTGGCGGGGATCGCCCTGTCGTTTACCCGCAGCCTTGGCGAGTTTGGCGCGGTGATTTTTATCGCCGGGAATATCGCGTGGAAAACAGAAGTGACCTCGCTGATGATTTTTGTACGTTTGCAGGAGTTTGACTATCCCGCCGCCAGCGCCATTGCCTCGGTGATCCTTGCGGCATCCTTGTTGCTACTGTTTTCGATTAACACGTTACAAAGTCGCTTTGGCCGACGCGTGGTAGGTCACTAATGGCGGAAGTTACTCAATTGACGCGATATGACGCCCCCCGTATTAACTGGGGAAAATGGTTTCTGATTATCATCGGGATGTTGGTCTCGGCATTTATTCTGCTGGTGCCGATGATCTACATCTTCGTGCAGGCGTTCAGCAAAGGGCTAATGCCAGTGCTGCAAAATCTGGCCGATCCGGACATGCTGCGCGCCATCTGGCTGACGGTGTTGATTGCCCTGATTGCGGTACCGGTCAATCTGGTGTTCGGCATTTTGCTGGCGTGGCTGGTGACGCGCTTTAACTTTCCGGGGCGTCAGCTACTGCTGACTCTGCTGGATATTCCCTTTGCCGTCTCGCCGGTGGTGGCGGGTCTGGTCTATCTGCTGTTTTACGGCTCCAACGGTCCGCTGGGCGGCTGGCTGGATGAACATAATCTGCAAATTATGTTCTCCTGGCCGGGGATGGTACTGGTCACTATTTTCGTCACCTGTCCGTTTGTGGTGCGCGAACTGGTGCCGGTGATGCTCAGTCAGGGCAGCCAAGAGGATGAGGGGGCGATTTTACTGGGCGCCTCCGGCTGGCAAATGTTCCGTCGCGTGACGTTGCCGAATATTCGCTGGGCGCTTTTGTACGGCGTGGTATTAACCAACGCCCGCGCGATTGGCGAGTTTGGCGCGGTGTCGGTAGTTTCCGGCTCGATTCGCGGCGAAACGTTATCGCTACCGTTACAGATTGAATTACTGGAGCAGGACTACAACACCGTCGGTTCCTTTACTGCCGCCGCATTGTTGACGTTAATGGCGATTATTACCCTGTTTTTGAAGAGCATGTTGCAATGGCGTCTGGAACATCAGGAAAAACGCGCGCAACAGGAGGAAAATCATGAGCATTGAGATCGCCAGAATTAAGAAATCGTTTGGTCGCACCCTGGTACTGAATGATATCTCGCTGGATATTCCTTCCGGTCAGATGGTTGCCTTGTTAGGGCCGTCTGGTTCCGGCAAAACGACGCTGCTGCGAATTATTGCCGGACTGGAACATCAGAGCAGCGGACATATTCGCTTTCACGGTACAGACGTCAGCCGCCTGCACGCGCGTGAGCGTAAAGTCGGCTTTGTGTTTCAGCATTATGCGCTGTTTCGTCATATGACCGTGTTCGACAATATTGCTTTCGGCCTGACGGTACTGCCGCGACGCGAACGTCCAAATGCGGCGGCGATTAAAACAAAAGTGACGCAATTGCTTGAAATGGTTCAACTGGCGCACCTGGCGGATCGCTTCCCCGCTCAGCTTTCCGGCGGACAGAAACAGCGCGTGGCGCTGGCGCGCGCGCTCGCTGTGGAACCGCAAATTTTGCTGCTGGATGAACCGTTTGGCGCGCTGGATGCCCAGGTACGTAAAGAACTACGTCGCTGGTTGCGCCAACTGCATGAAGAGCTGAAATTTACCAGTGTCTTTGTTACCCACGATCAGGAAGAAGCGACGGAAGTGGCGGATCGGGTGGTGGTGATGAGTCAGGGCAATATCGAGCAGGCTGATGCGCCGGATCGGGTGTGGCGTGAACCGGCTACTCGCTTTGTACTGGAATTTATGGGGGAAGTTAACCGCCTCCAGGGAACGATTCGCGGCGGACAATTCCACGTGGGCGCACACCGCTGGCCGTTGGGGTATACGCCCGCGTACCAGGGGCCGGTCGATCTGTTCCTGCGTCCGTGGGAGGTGGATATCAGCCGCCGCACCAGTCTGGATTCTCCGTTACCGGTACAGGTCATTGAGGCCAGCCCGAAGGGCCACTATACACAGCTAGTGGTGCAGCCGCAGGGGTGGTATCACGATCCGCTGACGGTGGTGATGGCGGGCGATGACGCCCCACAGCGCGGCGAGCGTCTGTTTGTCGGGCTGCAACACGCGCGTTTATATCACGGCGATGAGCGTATTGAGCCTTATGAGGCGCTTGCTCTGGCGCAATCCGCTTGATAGGTTAATTTTCCTGTTTCTCGCCCGGTAAGCGAAGCGTCACCGGGAATTTTGTTGGACAGAAAACGTGAACACATTAGAACAAACAATCGGCAATACGCCGTTGGTAAAATTACAGCGGATGACGCCGGATAATGGCAGTGAAATTTGGGTCAAGCTGGAAGGCAATAATCCGGCAGGATCGGTGAAAGATCGCGCGGCGCTGTCAATGATCGTTGAGGCGGAAAAGCGTGGGGAAATTAAACCGGGCGATGTACTGATTGAAGCGACCAGCGGCAACACCGGGATTGCGCTGGCGATGATCGCCGCGCTGAAAGGTTACCGCATGAAACTGTTGATGCCGGACAACATGAGCCAGGAGCGACGGTCGGCAATGCGGGCGTATGGCGCGGAACTGGTTCTGGTCACCAAAGAGCAGGGAATGGAAGGGGCGCGCGATCTGGCGCTATCCATGGCTGAACGCGGCGAGGGCAAACTGCTCGATCAATTTAATAATCCTGATAATCCTTACGCCCACTACGCGACTACCGGCCCGGAAATCTGGCGGCAAACCGCAGGGCGGATCACCCATTTTGTTTCCAGTATGGGCACGACCGGTACGATTACCGGCGTTTCGCGCTTTCTGCGTGAGCAGGATAAAGCGGTGACTATCGTCGGATTGCAGCCGGAAGAGGGAAGCTGTATTCCGGGTATTCGACGCTGGCCTGCCGACTATATGCCCGGTATTTTCAGTGCGCCGCTGGTGGATGAGGTGCTGGATATTCATCAGCAGGAGGCGGAAAATACCATGCGTGAGCTGGCGGTGCGTGAAGGTATTTTTTGCGGCGTGAGTTCCGGCGGCGCGGTAGCCGGTGCGATTCGAATTGCGAAGGCCAACCCTGGCGCGCTAGTGGTGGCGATTATCTGCGATCGCGGCGACCGTTACCTGTCTACCGGCGTGTTTGGCGAAGAGCACTTCAGCCAGGGGGCAGGAATTTAACGCTATATTATATGGCGTTTTATCAGGCCTACGAAGTACGACTGTAGGCCTGTTAAGCATAGCGCCATCAGTAGTTATATAAGTTATTGCTGATGGTTCTCTACCAACCGATCGAGAAACTGCCACAGCTTTCTATTCATCTCCTGATAATTCCATGTGCGCATCTCGGCGACCGAACGGATAAAACGCTTCCCTTGCGCGTCGGCCAGTTCCTGCTGCGAATGCTGGATTAACCCTTCAACCGCCTCGACGGTAAATTCCATATGACACTGAAAGCCATAGATAAAATTGCCGTACTGCACTATCTGACGCGGGCAACCTTCGCTTTCTGCCAGCACTGTCGCCTGATCGGTGAGTCCCGGCATATCGTTGTGCCAGTGACCGACGGTTAACGGGGAACCAAAGTGGTCGATAAATGGATGCCGCAGGCCGGCTTCAGTGAGCGTAATAGGGTAGTGACCAATCTCTTTTTCCGGGCTTTGACACACCGCGGCGCCCAGCGCCTCGCCAATGAGCTGCGAACCAAGACAGATGCCAATGACCATTCGTCGGGCCGTAATCGCCTGGTTAATTAAATGCTGCTCGGCGCGAGAGTCAAAGTACGGGCACTCTTCGCGGGTGGTCCGCGGCGACTGTGGTCCGCCAAATATAACCAGCATATCGAACCCATCGGCATTGAGCGGCAGCGCTTCTCCTGCATTGACGCGCGACCATGAAATGGCGTAACCGCGATCTTCAGCCCATTGCAGATAAGCGCCAGTGGATTCAAACGACTCATGGACAACAAAATGAATTCGCACGTTATTTTCCCCTGTTAGCGATTTAGCGCCTGATGGATATCAGCCGCCAGCATATTGATCTCACTATCATTTAATGTCGACAGCGTAATACGTAGACCGTGAGACGACGTGCTCACGCCAAAGGCTTCTCCCTCGCGTACCAGCCAGCCGGATTTTGCCAGCGCAAACGCAGTCGCCTGGCTATGAGTTTCCAGCGGGAGCCAGGCATTCAGGCCATCGCCGGGAGAAATGGCGATGCCATGCTGTTGTAGGGCGCAGGCCAGTTTCTGTTGCTGGGCGGCGTAAAACAGCCGCGTTTGCGTCAGCCTGTGCTGATACTCAGGGTCGGTCAGACAGGCACAGACCAGATCCTGTAACAGATGGCTGACCCACTGGCTACCGGCATTTAGCCGCAGCCGAAGTTTTGCCGAGGTTGCGCTGTCGCTGGCGATAATAGCGAGACGTAAATCGGGGCCGAGAGTTTTGGAAACGGAGCGTATTACCGCCCAGTGTTGTGTTGCCTGCGCAATCACCGGTTGCCAGGGCGATGAAGAAAGCAGGGCGAAGTGATCGTCGATAATGACCAGTATCTGAGGGTAACGTGCCAGGATATTTTGCAGCGCGGCGGCGCGGAGAGCGCTCAGGCTACAGCCAGTAGGGTTGTGCGCCCGCGGCGTTAAAATAACCGCCCGCGCACCCTGGCTTAGCGCTTGTTCCAGCTTTTCAGGCTGCATCCCTTCGCTATCTACGCTGACCGGGCTGGCGCTAAAACCGGCATAACGCAGCATATTGATACTGCTTAAAAAGCAGGGATCTTCCACCGCGACGCTGTCGCCCGGCAGCAGATGCGCGCAAAGCAGCCTTTCGATGGCGTCGATAGCCCCGCTGGTGATATCAATTTCGCCTGCGACGGGCATAGCATCCTGTAGCCAACGTACCGCCCACGCGTGCAGTTCGGGTGAAACGGGCGCATCGCCGTATAGATGCGGCGTGCGGCTGAGTCGGGCAAAATAACGGCTGAGGTCGGGCAAGCGCTGCGGGTCGGGATTGCCGCCGGAAAGGTCGCGCAGAGGCGTATGCGGATCGCCGCCTTCCAGCGCTACGGGAGACGGACTGCCTTTAATCACTGTCCCATTGCGGCCTAAACTTTGCGCCAGCCCCGCCGTTATCAGCCGTTTATACGCTGCTGCGACGGTATTGCGGTTCACCTTTAATTCGCTCGCCAGCTCCCGTACCGGTGGAAGCGAATCTTCCGCCCGTAATGTGCCAGCGGTAATGTGTTGACGAATGCTGTTAAAAATTTCGCTGGCGGTTTTTCCGTTGATCATTATTGACCTATGACAAAATGAATTTTAGCATATGACGATAATAGTGAGACGATAGCCTGCTGTCCAGCGAGAGGAAAATTTTATGGGGCAAGAGAGTGATATTCAGTCAGTGCTCTTTGACGACAACCATCGGGCGTTGCAAACCGACATTGTCGCCGTTCAGTCACAGGTCGTGTACGGCAGCGTCGGCAACAGCATTGCCGTACCGGCGATTAAAGCGCAGGGGCTACGGGTGACGGCAGTCCCGACGGTGCTGTTCAGCAATACCCCGCATTATAAAACGTTTTATGGCGGCATTCTTCCTGCCGAATGGTTTGCTGGCTACCTTACGGCGCTGAATGAGCGCGATGCGTTACGCGAATTAAAAGCGATAACCACGGGTTACATGGGCAGCGCAGACCAAATTGTCTTGCTCTCAGAGTGGTTAATGGCTGTCCGGGCTTCGCATCCGGAGGTCTGTATTCTTGTCGATCCGGTTATTGGCGATACCGACAGCGGAATGTATGTGCAAGCGGAAATTCCTCAGGCCTATCGCACACATTTACTGCCGCAGGCGCAGGGGTTAACGCCAAACGTGTTCGAGCTGGAGATACTGAGTGGTAAACCATGCCGCACGCAGGAAGAGGCGGTGGCGGCGGCGCAATCGCTACTTTCCGATACGCTGAAATGGGTAGTCATTACCAGCGCGCCGGGCGAATCTCTGGAGACGATAACGGTTGCCGTTGTTACCGCGCAGGCCGTGGAGGTCTTTGATCATCCACGGGTGGCGACGGAGTTAAAAGGGACGGGCGATCTCTTCTGCGCCGAGCTGGTCTGCGGTATTGTGCAGGGCAAAAATCTGACGAACGCGGCAAGAGATGCCGCGCAGCGCGTGCTGGAGGTCATGACCTGGACACAACGGTGTGGCTGTGATGAGTTAATTCTGCCACCGGCAGGGGAGGCGCGATGAAGAGTTATCGGTTGGTGGTTCGCCAGCAGGGGCGTATGGTTGGGCATTTTGAAACGAGCGGGACAGAGGCGCTGGAAGATATCTGCGTGGCGCGGGCGATGTTTGGCATTGCGGGTGGCTATGATTGTGAACTGTTAGTGGCGGATTCGGAGCGACGGCTGCTGGAGAGCGGGCCGGAGGGAATGAAAATCCTGATGCGTGAGGCATGTTACCGACCGGTCACCTCACCGTTGTAAACCGTGGGGTCGAAAATCGTAGGCCGGGTAAGACGCTTGCGTCGCCATCCGGCAATGGCCTGATGGGCTACGCTTATCAGGCCAACGGATAAAAAAATGGCGCCAATCGGCGCCATTCTTCACTGCGGCAAGAATTACTTCTTAATGCGGATAACCGGAGTTTCACCCACGGTCACGCTACCAGACAGTTTGATCAGTTCTTTGATTTCATCCATGTTGGAGATAACAACCGGAGTCAGGGTAGACTTGGCTTTTTCTTCCAGCAACGGCAGATCGAACTCAATGACCGGATCGCCAACTTTCACGCGCTGACCTTCTTCAGCAATACGTTTGAAGCCTTCGCCTTTCAGCTCAACGGTGTCGATACCGAAGTGAACGAACAGCTCAATGCCGCTATCGGATTCGATAGAGAACGCATGGTTGGTTTCAAAGATTTTGCCGATGGTACCGTCAACAGGGGCGACCATTTTGTTACCGGTTGGTTTGATAGCGATACCATCACCAACGATTTTTTCGGCAAAAACTACATCCGGCACGTCTTCGATGTTGACGATCTCGCCAGAGAGCGGGGCAACAATCTCAATAGTTCCGGTGTCT
>JGI2924J29684_1077551_pt1 | contig 18652 bp, 12 predicted proteins | sample BenlonsequencITS_FD_29684 | JGI IMG/M metagenome (IMG submission 29684)
CCTGCCACTCCACCGCCGAAGCGATGCCGGCGTCGAGGATCGGCGGGCGTAGCGCCGTGGCCACGTCGCGTACCCGCTGGAACAGCTGCGCGATGAGCCGCTTCATGCTTTCCAGCCGCTGCGCCAGGGCCGGGTCGAGGTCGGCGAAGCCCAGCTCGCACATCGAGGTTTCCAGCTTCAGCACGGTCAGCACCTGGCCTAGCTCGTCGTGCACCTCGCGGGCGATATGCGCCTTTTCCTCCTCGCGCACGGTCTCCAGGTGCGCGGCCAGCTCGCGCAACTGCGCGCGCGAGGCGTCCAGTTCCAGCTCGATGCGCTTGTTGTCGGTGATGTCCCAGACGATGCCGTCCCATACCTGGCGGCCATCCGGCTGGCCGCGCACGGAGGCGCGGATATCGGCCCAGCGCACCTCGCCATTGCGGTTGAGAATGCGCCCCTGCCAGCGCCAGTCCTGGCTTTTCTCAAGTGCCAGCTGCTGGCTGGCCCAGTAGCCCGCCTCGTCATCGGCGTGCACCAGGCTGCGGATGCCCTGCCCCGGCTGCAGCAGGCGCTCGGCGGAATAGCCCACCAGGCGCTGGCTGGCTTCGCTGATATAGGCGACCCGTACCGGCGCCTGCGGCCCGTCGCGCTCCAGACGGAACACCAGCCCCGGCACGTTGCCGGCCATGGCCTTCAGGCGCGCCTCGCTCTCCTGCAGTTGGGCGCTGGCGCGGCGCCGCTCGGTGATATCGGCAAGAAATACCACTAGGTATTCGCGGCTGCCGAAACGCAGAAAACTGTAGGTGACCGCCGCCGGAAAGCGCTGGCCGTCGGCGCGCAGCCATTCGCATTCGTGTACCTGGCGATCATCCTCGCCCGTGCGGGCAGCGCGCCAGCGCGCCAGCCAGGCATCCATGCCCAGCGCCGGGTCGAATCTTTCCAGCGGCTGATCCAGCAATCCGCCGGAGGAATGCCCGAGCAGCACCTCGGCGGCTTGGTTGGCGTAACGCACGCGGCTGTCCCAGTTGAGCCAGAGGATGCCGACGGTGCTGTGATCCAGACAAAACTGCGTCAAACGCTGCGCTTCTTCGGCCGCCTCGCGCAGCTCGATATCGCGCCGGGCAGTCTTCAGCCGGCTTTCCAGCACGCCATGCTGGCGCCGCTGCCAGGCCAGCATCAGCAGACAGGCCAGGAGCAGGACGCCGAGCAGCAGGCTGAGACTGCGCCAGTAGCTGACCTCGCGACCGAGATCAATGCTGCGGGTCTTGAGCCACTGTTCCTGCAACTGACTGAATTCCCGCGCCGGAAATTGCCGCAGCGCCGTATCGAGCACGGCAGCGAGTTCGGCGCTGTCACGCCGCGAAGCGATACGCAGCAGCTGCGGGTTGCCCAGATCACCGACCACCGCCAGCGAGTCGTACTCCACCTGCTGCGACAGCCGCGCGAACACCGGCTCGTCGATGACGGCATAACTGGCCTTGGCTTCCAGCACCTGACGCAGCGCATCGGCCTGGCTGGTCGCGGTCAGCACGGTGATATTGGGATAGTTGCTGGCAAGAAACTCGGTGACTGGACCCGGCCCGACGGCGGAAACCAGTTCGCTCGGATGCAGATACTCCAGGTCGATGGCGCGCGGGCCGCCACGGTCGCCGACGAGCAAGCGCGGAATGCGCAGGAAGGGATCGCTGTAATGCCACAGACGCAGGCCGGCCGGCGTCTGACGCAGGCCCGGCGCCACATCGATCAGGCCTTCGCGGGCGGCCTTCTCCAGCGCAGCCTCGTCACTGAAGCGGCGCCATTGCAGGCGCACCCCGAGGTCGTCGGCAAGATGCTCCATCAGCTGCACATGAAAGCCTGACAGGCGCCGCTGGCGCTGGTCATACTCGGCGTAGGGCGCGCCCATCACCACCCCGACGCGCCACTCCGGATGCTGCTCCAGCCAGGCACGGCTGTCGTCGTCGAGCGTCACGGCGCCAGCCGCGAACGGCAGCGCCAGGCTGATGAGAAGAACGAAACGCAGGGATAAGGCGAGCATATATTCACGCAATTGATGGGCGTGCCGACATGCTGTTGTAATGCATAACCCCTGCCGGCGCCAGCGTGGTGCCGACACCCATAGCGGAGACAATCCATGCGCTGCCTGCCTGCTTTCGTGCTTCTGTTCGGCGTCGCGCTTGGCGGCGGCGTGCCGTACATGGCCGCGGCGCAGGAGCCCGAGGCGGTTCAGGAAGCACCAGTGGATGAACCCAAGGTGCAGCGCCCGGCACCGCAAATGCGCAGCGAAGCGCTGGCCGCAGGGCTGCAACGGCAGCTCGACGCCGTCGCCCAGCTGCAACTGGGCGAGGAGGACAGGTTCCTTGCGCTCTGGCAGCCGGCGAACACGGCAAAGGCCCGCGGCGTGCTGGTCATCGTGCCCAGCGAAGGCGAAACCGCCGACTGGCCACGCGCAATCGGCCCGCTACGGCGCGGCCTTCCCGAACATGGCTGGCACACCCTGAGCCTGACGCCCGCCGATGCTGCCCTGACGCCCGGCCCGCGCATTCCCACACCACCAGCAGCGACCGAAGCGCCTGATACGCAAGAAGCACCGGACGCAGACGAGACAGGCCTGCCGTCCGAGCCCGGCAGCGCCGGTTATCTACCCGAGCAGACAGCTCCAGCGGACAGCGACGGGCCAGCGACGGAGCCGCCGCAAGCGAATGAGAATGTAGAGCAACCAAGCCATGCCGAGCGGATGCAGGCGCGTATCGATGCCGCGATCGAGCACGCCCGTACGCTGCAGGCACCGACGATCGTCCTGGTCGGCCATGGCACCGGTGCCTACTGGGCCAGCCAGTACATGGCACAGCTTCAGCCGAAGGATGTCGGCCAACTGGTGGTGATCGATCCACGTACGCCTCCGATGCCGGAGCAGCCATTGGAGGCCTATCTTGCGACGCTCGCCGTCGACGTAGGCGACTTCTATATGAACGATCGGCCGGCTGCACAGGAGCAGGCCATGCAACGACGCAACGCGGCGCGCCGTGCCGGCCACAGAGATTACCGACAGGTCGCACTGACCAATCTGACCGGCGACCGGCACTACGAACAGGAACAACTGGTGCGCCGCGTACGGGGCTGGCTGGACCGTAAGCCAGCCCGGTAGGTTGGTATCAGCGAAAGCCGCGGCGCTCGCGGATCAGGGCGTAGGCGCTATGCAGCTCGCGGGTGCGCTCGGTGGCGTCGCGCACCTGAGCGGCGTTCGCACCGGCTCCGGCCTGCTTATCGGGATGATGCTTACTCAGCAGGCGGCGGTAGGCCCGCTTGATCAGCTGCGGATCGGTATCCGCACGCACGCCCAGCAACTGCATGGCCTGCTCGTAAGCGCCACCCCGACCGGCCGGTGCCTCCTTGCGCCGAGTCGCGCCCGGATCCAGCGCCGCGACCTCGGCCGCATCCCAGCCCAACCACTTGCCCCAGAGCAGCACCAGCTCATGTTCGCGAGCGCCGATTTGCCCCTGCGCACGCGCCATGCGCCAGCAGGCCTGGATCAGACGACGATTCTCTTCACGTTGGCCGCGCAGCCGCTGCAGGGTGTCACGCAGGCCATCACCGCTGGCCTTGCCGCGATTGAACGCAGCGATGGCTTGCCGCTGCGCCGCAGCATCAAGACTCTGGCGGCGCATTTCGTCACGGGCGGCCTGGATATGTGCCGGGCTCACGCGTCCGCCACTCTTGGCCAAACGCCCCAATAGGAAGAACAGCAAATCCTGGCCTTGCAGCACTGGCTTACCGGCCAGGCGCGCACGCAGGCTGGCCCAGGAATCGAGCCCTAGCCGGCGATCCAGCACCTGCCCCAGCAGACCGCCGAGCAAAGCGCCCGGAATGCTCGCCAGCAACCAGCCGATCAGCAGCCCCAACAGCGTGATGGGCCAGAACATGTCAGCGTCGCGCCTCCAGTAGTTGCTCGACTTCAGCCAGGCGCTCGTGGGTGCCTACGTCCACCCAGAGCCCGGCATGGCACTCGCCACTCACCTGTCCATCAGCCATGGCACGTCGCAGCAACGGCGCCAGTTTGAAGGCTCCCGGCTGGCAGCCTTCGAACAGCGCCGGATGCAAAACGGAGATGCCGCTGTAGGTCAGCGCGTCGCCACTGACCTCGGGTTCCGTGACGGCCGATTCGGCCAGACTGAAATCACCCTTGGGGTGGTGTGGAGGATTATCCACCAGCACCAGATGCGCGAGCCCCGCCAGAGGGCGCCGCAGTTGGGCGAAGTCGTAGTCGGTCCAGATATCCCCGTTGACTACGAGGAACGGCTCATCGCCCAGCAGCCCCAATGCCCGATGAATTCCGCCGCCGGTCTCCAGTGGCTCGCCTTCGGCCGAATAGCGGATCGCCACGCCGAAACGCTGACCATCGCCGAGGTAGTCTTCGATCTGCTGACCGAGCCAGGCGTGGTTGATCACCAGTTCGTCGAAGCCGGCGGCCGCCAGCGCACGAACGTGGTACTCGATCAGCGGCACGCCAGCGGCGCGAACCAATGGTTTGGGCGTATGCAGTGTCAGCGGGCGCAGCCGCTCGCCCTTGCCGGCGGCCAGAATCATCGCCTTCATGCGTGCGGCGCCTGCGGCAGCTCGGCCAGCAGCTGTTGCAGCTCGGCCAGCTCTGGCCGCCGCGCCAGCACCGCCTCGATGTACGCGAAGAAGCGCGGCACGTCGGCCAGATAACGTGGCTTGCCGTCACGATGGCAGATTCGGGCGAAGATGCCGATCACCTTCAAGTGACGCTGCAGCCCCATCAGGTCACTGGCACGCAAGAACTCTTCGAGCGAATCAGGCAGCGCGACGCCGGCTGCACGCGCCTTGTGCCAGTAGCCTTTGAGCCAGGTCTGAACCTGCACTTCGGGCCAGCTGAGAAAGGCATCCTTGAACAACGAGGTGATGTCGTAGCTGACCGGACCGAGCACGGCGTCCTGAAAGTCCAGCACGCCGGGGTTCGGCTCGCTGATCATCAGATTGCGCGGCATGTAATCGCGATGCACCAGCACCCGCGGCTGCGCCAGCGCCGAGTCGATCAGCTTCTGGCAGATACGCTCCCAGGCAGCCTGCTGCGCGTCAGTGAACGTATGGCCAAGGTGGCGCTGCACATACCACTCAGGGAAGAGCTGCAACTCGCGGCGCAGCAACGCTTCGTCGTATGCCGGCATCGGCTGCGAGACAGGCTGTAACTGGAATTTCAGCAGGGCTTCGATGGCATCATCGAACAGCGCGTTGGCATTACCCTGATCGATCACGTCCAGGTATGTCTGGCGTCCCAGGTCGGAGAGCAGCAGAAAGCCGCGCTCGAGGTCGGCCGCGAGCACCTGCGGAACATGCACGCCGGCTTCATCCAGCATCTGCGCCACCTTGACGAAGGGCCGGCAGTCTTCCTGGGGCGGCGGCGCATCCATCACGATCAGGCTGCGCTCGCCGCCCTGCCAGCGGAAGTAACGGCGAAAACTGGCGTCACTACTCGCCGCTGTAAGCTGTGCGGCCGGCACTTCGCCCCAGCCGCAACGGGCGATGACTTCAGGTAGTTGCTGGTCCAGCCAGGCGCTCAGGTCCAGCAGACGTTGATCTTGATGCGGCATCCAGGGGGTCTCCACGGCGCTAGCCGATAGGCGGGTCATGCTTTATTATCCTGCATCTTTCTCAGCCCATCGAGAGGCGTGCGGCCCAGCCGGCCGATGGCTCGCCGCAAGCACGGACCAAAAAACAAGATGGCAGTCAAATACCCCGCGTTTCGTAAAAAATTCCCTCTACTGGTTACTGGCGGTCTGCTTGCATTGCAACCGGTAGCTGTACCTTTTGTCTTCGCAGCCGAACAGTTTGCCTGCCAACCCGATGCGACCGGTGGCTGGAATTGCGCTTCCAATGTGCCGAGCCAGACACTGCCGCCGCGCCCGGCGCAAAGCGGTAGCGTTGCGACCACGCCGAGCACCAGCAAGTCGACAACCGCCAAGGCGCAGGCGCCGACGGCAACCACCAAGCTGGTCACCGAAAGCAAAGGCCGCGCCCTTGCCTCGCGCAGCGCTGACTTCAGCCACCTCGACTGGGTGCCGCGCGATCAGCTGACCCCAGCCCAGCTCGCCGAAACCGGTCCGTACTGCGCCGGCACCTATGTCGAGCCGGATCGTCCTGGCAAGTTCGACACCACGCCGATGAGCGAAGCGCCGACCTATGTGTCGGCCAAGGCGACACGCTACGAGCAGGAGCAGGAAATCGCCACCCTCGCCGGCGAGGTGGTCCTGCGTCAGGGCAGCATCCAGGTCGAGGCGGACGAAGCCAGCCTGCACCAGCTGGAAAATCGCGGCGAGCTGACCGGCAACGTGCGCTTCCGCGACCGTGACGCACTGCTGGTCGGCGATCGCGCCGAAATCTTCCTCGACAGCGGCGAAGCCAAGGTGGAAAACGCCGAGTACGTCGTGCATTCCGGCAAGGTCCGCGGCAGCGCGCAATACGCCAAGCGCGAAGAGACCGCGATCATCCGCCTCAAGGATGGCACCTATACGAGCTGCGAACCGGGTGAAAACACCTGGCACCTGAAGGGCAACAACGTCACGCTGAACCCGGCCACCGGCTTTGGTTCGGCAACCAACGTCACGCTGCGGGTCAAGGATATTCCGGTGTTCTACACACCCTATATCCACTTCCCCATCGATGACCGTCGCCAGTCGGGCTTCCTCGCGCCGAGCATCGGTTCCTCCAGCGATACCGGTCTTTCGCTGCAGACGCCCTATTACTTCAACCTGGCGCCGAACTTCGACGCGACCCTGTATCCGCACCTGATGACCGACCGCGGGCTGCTGATGGAAGGCGAGTTCCGCTACCTGACCCGCAGCAGCGAAGGCCAGTTCGGCGCAGCCTACTTGGACGACAGCAACGACGACCGCAAGCTGCAGTCCGAGTACGAAGACCAGCGCTGGATGTACAGCTGGCAGAACCGTACCGGGCTGGATTCGCGCTGGCTCGCCGAGGTGGACTACACCGATATCAGCGATCCGTACTACTTCCAGGATCTGAGCACCAACCTGGATATAAATCAGCCTGATCACCTTGATCAGCGCGGCACGCTCACCTATCGCGGCAACACCTACACAGCGCGCCTGAACATGCACGCCTATGAGCGCGCCACGGTCACTGACATCACGCCTTACGAGCGATTGCCGCAGCTCACCCTGGACGGGCGCCTGCCTTTCCAGCCGGGCGGCCTGAATTTCGCTTACAAGACCGAGTTCGTCAGCTTCCAGCGCAGCCTGCGCAGCGGCAACTTCATCAACGAGGATGGGGGCGAAGAAACGTGGTACGACGAGAACCTAAGAGGTCTTAACCGCGCGGAAGGCGAACGTCTTCACTTAGAGCCCGGAGTTAGCTTACCCCTGAACTGGTCGTGGGGCTTCATCAAGCCTTCGCTGAAATACGCATATACCAAGTACGACGTGACACTCGACAACAAGGGTAAGTTTGGTGCTGGCGGCGTTGGAGCGAACTTCAACGACACACCCGACCGCAGCGTGCCAATCCTGAGTGTCGACAGCGGCTTGTACTTCGACCGCGACACCCAGTGGTTCGGCAAGGACTATCGCCAGACCCTCGAGCCGCGCATGTTCTATCTCTACGTACCGGAAGAGGATCAGGACGACATCCCGATCTTCGATACCGGCGAGAGCAGCTTCAGCTATTCATCGCTATGGCGCGAGAACCGCTTCTCTGGAAAAGATCGCATTGGCGACGCCAATCAGGTTTCGCTCGGCGTGACCAATCGCTGGGTAGAGCCCAACGGCTTCGAGCGTCAGCGCTTCAGCATCGGCCAGGCGTTTTACTTCAAAGATCGCGAGGTGCAACTCCGCGGCATCGACTACCGCACACGCGCCAGCGCCACTTCCGACGTATCGCCGTATGCGCTGGAATACATGTACCGCTACAACCGCGACTGGCGCTTCACCTCGACCTTCAACTGGGATCCGGACAGCCACAGCACGCGCTCCGGCAGTGCCATGTGGCATTACCAGCCGGAAGACAACCCAGGCAAGATCGTCAACCTCGGCTATCGCTACCGCAACGACACCATGCGTTTCGACCAAGCATCCGGAGAGTGGACCTATGGAGGGGATTACGGTCGAGAGGAATACGAAAACGACGGAAACCCAAACACCGTTTTCATCAAGGACTACTACAAGATCAACCAGCATGACTTCTCGGTCATCTGGCCGGTCGTCCCGCAATGGAGCGTCATCGCCCGCTGGCAGCATGACTACAGCCGCAGCCGCACGCTGGAAGCCTTCGGTGGCTTCGAGTACGACAGCTGCTGCTGGAAGCTGCGCCTGATCAATCGCTACTGGGTCGACTACGACGAGACCAGCCTCAACCCCGACCGCAACGACGAGCCGGACCGCGGCATCTTCCTGCAGATCGTCCTCAAGGGACTCGGCGGCGTAGTTGGCAATGCGACCGAAACTTTCCTCGACGAAGGCATCCAAGGCTACCGTGAACGTGAAGATCAAGCTTTCTGAAGTACTGCGCCCGCTCGCGCTCGGCGCTCTGCTGCTGAGCGGTGCGACTCTCGCGCCTGCGGCCCTCGCTCAGGTGAAACCATTGGACCGCGTGGTGGCGATTGTCGATAACGACGTCATCATGCAGAGCCAGCTGCAGCAGCGGATTCGTGAAGTCCAGCAGACCATCGAGAAGCGTGGTGCCGATGCACCACCGATGGATGTGTTGCAGCAGCAGGTACTGGAACGCCTGATCACCGAGAATCTGCAGTTGCAGATTGGTGAGCGCTCCGGCATTCGCATCGCCGACGAAGAACTCAACCAGGCCATGGGTACCATTGCCCAGCGCAACAACATGTCGCTGGAGCAGTTCCGCGAGGCGTTGTCGCGTGATGGTCTGAGCCTGGAAAGCGCGCGCGAGCAGATCCGCCGCGAAATGGTCATCAGCCGCGTGCGTCAGCGTCGGGTGGCCGAGCGCATCCAGGTATCCAACCAGGAGGTGCAGAACTTCCTGGCTTCCGACCTCGGCAAGCTGCAACTGTCCGAGGAGTATCACCTGGCGAACATCCTCATCCCGGTTCCAGAAGCGGCTGATTCGGCAACCATCCAGGCTGCCGAACGTACCGCGATGGATACCTACCAGCAGTTGCAACAGGGCGCCGACTTTGCCCGCCTTGCCGTGTCTCGTTCCGGCAGCGAGAACGCACTGGAAGGCGGCGACATGGGCTGGCGCAAGGCGGCTCAACTACCGCCGCCCTTCGATGCCGTAGTACGCGAGCTGTCGATCGGTGAAGTGACCGAGCCGGTGCGCACGCCGCCGGGCTTCATCATGCTGAAGCTGCTGGAAAAACGTGGCGGCGAGACGCAGGTGCGTGACGAAGTGCATGTCCGTCACATCCTGATCAAGCCCAGCGCGATCCGCAGTGAAGAGGAAGCGCGCCTGCTGGTGCAACGCCTGCGCGACCGCATCAGTGCTGGCGAAGACTTCGCCCAGTTGGCCAAGAGCTTCTCCGAAGATCCGGGCTCGGCGCTCAACGGCGGCGACCTGAACTGGATCGACCCAGCCTCGCTGGTACCCGAGTTCCGCGAAGTCATGGCGAACACGGCGAGCGGCGAACTCTCTCCGGTGTTCAAGTCGCCCTACGGCTGGCATATCCTCGAAGTGCTCGGCCGCCGTGCCACCGACGCCAGCGAGCAGTTCCGCGAGCAACAGGCGCTGAGCCTGCTGCGCAACCGCAAGTACGATGAGGAGTTGCAGGCCTGGCTGCGCCAGATCCGCGACGAAGCCTACGTCGAGATCAAGCTCTAAGCTTCAAGTAGAAGTCATACGTTAGACAGGAATGCGGGGTGTTGGCCGAAGGGTCGCCACCCCGTTTTTCATTCCGGCGGCAACCACCACCCCAATCCGAGAGTGCCTCGATGTCTGTTTCCTGCCCCTTCGTTCTCACGCCCGGCGAACCGGCCGGCATCGGTCCGGATCTCTGCCTGCTGCTTGCGCGTGAGGCCCAGCCTCAGACCCTGATAGCCATTGCCAGTCGCGCGCTGCTGGCCGAGCGCGCTGCGCAGCTCGGGTTGGCGATCGAGCTGCGTTCAGTCGACCCGCATAGCTGGCCAAGCGAACCGGCACCAGCCAACAGCCTGTACGTCTGGGACACGCCACTCGATGCACCAGTGACGGCAGGCCAGCTCGATTCGCGCAATGGTCGCTACGTTCTGGAGACGCTGACACGCGCTGGAAAAGGGTGTCTGGACGGCAGCTTCGCCGGCATGATTACCGCGCCTGTACACAAGGGCGTGATCAATGAGGCCGGCATCCCCTTTTCCGGCCACACGGAGTTTCTCGCCGAGCTGACCCACACCGAGCAGGTGGTGATGATGCTTGCCACACGCGGCTTGCGCGTCGCACTGGTGACCACGCATCTGCCGCTCAAGGATGTCGCGGCAGCAGTTACACCGGAGCGTCTGGAGCGGGTTACGCGGATACTGCACAACGATCTGGTCAGCAAGTTCGGTATTGCCCGACCGCGCATTCTGGTCTGCGGGCTGAACCCGCATGCCGGTGAGGGTGGACACCTGGGCCGCGAAGAGATCGAAATCATCGAGCCGGCGCTTGCCAGGCTGCGCGAAGAAGGCATCGATCTGGTCGGTCCGCTACCGGCCGACACACTGTTCACGCCAAAGCATCTCGAGCGTTGTGATGCCGTGCTGGCGATGTACCACGACCAGGGCTTGCCAGTGCTGAAGTACAAAGGCTTCGGTGCCGCGGTCAATGTCACGCTCGGCCTGCCGATCGTGCGCACCTCGGTCGATCACGGCACCGCGCTGGACCTGGCCGGCAGCGGCAGGATCGACACCGGCAGCCTGCAAGTCGCGCTGGAAACGGCGTACCAGATGGCCGCCAGCCAGCGCTAGCGAGCACCGCACGCGGCTCGAACGATCTTCTTGCTGCCCTCGCCTGCTAAAATACGCGCCTTATCCGTTTCTCAGCTTCAAGCTTCAGGCTTCAAGCTGCTCCCTGGAGCCCCGATGTCCGATTACCAGCACCGCGCGCGCAAGCGCTTTGGCCAGAACTTCCTGCACGACGCCGGCGTCATCCACCGTATCCTGCGGGCGATTCATGCCAAGCCGGGTGAGCGACTGGTGGAAATCGGCCCAGGCCAGGGTGCCCTCACCGAGGGACTGCTCGACAGCGGTGCACATCTGGATGTGGTCGAACTCGACCTCGACCTGATCCCGATCCTGCAGGGCAAGTTTGCCGAACGCGACAACTTCACTCTGCATCAGGGCGACGCATTGAAGTTCGACTTCAGCCGCCTGAGTGCGGAGCCGAACAGCCTGCGCATCGTCGGCAACCTGCCCTACAACATTTCCACGCCGCTGATCTTCCATCTGCTCGCCCATGCGCACCTCATTCGCGACATGCACTTCATGCTGCAGAAGGAAGTGGTGGAGCGCCTTGCGGCCACGCCGGGCGGTGGCGACTGGGGCCGTCTTTCCATCATGGTGCAGTACCACTGCCGCGTGGAGCACCTGTTCAACGTCGGGCCAGGTGCGTTCAACCCGGCGCCAAAGGTCGATTCGGCGATCGTTCGCCTGGTGCCCCACGAAACGTTGCCGCATCCAGCGCGCGACCATCGTCAACTCGAGCGCGTGGTACGCGAGGCGTTCAACCAGCGGCGCAAGACCTTGCGCAACACCCTCAAGGGCCTGCTGGATGCCGATGCCATCGCAGCAGCGGACGTGGATGGCAGCCTGCGCCCCGAGCAGCTGGACCTCGCCGCCTTCGTTCGCCTTTCCGATCAACTGACCGAGCGTAGCTAGGGCCGAGCCCTACTGCCCTCCAGCGAGCAGGCCATGTCCGAAGATAAACGTTATTGCATCGACGTCAGCGTCACGCCCCGCTATCTGGCCGCGCAATCGGAGCCGGAACAAAACCGCTATGCCTTTGCCTACACCGTAACCATCGAGAACAAAGGAGAGGTGGCAGCGCAGTTGCTGTCGCGGCACTGGATCATCACCGACGGCGATGGCCAGGTGCAGGAAGTGCGCGGCGCCGGAGTGATCGGCGAGCAGCCGCTGATCGCGCCTGGTGAACATCACGTCTATACCAGCGGGACACTGCTGGCGACCTGTGTCGGCAGCATGCAAGGCAGCTACGAGATGTTGGCCGAGGATGGTCACAGCTTCGATGCGCTCATTGCACCGTTCCGCCTGGCCGTACCCGGAGCATTGCATTGACGACCTATGCCGTCGGCGACCTGCAAGGTTGCCTCGAACCACTGACATGCCTGCTGGAGCGCGTGGACTTCAGCCCCTCGCGCGACTGCCTATGGCTGGCTGGCGATCTGGTCAACCGCGGCCCGCAATCGCTGGAGGCGCTGCGCTTCGTACGCGAACTCGGGTCGTCCGCGATCACCGTCCTCGGCAATCACGATTTGCACCTGCTGGCGGTGGCTCACAACATCGAAAGGATGCGCAAATCCGATACCCTGCAATCGATCCTGGAGGCACCGGATCGGACCGATCTGATCGACTGGCTGCGCCAGCAGAAGCTCATCCATTACGATGCCCCGCGCCACACCGCCATGGTGCATGCCGGCATTCCGCCGCAGTGGTCACTGGAAAAGGCGCTCAAGCGTGCCACCGAGGTTGAGCAGGCGCTACAGGACGATGCACTGCTGATGCCCTTCCTCGATGGCATGTATGGCAATCAACCGTCGAAATGGAACAAGGAGCTGCACGGTGTGCCGCGGCTGCGCCTGATCACCAACTATTTCACCCGTATGCGCTTCTGCAAGGCCGACGGCACCCTCGATCTGGAAGCGAAAGAAGGCGCCGATAGCGCTCCGGCCGGCTATGCACCCTGGTTCAGCCATGCCAATCGCAAGACCCGCAACGTCAAGCTGATCTTCGGCCACTGGGCCGCATTGGAAGGCCAGTGCGACGAACCGAACGTCTTCGCGCTGGACACCGGCTGCGTCTGGGGCAACGCCATGACCCTCATGAACCTCGACAGCGGCGAAATGCATCGCTGCGAATGTGAACACGGTAAACCCGCATGACCGACTTCAAACGCATCCCGCCGGAACAGGCACAGACCATGCGCAGCAGTGGCGCCGTGGTCGTGGATATTCGCGACCCGCACAGCTATGCCAACGGCCATATCAGTGGCTCGCTGCATCTGGATAACCACTCGCTGCCGGATTTCATCGCCGCGGCCGATCTCGACCAGCCATTGATCGTGACCTGCTATCACGGCCACTCCAGCCAGAGCGCAGCGGCGTATCTGGCCAATCAGGGTTTCTCGGATGTCTACAGCCTCGACGGTGGCTTCGAGCTATGGCGACATACCTATCCCAGCGAAGTCGAGCGCGACGAACAAGCGTAAAAAAATATTTCCCTTCGATCGCCCGCCACCCGCGGGCTAGGCGCCTTTAACAGCCGAACGGCAGTGCCTAAAGTCCCTCCCCGCCCTTGATCTTGCTGAATCCGAACTATCCTTGAGTTCAGGCCATCCAAATAAACGAAGCCGGGAAACGGCTGACGGATTTCAGGGTTACGACCATTAGGTGTTCGGGGGAACTCCACTGGCCGCCACTTCGGCCGGGCCCAGAGTGCCTGATGACGCGCCTATTCGTGCATCGATCGAGGTGAAGTCATGAGCATTTTCAGCCACTTCCAACAACGTTTCGAAGCGACCCGCCAGGAGGAATATTCCCTCCAGGAATATCTCGATCTGTGCAAGGCGGATCCGGGCACCTATGCCAGCGCCGCCGAGCGCCTGCTGATGGCGATCGGCGAACCCGAGCTGGTCGATACCTCAGTGGACTCGCGACTGTCGCGCATCTTCTCCAACAAGGTGATCCGCCGTTATCCGGCTTTCGAGGATTTCCATGGCATGGAGGAGTGCATCGATCAGATCGTCTCCTACTTCCGCCATGCCGCGCAGGGGCTGGAGGAGAAGAAGCAGATCCTCTATCTCCTCGGGCCGGTCGGTGGCGGCAAGTCTTCGCTGGCCGAGAAGCTCAAGCAACTGATGGAGCGTGTGCCCTTCTACGCCATCAAGGGTTCACCGGTGTTCGAATCGCCGCTGGGGCTGTTCAACCCGGTCGAGGATGCGCAGATCCTCGAGGAGGACTACGGCATCCCGCGCCGTTACCTGAGTTCTATCATGTCGCCATGGGCCACCAAGCGTCTGCAGGAATTCGGTGGTGACATTTCCAAGTTCCGCGTGGTCAAGCTGTATCCATCGATCCTCAACCAGATCGCCGTGGCCAAGACCGAACCGGGCGACGAGAACAACCAGGACATTTCCTCGCTGGTGGGCAAGGTGGATATCCGCAAGCTGGAAGAATTCCCGCAAAACGATGCGGACGCCTACAGCTATTCGGGTGCGCTGTGCCGGGCCAACCAGGGTCTGATGGAATTCGTCGAGATGTTCAAGGCGCCGATCAAGGTGCTGCACCCGCTGCTGACGGCCACCCAGGAAGGCAACTACAACAGCACCGAAGGCCTCGGCGCGATTCCTTACAGTGGCATCCTGCTGGCCCACTCCAACGAGTCGGAATGGCACAGCTTCCGCAACAACAAGAACAACGAAGCCTTCATCGACCGCATCTACATCGTCAAGGTGCCGTACTGCCTGCGCGTCAGTGATGAGATCAAGATCTACGACAAGCTGCTGACCAACAGCTCGCTGGCCCATGCCCATTGCGCGCCGGACACCCTGAAGATGCTCGCGCAGTTCTCCGTGCTGTCGCGCCTGAAGGAGCCGGAGAACTCCAACATCTACTCGAAGATGCGTGTGTACGATGGCGAGAACCTGAAGGACACCGACCCCAAGGCCAAGTCGATTCAGGAGTACCGCGACACCGCTGGCGTCGACGAAGGCATGAACGGCCTCTCCACCCGCTTCGCCTTCAAGATTCTCTCCAAAGTCTTCAACTTCGACCCGCACGAGATCGCCGCCAACCCGGTGCACCTGCTCTACGTGCTGGAGCAGCAGATCGAGCAGGAACAGTTCCCGGCAGAAGTGCGCGAGCGCTACCTGCGCTTCATCAAGGAGTACCTGGCGCCGCGCTACATCGAGTTCATCGGCAAGGAGATCCAGACCGCCTACCTCGAGTCCTACAGCGAGTATGGGCAGAACATCTTCGACCGCTACGTGCTGTACGCGGACTTCTGGATTCAGGATCAGGAATACCGCGATCCGGAAACCGGCGAGATCCTCAACCGCGTGGCGCTCAACGAGGAGCTGGAGAAGATCGAGAAGCCGGCCGGCATCAGCAACCCGAAGGATTTCCGCAACGAGATCGTCAACTTCGTGCTGCGCGCCCGCGCCAACAACAACGGCAAGAATCCGTCGTGGCTGTCCTACGAGAAGCTGCGCGTGGTGATCGAGAAGAAGATGTTCTCCAACACCGAGGATCTGCTGCCGGTCATCAGCTTCAACGCCAAGGCGAGCAAGGAAGACCAGAAGAAGCACAACGACTTCGTCGTGCGCATGGTCGAGCGTGGCTACACCGAGAAGCAGGTTCGCCTGCTGTCCGAGTGGTATCTGCGGGTGCGTAAATCGCAGTAAGCGGCTGGACGCCTGAAGTTGGAAGCACCGCGCCACGCTTCCAGCTTCAGGCCTATGGTTTCAGCCTAGCCCGGAGGGCCTATGAGCTACGTGATCGATCGTCGCCTGAATGGCAAGAACAAGAGCACGGTGAACCGCCAGCGCTTCCTGCAGCGCTACCGTGGGCATATCAAGAAAGCGGTGGAGGAAGCCGTAGGCCGGCGCTCCATCACCGACATGGAGCATGGCGAGCAGATCAGCATTCCCGGTCGTGATATCGACGAGCCGGTGCTTCACCACGGCCGCGGCGGTCGCCAGACCATCGTGCACCCCGGCAACAAGGAGTTCGTCGCCGGCGAGCGCATTCCCAGGCCGCAGGGCGGCGGCGGAGGCCAAGGCGCCGGCCAGGCCAGCAACAGCGGCGACGGCATGGACGACTTCGTCTTCCAGATCACCCAGGAGGAATTCCTCGACTTCATGTTCGAGGACCTGGAGCTGCCCAATCTGGTCAAGCGCCACCTCACCGGCACCGATACCTTCAAGACGGTGCGCGCCGGCATCGCCAACGAAGGCAACCCCTCGCGTATCAACATCGTGCGCACGCTGCGCTCGGCACACGCCCGGCGTATCGCGCTCTCAGGCAGCAGCCGCTCGCAGCTAAGGGCATTGAAGGCGGAGCTGGAGCGGCTGCGTCTGGAGGAACCGAACAACTTCGGCGACATCAAGGCCACCGAAGAGGAGATCGAACGGCTGAAAGCGCGCATCAACCGCGTGCCGTTCCTCGACACCTTCGACCTCAAGTACAACCTGCTGGTCAAGCACCCCAACCCCAGCTCCAAGGCGGTAATGTTCTGCCTGATGGACGTTTCCGGCTCCATGACCCAGGCCACCAAGGACATCGCCAAGCGCTTCTTTATCCTGTTGTATCTGTTCCTCAAGCGGAACTACGACAAGATCGATGTGGTGTTCATCCGCCACCACACCAGCGCCAAGGAAGTCGATGAAGAGGAGTTCTTCTACTCGCGGGAAACCGGCGGCACCATCGTTTCCAGCGCGCTGAAGATGATGCAGGAGATCATGGCCGAGCGTTACCCGGCCAACGAGTGGAACATCTACGCCGCGCAGGCCTCGGACGGCGACAACTGGAACGACGACTCGCCGCTGTGCCGCGACATCCTGATCAACCAGATCATGCCGTTCGTGCAGTACTTCACCTACGTCGAAATCACCCCGCGCGAACACCAGGCGCTCTGGTACGAGTACAACCAGGTCGCCGAAGCCTTCTCCGATGCGTTCGCCCAACAACAACTGGTGAGCGCCGCGGACATCTACCCGGTGTTCCGCGAACTCTTCCAGCGGCGCATGACCAGCTGAGGTGTGCAGCATGAAACGACAGCCCATTTCCACCGGCTCGGAATGGACCTTCGACCTGATTCGGCAGTACGACCGCGAGATAGGCCGCATCGCCGAACGCTACGCGCTGGACACCTATCCGAACCAGATCGAGGTGATCACCGCCGAGCAGATGATGGATGCCTACGCCTCGGTCGGCATGCCGCTGGGTTACCACCACTGGTCCTACGGCAAGCAGTTCCTGCATACCGAAAAACACTACAAGCGCGGGCAGATGGGCCTGGCCTACGAGATCGTGATCAATTCCGATCCCTGCATCGCCTACCTGATGGAAGAAAACACCATGTGCATGCAGGCACTGGTTATCGCTCATGCCAGTTACGGCCACAACAGCTTCTTCAAGGGTAACTACCTGTTCCGCACCTGGACTGACGCCAGCTCGATCATCGACTATCTGGTGTTCGCCAAGCAGTACATCATGCAATGCGAGGAACGCCACGGCATCGACGCGGTGGAAGACTTGCTGGACTCCTGCCACGCGCTGATGAACTACGGCGTAGACCGCTACAAGCGGCCGTACCCCATTTCCGCGGAAGAAGAGCGCCGCCGGCAGAAGGATCGCGAAGAGCACTTGCAGCGGCAGATCAATGACCTCTGGCGCACCATTCCCAAGGGTGCGGACAAGGGCGACGGGCAGGCCGACAGCCAACGCTTCCCGGCCGAGCCGCAGGAAAACATCCTCTACTTCATCGAGAAGCACGCCCCGTTGCTGGAGCCCTGGCAGCGCGAGGTGGTGCGTATCGTGCGCAAGATCGCGCAGTACTTCTATCCACAGCGCCAGACCCAGGTGATGAACGAAGGCTGGGCCACCTTCTGGCACTACACCCTGCTCAACGACCTCTACGACGAGGGCCTGGTCACCGACGGCTTCATGATGGAGTTCCTGCAATCGCACACCAGTGTGATCTACCAGCCCGGCTTCGACAGTCCCTACTACAGCGGCATCAACCCCTACACCTTGGGCTTCGCCATGTACCAGGACATCCGCCGGATCTGCGAGCACCCCACGGAGGAGGACAAACGCTGGTTCCCGGACATCGCCGGCAGCGACTGGCTCACTACCGTCAAGTTCGCCATGAACAACTTCAAGGACGAGAGCTTTATCCTGCAGTTTCTCTCGCCCAAGGTGATCCGCGACCTCAAGCTGTTCAGCATTCTCGACGATGACCGCAAGGACGAGCTGTTGGTCCCGGCGATTCATGATGAAAGTGGCTACCACACCATTCGCGAACTGCTCGCCGCGCAATACAACCTCGGCAACCGCGAGCCCAACGTGCAGGTGTGGAACGTCGACCGTCGCGGCGATCGCTCGCTGACCCTGCGTCACACCCAGCACGACCGCAAGCCACTTGGCGGGTCCACCGAGGAGGTACTCAAGCACCTGCACCGGCTGTGGGGCTTCGATGTGCACCTGCAATCGATACAGGACGACAAACTGGTCAACACCCATCACATGCCGCCGCGCCCAAGCAGCGAACCGGAAGCCGACAGTCGCTTTCCGGGCATGAACTTCGCCTGATCCAGACCGCGGATACGTTCCGCGCCCGCTCCCCACGCACCGCGCTGTAGCCTCAGCGCGGATATCCTTTATCCTCCGCGCCAACGGAGGTGGATATGCAAATCTATAAAGTCGGCGGCGCAGTGCGCGATCGCTTGTTGGGGCGCACGGTCAGCGAGGTGGACTGGCTGG
>JGI2924J29684_1077549_pt1 | contig 18643 bp, 22 predicted proteins | sample BenlonsequencITS_FD_29684 | JGI IMG/M metagenome (IMG submission 29684)
CCCTCTTTCTCCTCATCATTCTTTCAAGCGTGGTGGAGCCGAACTTCTGGTGGCTTCTTTTGATCACCCTCCTTTTCGGCTGGATGAACCTCGTGGGAGTGGTCCGCGCGGAATTCTTACGGGGCAGGAACCTCGAATACGTCGAGGCGGCCCGGGCCTTGGGGGTAAAGGACCGGCACATCATGTTCCGCCATATCCTTCCCAATGCGATGGTGGCAACCCTCACCTTTCTCCCCTTCATTCTCAGTGGAGCGATCACCACCCTCACCAGCCTCGACTTTCTCGGCTTCGGGCTGCCTGTGGGAAGCCCCTCCCTCGGTGAGCTTCTGGCTCAAGGAAAGGCAAACCTTCAGGCACCTTGGCTCGGCATCTCCGCCTTTGTTGTTCTCGCTCTGATTCTGGCGCTGCTGGTCTTCGTTGGCGAAGCGGTACGCGACGCCTTTGATCCGAGGAGGAACCTGTGACTTCGCTGCTACGCATAGAAAACGTACGGATCGGCTTTCGCCGGAAAGAGCGGCTTAGGCAGGTGGTCCATGGCATCGATCTTCGGCTCGGAGAACATGAGAGCCTCGCTATCGTCGGAGAAAGCGGATCGGGAAAAACGGTTACGGCAGCATCCATCCTTCGTCTTTTGGGGCCTTCGGCCGAATACCCTTCCGGAAAGATCTATTTCAGGGAGCAGGAGCTGCTCCGCGCACCGGAACGGACACTGCTGGGAGTCAGGGGAAAAGAGATCGGCATGATTTTCCAGGAACCGATGTCGAGCCTCAATCCCCTCCAGAATATCGGTAGGCAGGTTGCCGAAAGCCTCTTCCTCCACGGGGGGACCGACAGCAAGCAAAACCGCATAAGGGTTGTTGAAATGCTCCGCCGTGTCGGCCTCAGGAATGCGGAAACGCGACTTGGGGCCTTTCCCCATCAGCTTTCGGGGGGAGAGCGGCAGCGAGTGATGATCGCCATGGCCATTGTCAACAGGCCCAGGCTTTTGATTGCCGATGAGCCGACAACAGCCCTGGATGTGACGATCCAGGCCCAGATCCTCGACCTGCTCCTTGATCTGAAGCGGGAGCTTGGAATGGCAATGATTTTCATCACACACGACCTCTCCATCGTCGGAAGGATTGCCGACAGGGTCGTGGTTATGAAAGAGGGAAAGATCGTCGAAGAGGCGGAAACCAAGAAGCTTTTCGCCTCCCCCACCCATCCCTATACCAGACTCCTCATCGAATCAGAACCAGCGGCAGCCCCTCCAAAACGGAACACGGCCCCCGACGAGAGGCTTTTGGAAATCAGGAATCTTAAGGTCCACTTTCCCGTGAAGCGGGGAATCCTCAAAAGAACCGTCGATTATATCAAGGCGGTGGACGGCGTCTCTCTTTCGATTCCCCGAGGCGGCAGCTTCGGGCTGGTGGGAGAAAGCGGCTCGGGAAAGACCAGCCTGGGAAGAGCCCTTTTGCGCCTTATTCCCAGCAGCGGAGAGATATTCCTGAAGGGAGAGCCGCTCCACGACCTCAAAGGCGATGAACTTCGCCCCCTTCGCAGATGGATGCAGCCGGTCTTTCAGGACCCCTTCGGAACCCTCTCTCCCAGAATGTGCGTAACCGATATTGTCGGAGAGGGTTTACGTGTCCATGAAAAGCTGAGCATCCCGGAACGACAAGAACGAGTTGCCTCCGCCCTGGAAGAGGTGGGGCTCGATCCAGGAATCGGGGAGCGATATCCCCACGAATTTTCCGGAGGACAACGGCAGCGCATCGCCCTTGCCAGAGCCCTTGTTCTCAAGCCCGATCTCTTGGTGCTTGATGAACCAACATCAAGCCTCGACAGGTCCATTCAGTTTCAGGTTATTGAATTGCTTTTGAATATCCAGGCCGAACATGGACTTACCTATCTCTTCATCAGCCACGACCTCAAGGTGGTACGGGCCCTTTGTCGTTCTCTCGGCGTCATGAAGCAGGGAGTCCTTGTCGAGCAGGGAGATGCCGAACAGGTCATGAAAGAACCACAACAGGAGTACACCAGAAGATTACTTGAAACGGCTTTTATGCTTGACCAGGAAAGAAGAGCCACATAGTATAAGATGCCGGAGCCAAAAAGGTGAAAGAAATCCCTGCAAACGAATTATTTCTTAAGCATTACGACATTCTCCAGGAAACGGGGATACTCCAACAACTCAACGCCCAGCAGCATCGTATCCACGAATTGGAGGAGCTTCTGTCGAATGCGGTCGAGATTTTCAATCAGCGAAGCCCGGACGAATTGGTTCATTTCCTTATCTCCTGCATCGTTGATAAATTTATTCCTTCCCATCTCGTCTTTTTTTTCAAGAATCATAAAAATGATGATCCGATCACAACCCTTTGTTTCGAGCAGTTACGGCCTGTAAAACCGAAGGTTGTTCTCAAAACGCTGGACGACTATCGCCACTTTTTCTCACGCTATCCCAACCCTATTGATTTCCATCTTTTTGAATACACCGTGGAACAGAAAGCGATAGCAAATCGCTTAAAGATCCTCGACCCGGCAATTATCGTGCCCCTCATTGGCATGGATGGACTTTTCGGTTTAATCGTCATTGGCAGAAAAGTTTTGGGAGAAGAGTATAGTCCCGAAGAGATGATCCTTTTGGACAAGCTGATGAAGTTTGCCTCCATCAGTCTCCAGAATAAAATCTATTATACCAGTTCGGTAACCGATTATAAAACACGGCTTTTCAACCATGCCTATTTCATGCGGCGTCTGCAGGAGGAGATTGCCAAGGTGAAGCGTTACGCCAGCGCCTTTTCCATACTTGCCATCGATGTCGATCATTTCAAGGTGATCAATGATAAGCATGGTCATTTGGCAGGCGATAAAGCACTTTTTGCCCTTGCAAGAACGCTGGAGCGCACCTTGAGAGAAGAGGATGTCCTCTCCCGTTTCGGGGGAGAAGAGTTTTTCGTCCTTCTGACCGACAACAGCCTCACGCGGGCAATCCAGGTTTCCGAAAGAATACGATCGGAGGTGGAGAAGATGAGGGTCGAGTACGAAGATTTCATCCTGAAGCTGACAATCAGCATTGGGGTCAACCATGTCAACGCCGGCCGCCTTGCAAGCGAAAACGAACTCATCGCGCAGGCGGATAAGGCCCTCTATACCTCGAAAAACAACGGCCGTAACCAAATAACAATCTATAATCCCGGCTTTCTTTATAAGGCCCAGCATTTGAAGTCCTAAGCGGATACTGGCGCAAATGCTTTCTTTTTGCTAGAATAGCCGGAAATACTTGATAGAACTATGAAGGAGAACATGCAATGGCTGATGCGGAAAAATCGTCCCTCAATTTCATTGAACGAATCATCGAAGATGATTTTGCCAGAGGGAAGCATTCTCAAGTCGTAACCCGTTTTCCGCCGGAGCCGAACGGCTACTTACATATCGGACATGCAAAGTCCATTTGTCTCAATTTTGGGCTTGCCAAGAAATATGGCGGACGTTGCCATCTTCGTTTTGACGATACCAATCCGGAAAAAGAATCTCTGGAATATATCGAGTCGATCAAGCGCGATGTACAGTGGTTGGGATTTTCCTGGGGAGCACATGAGTATTATGCCTCGGACTATTTTGAAGAGCTGTATAAACGCGCGGTACGGCTTATCAAGGCGGGGAAAGCCTACGTGGACGATCTCAGCCCCGAACAGATGCGTGAATATCGGGGTACCCTAACGAAACCGGGAAAAGAGAGTCCGAACAGAACACGCAGCATCGAAGAGAACCTCGATCTTTTCGAGCGGATGCGAAAGGGAGAATTCCCCGACGGAAGTATGCTGCTGCGGGCAAAGATCGACATGGCAAGCGGCAATATGAATATGCGTGATCCGGCACTGTACAGAATCCGAAGGATCAACCATCACCGGACAGGTGATGCGTGGTGTATCTACCCTATGTACGACTTCACCCATCCCCTTTCCGACGCTATCGAGGGCATCACCCATTCGATCTGTACCCTGGAGTTTGAAGATCACCGCCCTCTCTACGATTGGTCCGTTGAAGAGACGGAGATGGAATGCCATCCCCGGCAGATAGAATTTGCTCGCCTGAACCTCACGTATACGGTAATGAGTAAGCGAATTCTCCTTCAGTTGGTAACAGAAGGGCATGTATCGGGCTGGGACGATCCCAGGATGCCGACCATTAGCGGGCTTCGACGACGAGGCTACACGCCTGAGGCAATCCGTCAATTTGCCGATATCATCGGGGTTGCCAAGGTAAACAGCACCGTTGATATGGCCCTTCTCGAACACTGCCTGCGTGAGGATCTGAATCTGCGAGCGCTGAGGGTGATGGTGGTTCTTGATCCGGTCAAGGTTGTCATAGACAACTATCCCGAAGGAAAAGAGGAGCTGCTCGAAGCGGAAAACAATCCCGAGGACCCCGACGGAGGAATGCGCATGGTTCCCTTTTCCAGAGAGGTTTACATCGAAAGGGAAGACTTCATGGAAGATCCTCCGAAGAAGTTTTTCCGCCTTGCTCCCGGCAGGGAGATACGGCTTAAGCACGCCTACTACATTACCTGTGTTTCGGTTGAGAAAAACGAAGCGGGAGAGATTACGACCATCCACTGCAGCTACGATCCCGAAAGCAGGGGGGGAGGTACTCCCGACGGACGGAGGGTCAAGGGGACAAGCCATTGGGTCAGCGTTTCCCATGCAAAGGAGCTTGAGGTTCGTCTTTACGACAACCTTTTTACTTCGCCGGAGCCTGGTTCCCGCACCGGTAACTTTCTCGACGATCTGAATCCCGACTCCCTTTCCACCATCAAGGCGATGGCGGAACCCTCTCTAATCGATGCCGAACCGGAAGCGCACTATCAGTTTTTGAGGAAGGGCTACTTCACCGTGGACCCAAAGGAGAGTAAAAAGGGAGCTCCGGTTTTCAACCGAACGGTCACTCTCAGGGATAGTTGGGCAAAGCTTCAGAAAAAGATAGAGGCTTAAGGAGGATGCCGGTGAACAGGGAGGAGATATTCTACGATCCTCATTGTCACGCAATGAACCTTGCCCATCCAAACCTCCTGATGTTTATTCAGGAGTTCAGGAAGAATTTCACCGATGAGGTAATCAACGATATTTTTTCGCCGAATTACCTCATCGATTCACAGGTTCGCCACCCTGTTCACAATGCTCAGAACATGCTTGCGGTGATGGAGCATGATATTGCAGGCATTTTTAAGCTCATGGAGGACGACCTTTCCGGTCACTTTCTTAAAGAGAGAGATAAAACAGATGAGGAAGGAAGACGACCTCTCATCGAACACGGGGTACTGAAGTTCCGAAAACGGGAATATCGTCAGCTGGTACTCACTCCCCTGGTTATGGACTTTTCAAACAAGCGAAGAGTGGAAGGCGACCTTTACTATTCGCGTCCCCCCGAGCGTCCCTTGTGGCAATACGTCAGGGATACCCTGGAAGGAATCAAACGCTACCACAAGGAGCGCCCCGACGGCATACTGAGGATTTATCCCTTCCTCGGTATCAATACCAGAAACTATTCGCTTCGGGAGCTCGAAGAACTCTTGAAAAAGTACTTTTCGGTGTACAGTTCCTCATTCACCTTCCGAACAGAAACGACGAGGCTCATAAGTAGTTTTATGGGCCTCATGGAGGGGGTTGGCAGCAATGTATTCTCAGGCATCAAGGTCTACCCTCCCCTCGGCTTTGATCCGTGGCCCACGGAGGAGCCCGAAGAACTGGAAAAGGTAAAACTTCTTTTCAGATTTTGTCAAAAGCGAAAGATTCCAATCACGACCCACTGCGATGATCAGGGATATCGCACCATCCCGGTAAAGGTGGCGTGGCGCAACAGCTCCCCCCGGCGCTGGGCATCGGCGTTGGAGGCCTTCCCGGAGCTCAAAATCAACTTCGGCCACTACGGCTACCAGTACAATAAGAAGTGGGGAACCATCAGAAAGCTCGACTGGTTAAAAGAGATCTTCGCTCTTATGGATCGTTACGATCACGTTTATGCCGACTTCAGTTTCGACGGCACGAGGGCGGAGTATTACCCCTTTCTTCAGCAGCACCTTCTTGCGCTGCCCCCCCGTTTGAGGACAAAGGCACTTGCACGAACAATGTTCGGAACAGATTTCATGGTAAACCTTTCCAAGGTGAGAAGCTATCTCGATTACTATCTTACCTTCGAGGCCTCGTCCTTCTCAGACGAGGAGGTTCATCTCTTTTCTTCGACGAATCCGAGGCAGTTTCTCTTTACCGAGGATGGGCCCCTGGATCGTGTGAAGAATTTTTTCGGACAACGGTAACGGTTTTCCGTTTCAAAAGCCAGCAGCGGTGTGGTTTTCTCGCGTCGAAATCGGGCGGCAGGGTCTCCCGGGTAATCTCCAAACTTTCCGATCCCATAATCCTGCCTGGATCAAAGTGGAACTCTTTCTTGGTCGTACAAAAGAGTAGTCTGCCCCCATCGTTCAACAGTTTCATGGCAGCCGCTACAAACCAAACATAATCACGCTGAAGGTCGAAGGTCCCATCGGTTTTTCTGCTGTTGCTGAAAAGCGGGGGATCGAGAATAACCAGGTCGAATCCGGAACGCTCTTTATCGGCCTCCATGAGATATTTTCGCACATCTTCGGCTATAAAACGGTGCTGGTCACCAATAAAACCGTTCACCCGCAGATTCTTTTCCGCCCAAGCAAGATAGGAAGAGGAAAGATCGACGGTAACCGTTTCGAGAGCCCCTCCTGCCGCTGCGGCTACACTGAAGGCTCCGGTGTACCCAAAAAGGTTGAGAACCCGAAGCCCAAAGCTCTCCTCGGCCACCATCTTCCGTGTTAGGCGATGGTCCATGAAGAGCCCGGTATCTACGTAGTCGGTGAGGTTTACCAGAAAGGTCAGTCCGTTTTCCGTCACCGGGAAGAGTTCACCCGTATTGTCCAGCTTCTCGTATTGCGTGCGTCCGTGGAGCCTCGGGCGAAATTTGTAAAACACGTCATGAGGATCGACGTAAAGCGAAGAGGCAACCATAGCCTCCAGTTCGTTTCTTTTCAGTCCCGCAGGAACGTGTTTTGCAGTACCCTCATATTCGGTAATCAAAATACGCCTGTCATACAAGTCGATGGTATAGGGATAGAGGGCATCGTTCCTGTCGTAGACCCGGAAGCAGTTGGTTCTGTCGCCGGCAAAAAGCCTGCGGAAGCGCTGGTGCCGCTCCTTCAATATGGTGGAAAAAGATTTCATTCCCCCCACTCTACCCATGATGCCGCCGATATGCAAGAAGCTCCACGATCGGCTATTCTTGTAGTATATTAAAAAAACACTATCAACGAAGGAGGATACTATGAGCAATAAGGTCTCTTGTGAATGGAAGGGGGGAATGGCTTTTGAGGCAGATGTAACCGGACACACAATCGTTATGGACGCAGACGCTTCTTCAGGCGGAAATGACACGGGATCGAGGCCGAAGCCTCTCCTCCTTGCAGCCCTCGGAGGTTGTTCGGGAATGGATGTCGTATCGATCCTGAAAAAAATGCAGGAACCTCTTACATGGTTCAATATGGAAATCGAAGGCCAGGCGGCAGAAGAACATCCTCGCTACTACACAGAGGTAACAATCGTCTATCAGTTTAAGAAGGGTGACGGACTTGATGAGGCGAAGGTAGAAAAAGCGGTCCGTCTGAGCCAGGAGCGGTATTGCGGGGTAAGTGCCCAGCTTTCCAAGGGAGCACAGGTAAACTGGCGAATAGAATACCTGGAATAACGCTTTCCTCTTGTCTTTTTCAGCATGCTATGGGAAACTGTTTCTCATGAACGACGACACAGACAAAGTGCTCAGAGAACTTGAAGAGCAGAACGGTGGTAAAATTCGCTATAAAACCTATGCCCTGTTTCTTGGCAAAAACGGGGGAGGAGAACGGGACTTAGGCGGCCTGCTCTATGGAATCGAAGACCGTCTGATTTTTGAAGATTTTGAACGGCAGCCGAACATGCTTCTGGCATTGTTTAATTCCAAGAAAGAGGAATATACAAAATATAAGGTGGAATTTTCCTCTTCGGATATCACGGGATTCAGGGCCGTTGTGCTGGGACAGGTGAAGGCCGTCGTCAATGGGCGGATTTCACCTGAACGTGTGGCGGAATCGACAGGTCTGCGCAAGATGTTAGGACGAAGTGCCGTTGAAATTTGCCTAGAGGACGGTAGGGCCTTCTATTTTGAGCTTTTCGATATCAAGGGATTTACCCAGCATATGAAGGAGCTTGTATGAAAGCGTTTAAAGCCTACGACATAAGAGGGGTTTGGAACGAAGATTTTAATGCCGAGGATGTCTATAAGATAGGTTTTCACCTGCCCGGCCTTCTGGGTGCCGACAAGATCCTGGTCGGTCGAGATGTTCGCGTATCCAGCGAAACAATCTTCGAGGCCCTCTGTCGCGGCATAAACGACGCAGGAGCGGATGTTTGTGATGCGGGTCTTGCAACCACACCAATGGTCTATTGGGGAACAGCCCGTTTCGGTTACAATGCCTCCGTTCAGATCACTGCAAGCCACAATCCGGCACGATATAACGGGCTTAAGGTCTCCAAAAGCGGAGCGCTTCCGGTAGGTTACGATACCGGCCTCTCGGAACTTGAAAAGATGCTCGATGATCCCATCACCCCGGTAAAAAAACGGGGTTCGGTAGAGAGCGTGGATATACGCAGCCCCTACATAGCCTATATGAAGGCGTCGGTCCCAGACCTTTCAGGGATCAAACTATCGGTGGATTGCTCGAACGGCATGGCATCCATCCTGGTACACGAATTGCTGGGAGAGAGCCCCCGCTACCTTTTCGATACCCTGGATGGCTCCTTTCCCAACCACGAGCCCAATCCCCTCGAAGAAAAGAATGTAGAGGCATTGAAACAGGCCGTTAGAGCAAACAGCAGCGACGTGGGGATCATCTACGACGGTGATGCCGACAGGGTGATGTTCGTAGACGAAAAGGGGCAGTTTGTCCCTCCCGACCTCATTATCGCCCTCATGGGTCACCATTTTCTCAAAACAGAAAAGGGCAATGTGCTCATGGATATCCGCACCAGCAAATCCGTCTACGAGTATATCGAAAAACTCGGAGGCAAGGCCCACATGTGGAAGGTAGGCCACGCCTTTGCCAAGCTGAAGATGCGGGAGCTAAAAGCCATCTACGGGGGTGAGCTGGCCGGGCACTACTACATTCGGGACTTCTATAACTGCGACAGCGGTATGCTTGCCAGCCTGATTGTCCTCGATGTCCTCGCCGAGGCAAAAAAGCGGGGGCGCACCTTTTCCCAGTTGATCGATGATATTCGCAGCTATGCCAACTCCGGAGAGATAAACTTCCGGATCGAAAAAAAGCAGGAGGCGATGGATGCCCTCAAAGAGTACTTTGAGGGGAAAGAAAAACCGACAGCCTTTTTTGATTTCGACGGATACCGGATCGAATTCGCCGACTGGTGGTTTAATGTACGCCCCTCCAACACCGAACCCTATCTACGGCTCGTCGTCGAAGCAAAAACCGATGAGCTTCTTTCGGCAAAGTTGGAATCGATCACGTCGCTTCTTTCCGACTTTACCTGACATACCATGGAAAAACGGGCAATGAGAAGGGGCGACAAGGCAGTAACAGAGAGGGCCCAACTGTGGGCCGTTCTTGACAAAGCGGAGGTTCTGACCCTCTGTTTCAACGATGAGGGGAGTCCCTACGGGGTTCCGCTATCCTTTGGGACAGGCGAAGACGCCCTCTTTATCCACTGCGCCAGGGCGGGAAGAAAGTGGGACCTCTTGAACCAGGCGAAACCTATCTTCTTTCTTGCCTGGTGCGACGCAGCGTTGAAAAAGGGCGAGGAGGCTTGCAGCTATTCGATGCGCTATCGTTCGATAATGGGGACCGCCCTTCCCGTGCTTCTTGAGGATCCCGACGAAAAACGAGAAGGGCTCAATAGGATCATGCACAAATACACGGGCAGGAGCGATTTCGCCTTTCCCGATAAGAGACTCGAAGCTACCGGGGTTTTCCGCCTGGAGATCACATCCATGACAGGGAAGGCCTCGGGTTACTAAGAGCTGCAGATTTCACTTTTCCCTCTCGTGTGATTACCTTATAAGGATGAAAGATAAGCCGAAACCAATCGAATTGGATCTGCAAGGTGCAAGCTGCGCCAGTTGTATCTTTGCCATAGAGCATGAGGGGCGTAAGCTAAAGGGAGTAAAAGATATCAAGGTGGATAGTCTGCGCTCCAAGATTGTGATCGACCTCGATGAAAAAGAAAATGACGATCAGACAGAAATCACCGACAGGGTGATCAAAATCGTCAGAACCATCGGCTATGATGCCCAGCACCCTCAAACTTGAGCTTTTTTCCATTCCGGTGTATAACCGTGGCAGCTTAGAATAAATCAAGGAGAACCAGTCATGAAAATAGCACTCCCTGCCTCCGAAAGCGGAGAGATAGAGTCGCACTTCGGACACTGTTCCGGCTTTGTTGTCTTCACCATCGAAAATGGTGCCATTGCTTCGGAAGAGAGAGTCATCCCACCTCCGGGATGCGGATGCAAAAGTACCATCATTCCCGATCTTGTACATGCAGGAGTGACGATTATGATCGCGGGAAACATGGGTCCGGGGGCGGCGATGCTGATCGGCGATAACGGCATCGATCTCTACCGAGGCGCAGAGGGGAATGCACGAGAGGCTGTAGAGGCTTTTCTTGCGGGAAGGCTTTCGGATCACGATGTGGGATGTGGCGATCACGGTCATGACCACGAGTGTTCTCATCATTGAGCCGGTAAATCGTAAGGGATGATGAAACTTCTTCCCCTCTTTGTTTCCATGGCGACAGGCGCGCTTTGTGCCGCCCTTGTCGCCCGCTTTGTCCCCGCTTTTAGGGTAAAGGGGAAAGAGTCATTCTCTGCAGCCGGTTCCATCTTCCTGGATGCCCTTCTTGCTGGCCTGGTTGTATGGAAGCTGAGTCCTCTGTTCCTTCATGCTCGCTATTTCGCCCTTCATCCCGGCGCCCTGCTTTTTGCCCCGGGGGGCGGTATCGGCATAGTGGCCGGATCGGGTGCGGCATTACTCGTATCACTCTTTAGGCTCGTTTACCGGGGAAAGCATGCCATTGCGTTTGAGATGAGAAAAAAAGTGGCATTTCTGCTTCTTGTTTGGTATCTTGCAGCGGCTCTTACCGCCCTTGCCTACCAAGCGGCTGCGCACCACGGCTTTTTACCAGCGGAAACCGATGTCGGGTCATCGGTTATCTCCGCTTCCGAATACCAAGCCTTCGACGGGAATAGGTATCCCCTTTTTGAGGAAAACAGTGTCACGGTTGTCAACTTCTGGGCAAGTTGGTGTGGCCCCTGTAAAGGGGAGTTGCCGGAGATGATCTCCTTCTATGAAAAAACGCTATCTGCAGAGTCCGGCGGCCGAATTCGATTTTTGACCGTCAACCTGACCGCAACCGAAAAAAGTCACAGTCAGGTTGCCTCCTTTATTGTCAAGGAACAACTTCCCTTTCCCGTGATCGAGGATATCGACGGAAGGCTCTCGACAGCCTTCGCAGTATCATCTATCCCAAGCACCATCATTATGGCCCCCGACGGTAGAATCATTACAGAGCTGAAGGGAGTTCAGTCGGCGGCGTCCCTCGAGAGAGAGGCCCGATCAGCCCTGAACAAAGTGGAGGAATAGCGATGTTACACGACAAGAAAACAGAAGCAGAGGCAAGACGAGTCATGGAGGGATTTTGCAGGGTCTGCCGATACTGTGACGGCAGAAGCTGTGCCGGTGAGGTCCCTGGTATGGGAGGGACAGGAACAGGCTCTTCCTTCTTTGCCAATGTCAAAGCCCTTGAAGCCGTCCGTTTGAACATGCGGACGATCCACGGCGTACGTGATCCCAATACCGCCTGTACCTTCCTCTCCCACTCCCTTGCGTTTCCTGCAATGGCGGCCCCTCTCGGCGGTGTCGCTTTCAACATGAGTAAAAAGAGCAACGAAGCAAGCTATATCAATGCCGTTGTCACGGGATGCAGGGACGCTGGTACAATTGCCGGTACGGGCGACGGGGAGGAGGAGATTATTCACCACGAAGCGTGCCGTGCCATAGCAGGAGCCGGAGGATACGGAATTCCCTTTATCAAGCCCTGGGAGGGGAAAGAGATAGTAAAAAAGGCCGAGGAAGCAAGAAAGGCAGGGGCCCGGCAGATCGGTATCGATATCGATGCTTCGGGGCTGATAACCCTCAAGTTAATGGGTAAGCCGGTCTTTCCCCGCAAAAGGGAAGAGCTTGCCTCACTCATCAAAGAGATAGATATGCCGGTTATTCTTAAAGGGATCATGACCGCAGATGAGGCTAAGGCTGCCGTGGATGCCGGAGCTTGTGCAATCGTGGTATCGAACCACGGCGGGAGGGTCCTTGATGCAACGCCCGGTACGGCAGAGGTGCTGCCGAAGATAGCCGAGGTTGTAAAGGGAAGGATTCCTCTTCTTGTGGACGGAGGGATCAGAAGCGGTATCGATCTCTTCAAAATGCTTGCCCTCGGCGCCGATTTTGCCCTGATCGGAAGGCCCGTTGCAGTCGCGGCGCTGGGAGGCGGCAGAGCGGCTGTCCGGACACTGATGGAAACACTGCAACAGGAACTCTATCGTACCATGGTGATGACCGGTTGCGCTTCGCTTTCCGAAATCGACAGGAGCTCTCTCGCATGATCCCCGATTCACCGAAGATCACCCTCCTTGCATTCGTCGTCATCGCGGGAGCACTTCTCTTTGCCTTCTTACGCACATCCAAGCGGGGCACAAGAAATGGGGGGGCAACGAAAGCGGAACTTGAGCTTTTCGGCAGCTTATCGGCCGAAGCAACCACACTCCTCAACGAATCGGCATTACGTTGGGCCCGGCAGGGGCATAACCGGCAGAATACGGGGGAAAAGGAAGGGGAAGCATTTCCTTCAATTGCCTACTCTCCACTCCTGTGGCGAGATGACAAGCATATGCAGGAATTACTCGGCCGCCTTCACTCAGAGCTGAAGGAAGCCTTTCTGCACCTCCCGATTGCACTTGGAAACCGTTTCAAGGAGATCGAACCCCTTTTCGACAAGAAAGAGCTGCTCGATGAGGAGCATCACAACTTTGTCGATTTTCTGATCATCCTTCGCACAATCGGGAAACCCATGACATAAAATGCTTTACTTCCTCCTCTCCTTGTAGCATCTTTAAAAAAGATCAACTTCAAAAGGAGAGCGAACAGTGTTTGATCAGATTACGTTTCAGAGGGTTGAAGGGAAAAAGAATAAGCACCACATTACCTTTCTCGGGCTTTCGACCTGCGGCTTCTGTAAGCGCGGCATCGCATTTTTGAACGACAACGGTTTCGAATATGAATATATATATGTCGACAAGATCGATCCGAAAACGAAAAAAGCGATTGTCGAAGAGTTCCGCGACAAGTTCGATACCCGACTCCATTACCCTACCATTATCATCGACGACGAACATTATGAGATGGGATTTGTTCGTCCGGCATGGGAAAAACGATTGGAGGTATAAAGATGAACAAAGAGAGGGTCCTTCGGTTCATCGATAATGCCGCAGCACATAACGGCTGGAAGGTGGTCGCTGATAAGCAGCTTCTATCGGATCTTGCCGACGGGCTGCTTGCCAATTATGAGCGCTTTGGCTATATGCAGTGTCCATGCAGAGACAGCTGGGGTGAACGCGAGAAGGACAGAGACATCATCTGTCCCTGTAATTATGCGGCCGCGGATATAACGGAATTCGGTCACTGCTATTGCGCACTCTTTCAAAGTCAGAAGTTTTTCGATTCAGGAGAGGAACCTATCGGTATTCCGGAGCGCCGGCCCGATGATAAATTTCCATACTAAGATGCCACACATCTCAGCCGGAGCATCACCGAAAGAGCGCACGGAAGATCTGCTCGAAAAAGCCGGCCTTCTCAACCGACGCTGCGGCACGAACGGGATAAGAAGCGAGAAGCCGATCGCCTGCCGTGAGATAGAGATGTCCTAGTTCTTCTCCCTTTCTCACGGGTGCAGCAACCGCAGCCTCGGCCTCAAAAAAGCAGTGAAGCTCTCCCAGCTCCTCGGTGAAAAGCAGTTGAGCATCGGGCAGAGGCACGGCCACCTCGACGGAGCGCTCCTTTCCTCCGATAACGGAGAAGGGAGGTAACTTGGGTAAGTCGGGGATGATTACGGTAAAACGATAAAATCCATATGAAAGAAGATTTGTGCCGTCTATGACCCGATAGAGGTCGCCGTCGCGGCTATTCTCTCCGGGACCACCCATCAACACAGCAATGAGGCGTCGTCCCCTGGTCTCGGCAGTCAGAGCAACATTGTAGCCCGACTCATCGATATAGCCGGTCTTAAGGCCGTCGACCCAGGGATGACGACCCACAAGGCTGTTATGATTCGGCTGGGTGACGCTGCCATATACCGCTTTCACGCCGTTCTCGTTCTCGGTTTTCGGATAGCTGAAGCTTGTCAGACTATGCAGCTCCTTCAAACTTTCAGGATGTGTATCCACATAAAAGCGGGCGAAGCGGGCGAAGTCCAGAGCCGTGGCACGATTATGCTCGCTATAACCGGAGCTGTCTTCAAAAAAGATGGAAGAAAAGCCGAGGCGTCTCATCTCGTCGTTCATCATGGCGACATATGCCGGAGTGGAACCGGCAATCAAATCTGCTACAAGCACAGCGGCATCATTTCCACTTGGCAAGGCAAGGCCCCGCATAAGATCGATCAGCCGGACGCTCTGCCCCGCTTGAAGAAACATGAGCGAGGATCTTGGAGGCGCCGAACGAAAATCGGCAAAATCGGGAACAATGATCTCTTGATCGATGGAAAGACGCCCCTCCTCAATCTCTCGATAGATGAGATGGAGGGAAACCAGTTTCGTCATTGAAGCGGGAGGAATCACCTCATCACCATGCTTCACAAAGAGAAGGGTACCGGTCTCATCATCGATCAGTACTGCGGACCTGCAGGAGAGTTCGGGTACGGGACCTGCGTCCATTTCCGCAAACGGCAAATCGGATGGTCCTCGATACAATCCGGAATCAAATTCTCCGGGTAAAAGACGTTCAGTGAGGCGAACCGACACGGAGAGGGGTTCGGATACGCATATCCCGGCAGAAAGCAAAAAAAACAGCCAAAAAGATACAATACGAGAACGAAAGCGCTTTGTACGATGCATACTATTTCAACCACATACAGTAAGGCCGACCCTTTTATAGGGGCCGGCCCGATATCATTGTCGGAGTTTGTTATTCTGTAACAGGATTGGAAGTCGTGGGATTGTTTGCAAGCTGATAGTCAAGCTTCTGCAATGCCTGATCGGCCTTGAACTCTGCAAAAGCCGCATCTTCGTTTCGCTCGAACTCTTTTGATACCTCTTCGAATGAGTTAACGAGACTGTCTTTGCTATAGATCATGAGAACCCATACACCACCATCATCCATGGGTGTTCTGTTTTGTGTAACAGCACCGCTTAATGTGGTATCGGTAATCTGACGGGTAATACTTTCCGCAAAATTGATGACCTGAGTGTTGTCGTCAACCCCAGCTTCCTGAGCATAGGAAATAACGGCGGCCTGGATGGTTGCTTCAAGCTGAGCAGCTATATCGGCCCTGGCATTGGCTTCGGCAACTTTAATGGCAAGGGGAAGGCTTGACTGTTTTGCATAACCAACACCATAGATCGCATCGGTAGCCGTCGGGGGGTTGAGCACATAGTCAGGAAGATTCGAATCCGCCGGTTTTGCATCGGCTACTTCGGCGTCACCGGCACAACCGATCAGAGAGGCGGCGACAAGAACCACCGCAACGACAATACCAAATTTTTTCATTTGTTCTACTCCTCTTTACAATAATAGTGATACAGAACGTTAGAAAAGGTAACTCTTGGCAGCTTATTTTTCAATAGATAACGCTTTTTTTTTGACATGCAGGCCTCAAATTCAATATAGTAGTCGCTATGGCAAGAGGAAAAGAATACGGCTATCTGCTCGACGGCCTGAATTCCGAACGAGCGGAGATGATAAAGCGTGCATTGCGGGCCATTCCGGAGATCAAGAGTATTTCCATCCGCCCTTCCCAGGGGACGATACAACTTATAGCGACCAAGGATCCCGAGACGCAGGTAAAGATTGCCTGCGAAGTGGCGGGCTGCGTATTTCGTCTCAAGCTGGGACGAGGTCAGCTCGCCTGACCCCTTCATACTGTTCCAGTCCTGACTACCCATTCCGAGGCTTCCGTGGCTGCGAACGGAAAAGGGGCTGTTCCACCACGATATCCCGGCCGTGGGAAGCACACAGACCCAAAAAGGTTTCAAGCAAGGAACTGCGAAGGGAGAGCCAGACCTCTCCTTTTGCCCCATCGAGTGCGGCATCGAGGGCCTGTCTGTGCCCATCGCCGGATAGCTCCGCAGGACCAATTTCGTCAAGAACGACGATGTCGAGGGCTAAGCTCGCAAGCACAGAAGAAAGTCCCGCTTCGACTCCCTCACGGTAGAGAAAAAAGCGACCTACTCGGCAGGCACCCGGCGCGGGTGTAAGCCCGGCAATAGGAACCAGGCTCCTGCCGGGAAGTGTCTCAAGCAGAAAGCCCGACTTTCTGCTCCCCTCTTTTTCCCACAGCGGAAGGGTAAGAAAGCCGCCGAAGCTGCATCCCAGACGCTCGGCACGATCAAGATGATGCCGCAGCAGGGTGCTCTTCCCTCCGTTGACCGGTCCGGTAATCACTCGTACCAGCGGCAGAGGAAGCGTGCTCATTCCCTGCCGCTTATGAAAGACTGAAGCACTTCATAGCCTTTCAGGGAATCGTTACAATCCACCACCACCGTCAGCTCGGTCATGGTCGAAACGATCTCGTAGACATTAATACGCTCCCAGGCAAGGCGCCTGACCGCCTGATAGACCATACCCGGCGTCTCGATAAATCCGTCTTCAAACAAAAGCGTAAGGGAAACCAAACCGGTCTTATGGCCGAGGAGTGTCTCATCAGCTAAAAATTGAGCGACCTGATCGGCATATTTATCGCTGATGACGATACTGATTTCATCATTGCCAATGGAAATATTGAGAAAATCACCTCTTCCGAGATGAACGATCGAATAAAGATCCTGGAGCCTATCCAAAAGTTCCGATCGCTTTACGACATTGAAGTCGCAGATATTCGTTTTCATTACGATCTGGCAGGAGATACCGCTCTCTGTTCCAAGCTTTGCCAGGCGGGCGACCTCTTCTCCGTAGCGACGAAGTGCCATGACCACGGCAGACTCCTTGACCGGCTTCTCCAAGCGGCTTGCGACTTGAGGCGCAAGCTCGGATGCCAAATTCCCGTAACTCAAGATCCCCCGCGCCATTGCTTCGAGTAAAAACGGGTTGCGCTCGATCAATCCCTTTACAACACTGCTGATGGTTTCCATATACCTCGCCTCTTGCAACAAAAATAACAATCTGTTATTATAAATACAATATGTTTATATATAGACATTCTATCACATTTTCTGTAGAATGTATAGAAACCGGTAAGGAGGTTCCTTATGGAACGACAATTTCGTGGTGTGTATACGGCCCTGATTACCCCTTTTACCAAAAAGGGAACTATCGATGAAGAGGCCTTTGAAAAAATCATAGAAGATCAGATTGCATCCGGCATCGACGGATTGGTGCCCTGTGGAACAACGGGCGAAAGTCCAACCCTCAGCCACATCGAACACGACCGCGTGATAGAGCTTAGCATCAAGTTCGCAAATGGAAGGGTTCCGGTTATTGCGGGAACGGGAAGCAATGCAACAAGTGAAGCGATACGCCTCTCACGCCATGCCGAAGAGGCCGGTGCCTCAGGGCTCCTCCTTGTTAACCCCTACTACAACAAGCCGACCCAGAAGGGGCTCTACCTCCACTTCAAGGCCGTGGCCGAGGTGGTCAATATTCCCTGCATTGTGTACAATATCAAGGGACGCAGCGGTGTCAATGTCGAGACGCAAACCATGTCGAAGCTTATGGAAGCAAGCAGCATGATTGCCGGTGTAAAGGAAGCATCGGGAAATCTCGATCAAATGAAGGATGTCATCGCCGAGAGAAACAGTAAGCGGAAGGATTTCAGCGTCCTTTCCGGGGACGACAATATGACCTTGCAGCTCGTCGAGGCGGGCGGAGACGGCGTAGTTTCGGTGGCAAGCAATCTGATCCCGAAAAGAATGGTGGAATTTGTTCATGCGGCCCTTGACGGCGATATGGAAAAGGCACGCAACGAAGAAGCGGCTCTCATGCCTTTCTTCCGTGCGATGTTTCTTGAAACCAACCCCATCCCCGTCAAAACAGCCATGGCCATGCAGGGTTGGTGCGAGGAGGAGTTTCGACTTCCCATGTGCAGCCTCTCCGACGACACCCATCGAGAGACATTGAAGCAGCTGCTCGAAAGACTCGAAGTTCCCAGAGGGTAAAACAGTACAGCAAGGAGTACATAGCATTATGGCACACATCAACGAGCATTATCGCAAGCTTTCGGCCGGTTATCTCTTTCCTGAGATTGCACGACGAAGTCAGGCGTTTTTGAAAAGTCACCCCGATCGCAAGCTGTTGAAGCTCGGGATCGGGAACACTACGGAGCCGATC
>JGI2924J29684_1077548_pt1 | contig 18640 bp, 19 predicted proteins | sample BenlonsequencITS_FD_29684 | JGI IMG/M metagenome (IMG submission 29684)
GTCAGGCGAAGAGACCTTCGCCTGACCACCACCACGCCACGAGAAGCGCAGCTCAGCGAATGTGTTCCCCGGCTTCGATGCTGGGGAACGGCTCCGGTGGGGGAGTCTGCTCCTGGGGCCCAGACGGGACATTGCGCGGCGGCTCCTGCGCACGAGGCTGTTGCGGCGCGCTGGGCGCAGGCGCGGCGGGCGCAGGCGCGGCGGGCGCAGGAGCCCGCTCGGGCGGGGCGTCGCCGTCCTCGATCGCGAGCTGATGGTCGAGCTGCTCCAACACCCGTGGCCGCGAACCGGGCGACGCGGGCTCGTAGGGGCCGATCTTGTCGACGTCCCATGTTGTGGCGTGGTCCTCGACGTACCATCCTCGCGGCCACGGGTTGCCGGTCTCGACGAGGCGCTCGAACATGCCCAAGAAGGCCACCCAGCACGCGGCCTGCGGGGTCTGGTACACCTGTTGCAGCCAGGGGGCGACCTCGTTGGCCCACTCCACCTCTTCTTGGAGGAACTTCTGCCGGTGCCACACGTCGTACCAGCCGAAGAAAAGGTAGTGGATCGCGTTGATCGGGTTCTGGACATTGATGATCGTCGGATCGATCCAGTACTTGTTCGGTTTGATCGTCGGCTGGATGATCGCGATGAGCGGGCCGAAGAGCTGCGCCATCGGCTGCCACGCCGCTGCGGGAGCGAAGGCCTCCGAGACGAAGTCGCCAGCCATCGGCGCGAGTTCGATGATGTCCGCGAGCCCGCCGTAGCGGTCCGGCGGCGGCCAGCCGAATGGGCACGGCGGCTGATACAAGATCGGCCCGTTGTTGAGGCTGAGCACGCCTGCGAGCGCAGGATTGGCCGGCGGTTCGCCGCCGCTGTCAGGGTCGTCGTTGTCGGGGTCGCCGTTGTCGGGGCCGACCGCCGCCGAGTTCGCCGGGTCGCGCTCGAACCGCGCCATGGTGTGCAGGGCTTCAGCGGTGGCCGGGTCCTGCAACGCGAGTTCGGTGACTTGGTCGTAGCCCGCCCCTCGGCTCAAGTCGGACGGCAGCGCGTCGTCGTTCTCCTCCGAATCCGCAGGCTCTCGCAGCGACAATGTCGTTGTGCCGCTCGCGGGTCGCGCTTGCGCTCGCGGGGCCCGGCGCCCCGCTTCGGCGCTGTTTTCCTGGGCGCCGCGCGCGCCCGTTCTGTGTTCATCAGCGGGGCGCTCCTCTGTGGGGCGCGCGTGCTTGGCCTGCGCCGCGGCGAGCAGGGCCAGCCCCGGCATTGCGTCGCGGCGGGCGTCAGACGGCATGGGCGCGGCCGCCCGACCAGCGGCCACTGCCAGCGCGGGCCCGGCCTGCGGCGGGAGCGAGCTGACCGCGGCCTGCGCGCACACGAGGACCGCGCCGAACGCTCGCGCGGCGGCGAACAACGAACGCTCTCGCCCGCCCTGCCGACGAGGGCTGCCGATCGGATTCTTGGTCTGCATGTTCCTCCTCTTGCTCATTCGTCCCCCGCTCACGAAGAAGGCCCGTGGGGCACAGGCCCCGTAGAGGGCTCGAACACCCCTTCGAGATGCCAGAGCCCGGTGAACTTGTCGAACGGGCCGCCGACGATCAAACTGCGCCATTGCAGGCTGTAATGGCGTGTCGCGGGGTCATAGGAACCAGTCGCCCAATCGCCCTGCGGGATGTTATCGGCGACTGGGGCGTCGAGGAACTTCTGCGCAGCCCAGTCCCATACCTGTTTGACCTGCGCCGCGCCTTGGACCTGCGCGTCTTTCGCCGGTCGTGGTTTCGGCGCGCCCTGGTTGAAGTATTGGCCGTTCCAGGTCGCGGCCCAGCTGGACAGGTCAGCGGCAAGGGTCCCGTCCGTCCGCAGCAAAACCTTCGGCGGGCCGACGGGGCGCTGGGTCTGCGGATCGGTCGCATTGGTGGAGATCGAGAACTTGACGAGGAAGAACGGGGTCGGCTGCGTCACCGAGTCCGCCAGCGAGTCGCCCGCCTTCGGGTCGGTCGGCGTTCCCGCGAACGCCGGGTCCGGCAGGCTCTGATAGCCACCTGCGCGCAAGCCGCCGCCGACGCCAGGGGCGAGAGAGGTGTACGCGCCGGGCACTGGTTTCCCGTTGACCTGCCAGACGGGAGATCCCGGGTTGGCGTTCGACATCACCCCGCCCGCCGGGGTGAGCATCTGGAACCAGGTCCCCGTGGGAGCTTTGTCCGGGCCGAGATAGGCGGCTGGGTCGAAGCGGAAGAGCCCGACGAGCTCGACGCCGCCGCGGTCGGGCTGTTGCGGTTGCGAGTTGCCGCATCCGCACACGCCAAGGGCGAGGGACAAGGCGGTGAGAGCCCGGACCGCGTGTGCTGTGAGATTCATACCTGCTCCTGCGCGTTGTTGCGATTCCTGCTGAGAAGCACGTCGGCTCCGACCACGAGCACCAACGCCAGCCCTGGGACGAGGTAGAACCAGCCGAACTCGTCAAAGGCGTCCAAGCCCAGCGGCTTGGTGGTCTCGTTGAGCCGTTCGAGCGCCTGGAAGTGGCCGAGGTTGTCGGCGAACTCCTCGATCACGTTCGCGAAATCGGCGCTGATCGTCGCCCACTGGTCCACGAACGCCTTCGTCGCGGGAAGGTTCGCGCCGGGGTGTGTGTGCAGGTCGTTGAGCAGTTCCGCGGAAGAAGGGCCGATCACCACGAATTCGCTTTGCGCCCACCGAACATTCTCCTCGGTGAGGATCGGGCGGAAATCGCGCAACAGTTTCGTGCCTGCGGACGAGTGGGCGAACACCCCTGCGGTGACCGGGAAGAGCACGAGGAGGACTCCCACCAGGGCTGCGGCGGATCGCAGCGCCGTGCGCGTGCGCGCCGAGGCGCTGAACAGGCCAGTCATGCCGATGACGACCAGCGCCAATCCTGCGAAGCCGAACACGAACGGGAAGAGGCCGAACGGCGGGAGGGAGCGCAGTTGCCCAAAGGCCCCCTCGTCGGCGCGCATGGTCGCGATCCAGCTGGAGAAACGGGCTTCGGTCTCGGGGAACTGCGCGACGAAACTGATGGTGTTGCTGTGGGAGAGGTCATCGTGCGGCAGACGCCGCTCGGCGGTCTCCGCCCGCGCCGCCTCGATCACCGCGAGGTGGTTTTCGAGCTGATGCAGGCGTTGGTCGGTGAGCACGGGGGTGAACCGCTCGACCATGCGCTGGCCTTCGGCCGACTCGCTGTACATGCCGAGCCGGATCGGGGCGAGCATGAAGGCCGCGCCGAGGAGCACGAGCACCCCCCAAAGCCAGTACTCGCCCAGCCATGCGGCGCGTGCGCGCCCGCGGTCGGGCTTCTTGGCGGTTTCCTCGTGCTTTGACAGTTCAGGACCATGCTTGGGCAGTTCAACCAAGGGGACTGCGCTCCTTGTGCGAGTGCTCTCCCCGGCCCAGGCTCCGAGCCCGTCGGCTGCGGCATTGGCTCACCGGCTCCCGCCGCGGCGTTGGATTCATCGGCTCCCGCCGCGGCGTTGGATTCATCGGCTCCCGCCGAAGTGTCCCTGCAAGTGCCAGAGCCCCGTGAACCCGTCGAAGGGGCCGCTGACGATCTGGCTGGTCCAGGTGAGCGTGTAGTTGCCGTTGGTGTCGATGACGCCTTTCACCGGCGTCGTGTGGCCGGGCAGATCGCCGCCTGGTTTTGGGGCTCCTTGGTTGAACACCTGGTTGTTCCAGGTCACGGCGAACGCGGACAGGTCGCCGCTGAGGGTGTTGCCGTCCCGGTTGATGACCGGCAGCGCCGTCTGCTCTTTGGTCTGCGGGTCGGTCTGGTTCGTGGAGGTCGCGAACAGCACGCCGTAGAACCGCACCGGGCGGGTCACCGTGCCCGCGGTGGCGTCTCCGTTCCTGGCGAACGGGGCGGCGGGCTGCGGCTGGTATTTGCCGGTGATGAGTCCGCCGTCAGTGCCAGGGGCGAGCGGTGTGACTGTGTTGTCGCCGCACGGCGAGTCGCTGTTGCCCAGGAAGGGTCCGTCCTCGCCGCCCGCGGGGAGGATCATGCGGAAGTACGAGCCCTGCGGGGAGCCCACGCAGGAGCCCGGAGCGATGGAGAACAGCCCGTTCAGCCCCTCGGCGTTCGCCGGTGGCGAGGCGATGAGGGCGGCTGAGGCGAGGGCAGCGGCGGCGGCGCAACGGGCGGCGACGGCACGGGCAGAAATCGACATGCGCTTTTTCTTCCTGACTCACGGGTGTTGGTCGTGGCGGTGTGAACAGGAAAAGCATCCGGCGCGCCAGGGCTTTCTGCGCCCGCCCAGGCTGGCGTTTGCGGCGCTGCTCTCTGGTTTTGCGATCAAGTCATGCTGATCGCAAAATTCGAGCTTGCCTCAGTTGCCTGGGGGTTGGGGTTGTCTGGCGGGCGTGGTCAGCCGAGGTAGTGCTCGCGGTCGGGGATGCCCATCTCGTCGCGCAGCGCGTTCTCGGTGAGGTCATGCGGATGCACCGAATCCGGGACTGCGACCTCGGGGGTTTTCGGGTCGCCGTCCCAGTCCAGCGGCAGGCCGACGGCCTCGTGCTCCGCGTTTGCCAGATACTGCGGGTTCCAGCCGCCGATGTTCTGCGAGTCGATCGGGTCCGTGCCGCTCGGGCCGTACTCGCCGGGCATCATGGAGCCGTGCGTGTCGTCGTACGCGTGCGCCATCTCGTGGTACAGCACCACCGCCGGGTTGAGCTCGTGGTAGTCCGGTTTCGGCCCTTGTGCGAGGGCTCCGAGGTTCGTGAGCGTGGTGTCGATGCTGATGATGGCGTCGGTGCCCGGCCCAGGGCGGTGACGTTCCATGTCGTAGAAGAAATCAGAGCTGTTCGTCGGCTGGTCGCCGACAGCGGGGGCGGTGTAGCCGTTGTTGTACAGCACCTTGCCGTCGTTGAGCAGGTGGCCGTCGTCGATGAGCAGGTTGTGCCCGCTGCTGCCGAGCGCGCGGAGCATGTGCTGTCCGTCGGGGGAGGCGGCGAGCAGTTCGAGGTCGTCCTGCATCCTGCGCTGGAACTCGGGCGAGCCCTGGACGGTGATGGTGTCGGGGATCTCCAGCGGCTGGATGGTGACGGTGCGATTGGTCCCGAAGCCCGCGTTGACGTGGGCGCCCGCCTGGGCGTAGATAGTGTCCTGGCCGCCCTGGTTGTTGATGGTGGCTTCGCCCGTGCCGGTGTAGATGGTGTTGCGGCCGGCGCCGGCGTTGATGGTGTTCTGACCGGTGCCGCCGTAGAGGACGCTGTTGCCGGAGCCCGCGTTGATCTTGTTGTTGCCGGAGCCGCCGTTGATGTAGTCGGCGCCTTTGCTGCCGGTCACCGTGTTGTTGCCGGAGCCGAGGTAGACGGTGTTGTGGCCTTGGCCGAGCGTGACCGTGTCGTCGCCTTTGCCGGCGTCGATGTAGGAGCCGCCCACGGCTTGGTCGTCGATCACGTCGGCGCCGTCGCCGAGCTGGAAGCGGACCCGGACCGCGACGTGCGGGTCCACCGAGACGCGGTCGTTGCCGCCTTGGGTCTGGATGAGCACGTCCTGCGAATCTTGGGCGCTGAGGGTCTGGGACCTGCCGTTCACGGTGACGACCAGTCGTCCCCCGGAAGCCTGCTGGACCGAGACCGTGTCGTCGCCGTCGCCGGTTTGGAAGACCACCATGCCCTGGTCGCGGGTGAAGGCGAGGCCGTCACCCTGGCTCTGGGCTTCGCCTTCGCCCGAGCCCAGCGCCGAGGGGGCGGCGAGGCCGCCCGCGCTCGTCAGGGCGGTGGCCGCTTCGTCGTCGAGCGCGTTGCCTTGGGCGATCACGTCGGCGACCCGTCTGGGCAGCTCCTCGCGGAGCGCGAGATATTGGGCCTGCTCGTCGTCGGGCAGCTCGCTCCACAGGCCGCTCGCGCCGTAGAAATCGTTGATCTCGCCGGTGTCGGAGAACGTGAAACGCAGCTGCGCGCCGTCTTCGACGATGTTCGAGGCCAGGCGCAGAAGCTCCGCGCGTTCGTCCACGACCCGGCCGAGGGCCGAAGCCAGTTGCGCCGCCGCGCTTCCCGCTGCCCCCGTGTACGCGTGGTTCTGCGCGAACACGGCGTCCGCGCTCGTGCGGGCGGCTCCGGCCCAACCGGCGAGCAAGGACTCGTGCCCTCGGATGTGCGCGCCGATTTCCGGGAAGCCCTCACCCCGCCGCCGTATGGCTTGCACGAGGGCGTTGCCTGGCCCGGAGATGTCTGCGAGAATGTCCTTCCACGTCAACGCCATCAGCGGTCCCCGTCCTGTTCGTTGAGACGCACGGCGTGCGCGGCGCTGTCGTCGTTGCCCGCGTAGAGGGCGGCGCTTGCCTCGATCTGTTCCGCCGTGCTTTCCAGGCGCCGCAGGTAGGCCTCGTCCGCCGCCGCCCAGGCTTCGGCCAACGCGGCGGCTGCTTTCGCCGCGTTCCCGCCGAGGGCGGCCCCATTCGAGGACAAGGCTTCGGCGGCATTCTGCGAGAGGGCCTGCGCGGCAGGGGTTTCACCTCGGATCGCGCCCGCGTAGCTGTTCAGCTCCTCGGCGTTGACCGTCAGAACCCCGTTGTCCGCCATCGCGCTCCTGCCCCTTCGTGTGATCTTGGCCAGAGGGGCCAAGCCTTGCTGGAAACCTGCTTGAGGGCTTAGACGCGGGGGAGGGCGCTGGGGTTCCCGAGGAGCCGGACCATTATCAGTGACGTGCGACACATGGCTTTGTCATGCGAGCCCGTCCCGTCCGCCCTGGCGCCGCTCCAGCAGTTGTGCTCGCTCGGTCCCGCTCGCCAGGCGCTCCGTCTCCTCCGGTGGCCACGGGGCCCGCGCTGGCAGAGTGCCGCACAGTGGGGCTTTTCTCTTGGCGAGAAAGGTTGTCAACGTCCAGGGCATGCTTTCTCCTGCGGGCCCGCCGAGCGCCGCGCGCCGAGCGTGGGGTTCAAAATTCTGTGGTTTGTCTAAGAAACAGAGTACTCGTTTTCTCCGCTTCCGCAGGCGCGGGCTTGCCGCCGCGGACCGGCGCCATCCCGGGGGGCTTTGCCCGAGCCTGTGGGGCGGATTGGCCGCAGAGCACGGGAAAAGCCAGGCGGTGCCGCCGGGCGCTCAGTCTGTTCACAGGGGGGCGCGACCAAATTGTGTCCTTTTCGTTACCCTGCGTTCGGTGTCGTTGGGCGGTGTACTACAGTCCAGAAAACAATGTCATAACAGACGCTCTCGGTTGGTTCAAGAAAGGCGGGGGAAGGATGTATGCGCAAGAAGAAAATATGGCGGGGAAGCCTAGGACGAGCAGTTCGCCAGCCGGGCCGCGCCCGCAGATCGCGACCTGGGGCCAGCGGGCGGGGGCCTGCCTCATCGATTTCTTGATTTTGCTGCCGTTCGTCGTGCTGGACGAAATGGTCAAGGCGCACATGGCGTCGTCGGGGCTGTACGCCGGCACGTCGGGAGGCGCGGCTGTCGCCTCCGCGCTCTTGATGCTCGGGCTCATGGTCGTGTGGATCTGGAACGTGGTCGTGCAGCAGGGCCGAACCGGGCAAACGGTCGGGAAAGAGACGATGAAGATCAGGTTGGTCGGCGCCAGCTCCGGCGAGCCGGTCGGCAAAGGCCGCTGTTTCGCGCGCCAAACAGCCCATCTGCTCGACGCCCTCCCTCTTTTCACCGGCTACCTCTGGCCGCTGTGGGACGAAAACCGGCAAACGTTCGCGGACAAGGCGGCTCGGACAGTCGTCGTTCAGATGTGAGGCGGCTCGGCCGCCTCGTGCGGCTTGAGCTGGTTATTTCGGTTTGACGAGCGGGAACGCCAAAGTCTCACGGATAGTGCGCCCGGTCAGCAGCATCACGACACGGTCGACGCCGACGCCGAGCCCGCCGCTTGGCGGCATGGCGTGCTCCAGCGCCGCGAGGAAGTCTTCGTCGAGTTCCATCGCCTCCGGATCGCCGCTCGCGGCCGCTTCGGACTGGGCCTGGAGGCGGCGGCGCTGTTCGACGGGGTCGTTGAGTTCGCTGTAGGCGGTCGCGAGCTCCATGCCGCCGACCACCAGATCCCACCGTTGCGTGACCCCAGGGCGGTCCGGGTGCTGTTTGGTCAGCGGGGAAACCGACAGCGGGAAGTCGCTGTAGAAGGTCGGCGTGGTCGTCGTATGCTCGACCAGGCGTTCGTACAGCTCCAGGAGCAGCTGCCCGCTGTCCCAGTCGGGGCGGCATTCGAACCCCCGCTCGACAAGGTGCTGGCGCAACTTCGCCGCCGGGGTGTGCTCGTCCACCTCGTCCCCGAGCGCCTGCGAGACCGCGGTGAGCATCGGGATCATCGGCCACGGCCCTGGGGCGGCGAGCAGGCCCGCGTGGCCGACGGCCTGCGCGCTGGCGCGCAGCATCTGCTCGGTCAAGTCCCGCATGCCTCGGTAGTCCGAATGCGCCTGGTACGCCTCCAACAGGGTGAATTCGGGGTTGTGGGTCGCGTCCACGCCCTCGTTCCGGAAGACTCTGCCGATCTCGAAGACTCGCTCCATGCCGCCGACGAGCAGGCGTTTGAGGTACAGCTCCGGCGCGATGCGCAGGTACAGGGGCAGATCGTACGCGTTGATGTGGGTGCGGAACGGTTCCGCGTTGGCGCCGCCGTGGACTCGTTGCAGGACCGGCGTCTCGACTTCCAGGAACCCCTCGCCCCACAGCTGCTCGCGCAGTGTGCGCAGCACCGCGCCGCGCTTGGCGAGCGCGTCCCGCGCCTGCGGGTTCGTCATCAGCTCCACATGCCGCAGGCGCACTTTTGCCTCCGGGTCCGTGAGGCCCCGGCGTTTGTCCGGCAACGGGCGCAGGCATTTGGCGTTGAGCCGCCAATCCCGCGCCATGAGGGACGCGGTGCCGGTCCTGGAAACACCGGGCGCCGCCTCCACGCTGATCAGATCCCCGAGGTCGATCTCTTTGCGGAACGCGTTGAGCTTGCCGTCGGGCAGCTCGCGCTCCTCAAGGACCACTTGCGCGGCGCCGGAGCTGTCGGAGAGGTCGACGAACACCACGCCGCCATGGTCGCGCTCGCGCAGCACCCGACCGGACACCCGCACCTGCCGCCCGGAGCGGGAGCGGCCCGCCGCCAAGGCGTCGCGGACGGTGGAAGTCGGCGGCTCGCACTCGGGGTACGGGTTCACGCCTTGTTCTTTGAGCCGTTCGAGTTTCCCGATCCGCACCCGCACCTGCTGCGGCAGGCGCGGGTGGTCCTGCTTGTCCTCCTCGGGCAGCGCGGTGGCCGCGAGGAGGGCTTCGGGCGGGACCGGGTGCTGCCCCCTCGGCTCGGATTTGCCGCCGAACTTCGGCACGACCAAAAAGCCCTCGGCGATCCCCGAAGCCATGGCGACCCGGGGCACCACGCGCGCCTCTTCGAAGCACACGTAGCGCGGAACCCATTCCGGCCCGAACCGGTGGTTGAAGCGGTACATCGCCTCCAGCTGCGTCCAACGTGAGAAGAACAGGAGCACGCCGCGCCACCAGCGGATCATCGGGCCCGCGCCGAGTCGGGAGCCTTCTTCGAAGGCGTTGCGGAAGACGGCGAAATTCAGCGAGATCTTCGAGACACCGAGCTGTTTGGCATGCAGGGCGAGCTCGCAGATCATCAGGTCCATCACGCCGTTGGGGGATTTCGGGTCCCGTCGCATCACGTCGAGCGAGACTCCCGAACGGCCCCACGGGACCAAGGAGAGCAGCCCCACCACGTCGCCGTCCGGGCCGAGCGCCTCCACGAGCATGCAGTCCCCGTCTGTGCCGTCGCCGAGCCTGCCCAGCGCCATGGAAAAGCCGCGTTCCGCGCCGATGCGCCACTGGTCCGCTCTGCGCACCGTGGCGGCCAGCTCCTCTTCGGACAGTTGGCTGTGACGGCGCACGCGCACAGTGATCCCGGCGCGGCGGACCCTGGTGACCGCTTGGCGGGCCACTTTGCGGGCGGGGCCGTCGAGGCTGAAGCTGCGCGGGTTCAGAATCGCCTCGTCGCCGAGCTGGAGCGCGGAAAGGCCGGCCTCGCGATACGCGATGGCGCCGCGTTCGCTCGCCCCCATGACAGCGGGCGTCCAGCCGTAGCTCTCGCAGGTCGCGAGCCAGGCTCCGATGGCGCCCTGCCAAGAGCGCTCCTCGCCGATCGGGTCGCCCGAGGCGAGGCACACGCCGACCTCCACCCGGTAGGTGAGGGCAGCTTTGCCGTTGGGGGCGAAGACCGCCGACTTGTCCCGCCGCGTCGCGAAGTAGCCGAGCGAGTCGTCCTCGCCGTACAAGGACAGCAAGCTCCGGATGGAGCGTTCCTCCTCGACAGTCAGCGTGCTGGCGAGCCGTTGGGAGCGGAACAGAACGATGATCGCGGCGATGAGCGCGAACGCGCCGAACAGCCCGAGCAGGGTGTTGACGAAGCCGTAGGAGTAGCCGCTGAAGTCGTGTCTCTCGAACGCGGTGAAGATGACGACCCGGTTGAGGGTGTAGGCCAGGCGCTCGTCCGGGGGCACCGTGTGCGGGAACGCCTCGACCAGCGCCCAGCCGAGCCCGGTCGCGACGAGGAGGCCGATGAACAGGGCGACCAGGGCGCGCAGCGGCGCGACGCGGCGGACCTTCGTGCTGAATTCCCCGTGCGCGGCCAGGAGCAGCGCGACGGCCGCGCAGTGCGTTGCCAGCCCGATGATCGGCCAGAGCCGTTCCCCGTCCAGCAGTTGGACGACGTTGTACCACGAGAAGACGACGAGGGTCACGAGCAGGGTCAGCCAGGCCAGGCGTTTGCGCTCGGCGAGCGCGGCGGCGAGGATGCCCAGCACGAACGCCCAGGCGAAGCTGGTGTCGGGGACGGCGAAAAAATACGTGTCCAGGTAGACGCGGGGGGTTTCCGCCCAACGACGCAGGTGTGGGGAGACGCTGAAGAGGAACGAGAGCACCGAGAACGCGGCGATGGCCATCCCGGACCGGTGCGGCACCAGATGCAAAGGGCCTTTGCGTCTGCGCTTGTCGCCCGCGGCCGGCCGAGGCGGACGCAGCTCGCCCCTGGCGCCTGTTTTTTTCTCCTCGACTGCCCCTGCTGTCATCGCTGATTCGCTCCCTGTGCCGCTCAGCGCTCTGTGAGCACGATGCCGTCCTCGTCGCTGTGCAGGAGGTCGCCGGGGCGGAACACGACCCCGCCGAACTCCACGGGCACGTCCAGCTCGCCCGCGCCGGTCTTGCCGCTCTTGCGGGGGTTCGAGCCCAGCGCCTTGACGCCGAGGTCGAGCCCCGCCAACGCCGCCACGTCGCGCACTGCTCCATTCAGGACCAGGCCCGCCCAGCCGTTGTCCTCCGCCAGCTTGGCGATGACGTCGCCGACCAGCGCGGTGTGCACGCTGGCGGAGCCGTCCACCACCAGCACCGCGCCGTTGCCCGGCGTCGAGAGGGTGGATTTGATGAGCGCGTTGTCTTGGAAGGCGCGGATCGTGCGCACCGGCCCCGCGAACTGGCGGCGGCCGCCGTATTGGCGGAATTGCGTGTCGCAGCTTCGGACCTGCTCGCCGATCTGGTCCACGAGATCTGCGGTGGGAGTAAAGTTCACAGCGGTCATACAGGTCACTCTAGTGCTGCCGTGTAAAGAAAAGCTGAGAGGATTCGCCATCTCGTGCGCTCCGCTCCCGAACGGTGTGCGTTAAAGTCAAGGGCCGTGCCGGACGACTCCACCGCAGGACTGCGGACCCAAGCCCTTCGATTCCTGGTGACAGGCGTTTTCTCCGCTGTCGTGGATTATGGTCTGGTCATGGCGCTCTCCCAGCTCGGGGCCGCGCCGAACGCCGCGAACATCGTCGGATTCGTCGTGGGCACAACTGTGGCGTACCTGATAAACCGGCGCTGGACGTTCCAGGCGGAGCCCAGCGCGAAACGGTTTGCGCAGGTGGCCCTCCTCTACACGGCGGCGTTCCTGTTGCGGGCCGGCATCTTCGCCGGCGCCTTGGCGCTGGCGCGGTCCTGGGAGGTCTCGAAGTTCCTCGCCGAGTCGGGCGCGTGGGTCCTGGCCCAGGGCACGGTCACGGTGATGAACTTCCTCGTGCAGCGCATGGTCATCTTCCGCGCGCCCGCGCGTCTGCCGGACGCGCCGGGCCAAGCCTCACGGCCGGGCGGAGCTTGATCCCGAGCTGTGGCCCTCCTCGCCCGAGGCTGTGCGGGAGCGGGTTTGGTTCGGCCTCGGCTCGGCGGAGCCGCTCGGGCGCGAGTCGGCGGGGGTGGTGGCGGACCCTGTGGCCGAGGGCGCCGTGGACGTGCTGGAATCGTCTTGGCCGCGCGGGCGCGAATGACGGGGCTCAGGACCGTCCGGGCTGTCCGAGGAGTTCGGCGAACCGGAGGTGCTTTCCGAGCCGGACGGCGTGGGCGACGTCGTGGGGGTGGAGGTCTCGGTTGTTTCCGGGCGCCGGGTGCTCGTGGGCTGCGTCGGGCGGTATTGGTATTGCTGGCTGGTCGGCACCTGCGCCGGAACCGTCCAGTTGCCGTCCGAGCCGAACACGGCGTTCGTCGGCGGGGCCCACGGTTGCGCGGGGCTCTGCGCGGTCGGAATCGGTTTTTTCGACACGTCGAGAATCACGTACAACAGGAGCAGCGCGAAGGTCGAGGTGCGCAGCCTGCCGCCGAAAAGGGTCGCGGGCACCCGCCGTTTCGGCTCTTCCTTCGGTGTTTGGGCGGTGATTTTCGGGAATCGCCAACTTGGTGACTCCTCCACGAAGGGCCGTTTGCGTGTGGCGTCTTTCTGCTCGCTCATCGCACACGCTCCTGCGGCGCGGTGTCTTCTTCGGGCCGGGGCGGGCGGACGGTTTTCTTCGACGCGTCCTCAGGCTGCGCCGGGCCTGGGCTCGCCATGGTCGCGATGCCTTCTTTGCGCAGGTCGCTGAGGATTCGTGCCCGCAGCCTCCGGCTGAGGACGAACTGTTGGCCGGGCACGGAGTTCGCGACGATGCGCATGCTGGTCCGGTCGAGTTCGATGCTCTCCACCCCCGTGTACACGGGCTCGCCGCGCAACAGCGTGGCCAGGTTCGGGTCTTCTTTGGCCGCCGCGCAGATCTCGACCAGCTTCTCGCGCACGAGCCCGATGTCCGTCGAGTTCGGCACGGGGATGTCCACCACCGCCTGCGACCAGTCCTTCGACATATTGGTCGATTTCACGATTTGGCCGTTGGGGACGGTGAACAGCTGTCCCTCGGAGGATCGGAGCTTGGTCACGCGCAGGGTCACCTCCTCCACGGTGCCGACGGGGTCGTAGGTCGTGCCCAGGACGGACAGCTGCACCAAGTCGCCGATGCGGTACTGCTTCTCGGCGATGATGAAGAACCCGGAGAGCAGGTCTTGCACGATGCGCTGCGCGCCGAAGCCGAGCCCCGCGCCCGCCGCGGTCGCGGGGACGGTGAGCCCGGTGAGGTCGAATTCGAGCAGTTTGGCGATCCGCAGCCCCGCGACGAAGTACACCAGGACGGTGAGCGCCCAGGCGATCGTCGCGGCGAGGGTCTCGCGTTGGCGCGATCCCTCGCTGCGCACGCCGGAGTGCTTCTGCGAGAACAGGCCGCCTCGGCCGAAAATCCCCGCCGCCCACCGCAAGAAGCGCGCGAGCAGGACCGCGGCGATCATGGCCATGACGATCCGGACGCCGCGGGTGAGCATCCAGTCGCCGAAGTTCTGCACGCCGAATTTGGCAAGCCACTTCGTCCATTCGCTGTACGCGGGGGCGCTGAGGTTGGCGTGCACGTCTGCTGACTTTAGTCGACCGGAGCCGCCGGGCTCGCGCGCTGGTGCCGTTGGGGCTCGCGATCTCCGAAACGCTCCTGGCGGCCGATTCGGCGCAGCCGCGCCCATTCTCGAAAACCGCCGAGGTCGCGCCGGGTGACGAGGAAGAACCAGCCGAATCTCGCCCATTCCTGCGCCACGAGTTTCCGCATGCCCCGTTGGGCCTGCAAATACCCCCGGTTGCGATAGGTGTAGAAGCGTTTCACCTCGTCGGACGGGTATTGCGCGTGCATCGCGCCGCCCAGGATCGGCAGGAACTCGTCCGAACCCTGCGGATGCAGGTACGCGGCGTGCAGACAGGTTCCGAACCGCAGGCCGCTCTGGACGAGCCGCCGGTGGACTTCGACCTCGTCGCCCCGCAAGAAAAGGCGCAGGTCGGGCACGCCGACGGCGAACAGCGCGTCGGTTCGGAACAATGCGCCGTTGAACAAGGAGGCAATGCCCGGCAGCAGCTCCTCGTCCCCGAGCTCGGACCTGCGCCTTCGCCAGCGCAGCCCGCGGCGGAGGGGGAACGCCAGCCGGTCCGGGTCGGCCTCGTCCACCACCGCGGGGGAGACTTCGGCGAGCCCGTGACGGCGCGCGCAGCTCAGGAGCGCGCCGAGGGTTTCGGGGCTTTCTGGGCGCCCGTCGTCGTCGGCGAGCCACACCCAGTCCGCCCCTTCGGCCAGGACGGTCAGAATCCCGAGCGCGAACCCGCCCGCGCCGCCGAGGTTGCGCTTCGAGCCGATGTAGCGCGCGGTGGGCCACAGCTCCGCGACGAGTTCGGCGACTTCCTGCTCCGCCGCGTTGTCGACGACCACCAACCCGGCCAGCGGCGCGGTCTGGGCCTGCAGGGCGGCCAGGGAGCGGCGCAGCGTGCTGGCGCGGCGGTGGGTGACGATGACCGCCCAAACGCGCTCTGTGCCGAAAGGACGCTCTGGGCTCAAGGGAGGTGACACGCAGACCATTCTGCTCAATCCTTCTGCGGGTATGCTCATGGAGTGCCCCGGCAGGTTTCGGGCCGGGGCGACACGACATGGTCACAAGACATGCAGAGAGGGAAGCGCTATGCCTGGATTTCTTGAAAAGGTGAAGAGTTTCATCAAAAAAGACCCCGCGAAGGTCGAGCAGGCCATTGACAAGGCGGGCGACCTGATCGACAAGCAGACGCAGGGCAAGTACGCCGACAAAGTGGACAAGGTCCAAGACGTCGCGAAAAAAGCCGCGGAAAAGGTTTCCGAGGGCGAATGACCGGCGAGCCGGGCGGGCGCGATGTTCGCTCCGCCCGGCTGCGCGCGGCGGCCGCAAGTGCGGATTTGACCGGGTCGGCTCCGAGCCGGTACGATAATTGATCGGTGTTGCGGACCTCGTGCGCCCTCGAACAGTCTATTTTCGGCTGATCCAGCGGCGGGGGGCTCTGCCGAAGAGACATATACGACCGTTTGAGACCCGAGGTGTTCCCCCTTGCCCACGATTACACACACCACATACAGCCCGAAGGCTGCCGACCTGAACCATCAGTGGCATGTCATCGACGCGACCGACGTCGTGCTCGGCCGGTTGGCGGTGACTGCGGCGACCCTGCTGCGCGGCAAGCACAAGCCGACGTACGCCCCGCACCTCGACAACGGCGACTTCGTCGTCATCGTGAATGCCGGGAAAGTCGCCCTGACCGGCAACAAGCGCGCTGACAAGCTGGTGCACCGCCACTCCGGCCACCCCGGCGGCCTCAAGACCCGCAGCATCGGGCAGCTGCTCGACAGCGATCCTCGCCGCGTGGTGGAGAAGGCCGTCAAGGGCATGATCCCGCGCAACAAGCTGGGCCGCGCCGTGGAGCGCAAACTCAAGGTGTACGCAGGCCCGGAGCACCCGCACCAGGCCCAGCAGCCCGTGCCGTACGCCATCACCCAGGTTTCGCAGTGAGCGCGGACGAGAACCAAGGCCGTGCAGTGAGCGAGGAGCAAGAGACAGTGACCGAGGACTACCTGACCGACGACGAAAACGCGGCGCTCGACGCCATCGAATCGGCCGAAGACGAAACGCAGGGCGCGGGCAGCGCCCCCGCGCGGGAGAAGGCCCCGCTGCGCGAATTCACCGAAGAGATCATCACGGTCGGCCGGCGCAAGGAAGCCGTTGTGCGCCTGCGCCTCTCCCTCGGCACCGGCAAGTTCACCTTGAACGGCCGCAGCCTTGAGAATTACTTCCCGAACCGGGTCCACCAGCAGTTGGTGAAGTCCCCGCTGGTCCACGCGGACCGCGAGGGCTCGGTCGATGTGCGTGCCACGCTGCACGGCGGGGGCATCTCCGGCCAGGCCGGCGCGTTGCGCCTCGCCCTGTCCAGGGCGCTGATCGAGGCAAGCCCGGAGGACCGTCCCGCCCTGAAGGTCGCGGGCTTCCTGACCCGCGACGCTCGTGCGACCGAACGCAAGAAATACGGCCTCAAGAAAGCCCGGAAAGCCCCGCAGTACTCGAAGCGTTGAGCTTCGCCGTCTTCTTATGACAGCACTGTTCGGCACCGACGGTGTTCGTGGTGTCGCGAACACCGAGCTGACGCCCGAGTTGGCGTTGACACTCGGATCTTTAGCTGGCTCGAGGTTGCGCGGCGAATCCGGTCTCGCCGTGGTCGGCCGCGACCCCCGCATCTCCGGCGCGATGCTCGAAGCATGCGTGTGCGCTGGGCTGGCAAGCTCCGGCGTGCGCGTGCTCCGGGCGGGCGTGCTGCCAACTCCCGCGGTGTCCTGGCTGGTCAAAGATCTCGGAGCCGATCTCGGCGTGGTGGTCTCCGCGTCGCACAACCCCATGCCGGACAACGGGCTCAAGTTCTTCGGGCCTGGCGGCGGCAAGCTCGACGCGGAGACCGAAAACCTGCTCGCCGCCGATGTCTCGCGCGTCAGCAAGGGCGGCAAGGCGAGCTGGGGATGGGGCGAAGGGGAGCGGCCCACCGGCGCGGGCGTCGGAGACCTCGTCGATTTCCCCGAAGGCGCGGCGCGCTATGTGTCCCGTTTCGCGCCGATCACCCCGAAAGCCGGGCAGTTGCGTGTGGTCGTGGACTGCGCCAATGGCGCGACTTCGCGTTTGGCGGCCCAGGTGTACGAGGCCACGGGCGCCGAGGTCATCACGCTCAACGCCGAACCGGACGGGCTCAACATCAACGACCGCTGCGGTTCCACGCACCTCGACGGCCTGCGCGCGGCGGTGTTGGAAGAAGGCGCGGACCTAGGCCTCGCCCATGACGGGGACGGGGACCGCTGCCTCGCCGTCGCCGAGGACGGCGACGTGGTGGACGGGGACGCCATCATGGCTGTTCTGGCGCTCGGCCTGCATGAGCGCGGCCAGCTGCGCCATAACAAGCTCGTGGTGACCGTGATGAGCAACCTCGGTTTGCACATCGCGATGCGCGCGGCGGGCGTCGAGCTTGAGGTCACCCAGGTCGGCGACCGGCATGTGACCGACGCGCTCCGCGAGGGCGGCTACTCCATCGGCGGCGAGCAGTCCGGCCACGTCGTCATTCCTGAGCTGGGGGAAACCGGCGACGGCATGGTCACCGGCCTTCGTCTGATCTCCCGCATTGTGGAGAGCGGCAAGAGCCTTTCCGAGCTCGCTTCTGTCGTGCAGGTGTATCCGCAAGTCCTGGTCAATGTGCCGGTGGTCGACAAACTCGCCGCCGCCAGCGATCTGTCCGTGCTCGACGCGGTCGCGTCCGCGCAGGAACGCCTCGGCGGCAAAGGGCGTGTGCTGCTGCGGCCGTCCGGCACCGAGCAGCTGGTCCGTGTCATGGTCGAGGCCGAATCGGCGCTGAGCGCGCACGAGGTGGCCGAACAAGTGGCTGGACTGGTCCGCGCCACCAATCTGAAGTAGTGTGCGCCGAGCCCGGCGACCGTTCCTTCGCCCCCGGTCCCTCCTTGTTCTCGGGTCTGCGTTCTGCCGTCTCCGCCTCTCGCGTCCCGCTCGGCTTCCGAGCGCGCCCCGGGGCGGAAAAATATTCGAGGGAACCAAAGCGCTCCCCGAAACGTCCAACAGAGCAGAACCACGATATGGCAGAACAAGACAAGGAGAGGGGCGAGAGCTGTGGCGGACATGCAAGCAGCGGAGGTGCGTCGCATCGGCGCGGCGGTCCAGGGGGACGGCAACCGGGTCGGGCAGATCGGGGCCGATGTCGCCGCCGCGGCAGAATTGCTGGCTTGCGCGCTGAGCGACACTCCGGTGGCCCCGCAGGCGCACGGCATGTCCTCCGGTTTCGGCCAGCTCGCGGAGTCGATGAACCAGTACCACGACTACCTCGCCGCATTCGGCCAGGCGCTGATCGCGGCCGCCGCGACGTACGAGAAGACCGACGAGCGCAACGCCCGCGCGTTCGCCGCCGGGGACAGCGCGAGCGGTCAGGCTGGGGCTGCTTTCCTCGGCCACAACAACTGAACGACCACGGGGAAGGGGAAACATCATGACGACTGCTGCGAAGACCGGGCACGACCTGATCCAGGACGGCGCTTTGGCCCTTGGGTTCCAAGCGATCGACCAGGTCGTCGCCGCAGCGGACGCGCTGCGCTCGATCGGAGTCCAGTGCCAGGCCCATGCCTCGGGAACCGACCTTCGGCGCCGGTACGAACAGTGGGGTCCGCTGGGCGTGCAAAAGATCGCTCGGGCCGCCGAGCTTCTGGACAACGCGAGGACGGGCCTGGAAGAGCTTCGCGCCGACGCGGGCTCGGCCGCCGACCGCTTGGCCGGAGCCTGGGCGGACACGGCGGGCCGCGCCGCGTGCGAGAACTATCAGGCGGCCTCGGCCCGCGCCGACGCCGATCTGGCCAAGGTCGGGCAGTCCTCCCGAGCGCTGGGCGTGTACCACGGCGCTCTCGTCCAGCTGCTGGACAGCTTGCGGACACAGGCCCAGCTCATCCTCGACAACCTGCTGGCCAGCCTCGGCCAATACCGGACCACCGACGCTGTCCTCCAGGCGGTGCGGCAGGGGCAGGACGGGATGGGG
>JGI2924J29684_1077547_pt1 | contig 18588 bp, 15 predicted proteins | sample BenlonsequencITS_FD_29684 | JGI IMG/M metagenome (IMG submission 29684)
CCCCCCAGCCGATGTACCCAGTGCCAGATTGCTTGATGAGAGCGTTCAACGCCGAGTGAGCAAAGAATTGCTTGTGTCTCTCGAAGCGAACAACCGGTCGCGTGGAGCCGGACGGCGAACGCCCTGACGGGCGTCGCCGTCCGCTCACGCTCCCAACATTCATCAAATTCCGCCGCGTAGCTCTCGCTGAGCAGGTCTGCGAGCATTGATCCAAACTAACTCTACGACCTGCTCACTTCTCAAACTGCGCTAACTAGACGGTGCCGGGTCAGCCGTCGGTTCGTCGAACGAGAACTCCTGGAGAACGTCAGCAAGCGATTCGTACCGATCCCTCGCGTCTTCGTACTCCTTTAACGCAGCCTCGTACTCCGAGTTCTGGAACGCACGGTTGCCCGCTGCCGCGTGATCGCGGGCTTCAGCCACGAACTCGCGGATCGTCCGATGAGACGCGGATAGGTCGAGGCTCTGTTGCCTTACTCGAACGCTGCTCAGTTCTCGATCGATCTGTGCCACCCTATCAGGTACCAGTTCGATCGCCAGCGTTCGAGCTTCCTCTAACGCGCCGATCGCCGTTTCGTACGCCTGTGCTGCAGCCTCAGTGTCACCATCGAAGTGCGCCTCGTCACCGTCGTCGATAGCGTTCTCGGCTTCATCGACGAGATCATCAATCACCTGCACCTGTTCGTCGGTTTCGATCTCGTCGATCGTTCTCAGTACCTCTCGGCAGCGGTTTTCGATGGACGAAGTTTCTGCCGAAAATAGTTTCATCCGCTGGAAATGCTGGAGTGCTCCCTCCAGTTTCTCAATCGCTACGTCGAATTCGCCGAGGTTTCTCGCCTCCTTCGCTTCGTCCTGTAATCGTCGACCTTCCTCAAGGTGAATCGTGTGACAGAACTCTTCGGCGTCTTCGTGACCGAGCGTCTCCCACGTGTGTGTATCATCGTCACTCTCCATTATGTGGTCGACTACCTCTGACACCGGTCCTTCGAACGAACACGTCTCTACTGGACAACCTACAATATCGGTCATGTCATCCTCCACTCTACGATCGAACGCACGTAATCTCTTATCGTCAATTCGTACAGTAGGTACTTTATTTTGGAGGTGATCGAATCATCTCAATCGTGATGCAGTATCGGTCGGTCTTCTACGTCGGTTGAATTTCCCCTCTTTTCCAGCGATCTACCAAAAGGACGAAATGAACCGACGATCATTGTGGGCCATCGATGCCACCAGAACGGCTTCGGTCAATCGTTCCGATGTTCGGCGGCGCAACGAACTACGTCGAGACGCTCGATTCGATCATCGAATACGTCGGCGAACATTGACCGACGACTGACAAACTTGTCGACTGGAATCGCAGCCGATTCGCCCGTGTCTCGAGCCAGAACTCGATCATGCGCCGCGTCGAGTACCTCGAAGACGTCGGATTTCTCGCAACCAATGATGGAATCTGGACGTTCGGTCCTGAGGGCGAACGGTACAGCGGGTTCGTTCGACCGAGGCATTTCTCGAAATCATGTGCCGACGGAATATCGGGTTACGAAGCCTATTATATGCACTCTCGACCGGTCCCATGACGATCGAAGAATCGGCCGGCAGCAATTCAACACGCATTCTGCACTGGGGTGGAATCCCGAGAGCCTGAACATGGCACCCCAGTGCGTGAACTGGCTGCGAACCCTCGAACTCGTTTGGAAAGACGGCGATCAATACTCGCTCGCCGATGCGGGGCGACGGTTCACCGACGACGCTATCGAGAGCTGGACCGACACCGCTGCGTCGACCCTATCAAATTCAGGCGATTCGATGACCGCGGCCACCTACGAGACGACAGTCGAAACACGGGCCATCGACTCGGAGTTTCGAGAGTTCGTGCTCGCGAGATTCGATCACACCTGTCCGATCTCTGGCGTCGATCATTCCGGGCTGTTAGACGTCGCGCACATCCTCTTCTGAAGTGATTACCCTGAGTATCGAGCCGATCCCCGCTCTAGTCGGATGTCACGGCGAGCGAGGCGGCTTCAACGTTGCCGGACACTGCTGATTCGGGGAGTGCACGAACGGAGATGTTAGGCTGTCATAAAGCATTGTTCTCCCGCAAGACCCTTGCTGTATACGAGGATGTACTCAGAAAATAAACCTACCTGATCGAAATCCGATTCACCTGTTACATGGAAACAGATGCCAGCGACGGAGCTTCGCCCCTAGTGCTGGCCATCACTCCTCACCGTGTTGCTCGTCGGCCGAACACAAAAACCAATATGGCGAGCAGAATTACGCCCATCGCCGTCTCAGCGACGGCGAGAAACTGGCCGGCTCTGTTGACCGGCCTGAAATCGCCATAGCCGAGCGTCGTGAACGTTAGCGAACTAAAATAGATACTTTCCAGTAATGTCGCGGAACCCCCGGTCTCTCCTGTTCGTTCGATCAACTCAAACGCCCAGTATGCCAACCCACAGACCAAGACGATGAATGTCCCAGTCCCAAGCACGCGCCATGGACTCTCGCCGTATCGTGCCACCAGACTCGGAATGAACGACTGAATTGTCATTAACCACTGGCGCTCCTCGTCATCGTCCTTCAGCCAGTACTGTCGGAGTTGAACATCCTTTCGGCCGAGAAAACACTCACTCGCTAGCCTCGGGAGGCTGTTGTCACGGGCCACTGTTTCGACGGTCCCGTACATTTCCGCGGCTTTCTCAAGTCGTTCTTGCATATCCCTCTCCGAATCGCAAGCGGTTCCAGATGGGCCCCAGTAGCGCGGGTCATAACAGCAATACGGGACACGGCCGCCCCGCCAACCTGCTCGCAACCGCCGCCAGACACCGCCATCTACCGGAGACTTGCCGAACCCGCTGATCCTCCGGAGTGACTGTGCTTCAGGCCAGATTCTCGTTTCACGGTCGATGCGGGCGTTTCCGAGCAACGCCCCGTAGAGTTTCGCACCGACCAGCTTCGTTCCTAACAGTTCCGCGCGATTAAGTTGGGCCCGTTCGAGTGACGCACCCGATAGATCTGCCTCAACGAAATTCGCACCTGACAGTCGTGCCCCATCAAATGTAGTGTCAGCCGGAAAATTTGCATCGCTGAAGTCAACACTCTTGATAAACTTTGTATTGCTAAAATCGACGGAATCGGCGGAGTTGAAGCTGAACGTTGGACATTGTCCAGCCGGAGAGGAGTGAGAGGTTGACCGGTCATCGTCACTACGGAAATCAACCTCATCGTGGAATGTAGCGTAGGAGAAATCGAGGTCGCCACAAATATCTTGGATATCGTTACTTACGTTAAAAAAGAAAGGCTCGTAGAAGTCGGCGCCCTCAAACGACAGCATCGCAGTCCTCTCAATCTGCGAGACAACGAACCGTGATGTTGCATCAAAATCTACATCCTCGAAGAAGGTATTGCCATCAAATTCCGCGTCCTCGAACCGCACATCACCGTCACCCCTGGTGATGAATTCCGCGTCCTTGAACCGCACGTCACCGTTGCCCTCGGTGGCGAACTCTACGTCCTTGAACCGCACGTCACCGTCGCCTTCAGTGATGAACTCCGCGTCTTCGAACAATACGTCGCCGTCTCCCTTCGTAATGAAGTTCGCGCCGTCGAACAATATGTCGCAGTCTCCCTCGGTGATGAATTTTGCTCCGTAGAACGATACCGGGTACTGTCCGGAAGTGGCAAATTTCGTGCCTACGAACCGGAGATCAGCGTTCTCTCCGTGGAATCGGGCGTGGTCGAATCTGATGTCATAGTCCTCAGTCGCCTCAATAGGAAAGCCAAAGAGGTGGATTGCTCCAAACTTTGCGCCAACGAACTGCCCTCGATGCTCCGGTCGGTCATCGCGTGGACTGTTGCCAGCGTCGTTGAGAGCTTGGCGTAATGCTTTCAATTCGTCGACCTCATCCGGCAACTTGTCAGGATCAATATGAAAGACGCAATATTGTTTTTCAGCGTCTAGTCCTAATGGTTGGTGTGGGCATCTCCACTTGGGAAATTTGGGTGGATGAGTTCCGTGCCAATTTCCCTGTTTCGTTATTTCAGTTACATACTCACACGTATCAGAGTCCATGATAAATCATCCCACTCATATCCGATTCAAATATCGGCCCCGACATTATGAAGATGACGATATTTCAGACCTTTTATAGTAGTTTTGAAGTAACTCATACATCGCTCAACATCCGGTATCCGGTCGAACACACCTCATTCAGGTCGTGATCAGCTTCATCTTCCGCAGTTCAGTTCGAGGTGGGTACCGAAATAAGAACGAATCATCTAGGAAATCGCTGACGTCCGCCACACCAACACCGCGGAACTCGATCGAACAGCTCGAGACATGCTCCACGTCCAGATCACGACCGGTGAATAGAGAAGACCTGCTGGACCAGCTCACCGAGGACGTCCTCGCCTATGTCATGCACGGCGTCCTCCCCGAAGAGGAACTCGCCCGCTCGCTCAAACCACAGGGACTCGACGAGCGTTTCGAGGAGTATGAACTCCTCCTCGATCTGCACTTCGTACTGCTCCCGAAGGTCATCGAGTTCGTCGAACAACTGCCCAAACGCATCCGCAAGATCACAACCGAGACGCGGACTGTCTCTCGAACGCGGCGTGGCACTGTCGACGGCAGAATCAACTGGGGAGCGACACTCAAGCAGCGCTACTCCGAGAACCCTGCCGACACGTCGCTGTTCGTCTGTGATAACCGGACTGAGGACTACGACAATGGAGAGAACCTGGTACTGAAGAAAGTCCTCGCAGTCGTCTATGAGACGCTTCGAGAAGCCGACGAGTATCTCCGCGGTGACTACGAATGGGTCCGGAGTACGTGGAACGGGCCCCTGGCAGACCAGCTCCAGCGGATCGTCGAGCGCAACGTCCACGTGCGACGGATCAAGGACCTCCGCCCGTACGAACCGACCGAGCGGATGCTCGACGAGGCTGCCCAATCCCGCGAGCCACTGTATCGAGAGGCTGCAGCACTCTTGCAGACACGCCAGCAGCTATTCGACGGCAACCCCGACCAGCTCCGGCGATTGCTCGACGAGACCGCAATCACGCCCGATGACGAGGACACGCTGTTCGAACTGTTCGTCCTCTTCCGGTTCATCGGGACGCTCGAGCAGCTCCAGGACGGCCGCTTCGAATTCAAGACGATCACGTCGGGCACTCAAGAGATCGCCCGGATGGAGGGCGACGGTGAGCTGGTTCTCTATCACGACCGATCAGCAAGCGATCGAAACCTCTCGTTCATCCCGGAACCCGATACGACGAAAACCCATCTCAGTCGGAGTGACAGGGTCCAAACCGTGGCTCGGACCGTCGCAGACAATTACTTCCCGGAACGGAATTTCGAGACCCACACCGGTCGACCGGATCTAATCGTCCTCGAGATTCGGCCTGAAGGGTCCTCCGAACGAGAGTACCTGATTACGGAGGTCAAAAACAGTGCAAACATGAAGACGATTCGAACGGGGATCAAAGAGACACTCGAGTACCTCGCCTTCCTGCGGTGTAACGACGACTTCGTCTTCGGAAGCGAGGACGATGAGGAGTACTTTGGCGATGGCTGGAACGGCTTACTTGTCGTGCAGGATCTGCCCGAGGAAACGGCTTCTCTGGAAGAGCAGGCCGAGAGCGAGATCAAGGTCTTGCAGGCCGCCGAACTTGAGGAGCAGTTAGCGCACGTCCTCGAGCGAAAATTGTGATTCTATAGCTGCTCCGAGTGAGGGGTGTTATGCACTAAGTATGAAACCAACCCTGTGGATTGAGTGCTCTGTTAAATATAGTATTCCATAAGCCAAGCACAACCCACCACCGAGTGACTCTCAAAACTCCTCGGCCAGGTCTAACGGTCGTGTTTAGTTATGGATGAAGGATGAGGTGGAGTGATTTTCAGCTAGTCATGGCGAAAAATCGCTCGCCCCGGTGGTTGTAGCGACTGAATCGAATTAGACTTTGTGGAGCGAGAGCGGACACTGCGCCGGCTGATTGAACTGAGTATTCGGTCCCATCTTGTAGAATTATTTCTTTCAGATACCATCTCTAAACCAGAGAGGTTTGGTATCAAACAGTCTCGAAAGGCTGTCCACAACTGGGTGCACAGGCTGATCTACAGCCCGCCAGCGGTGCGAGTCCGGATCACGCCGCGCTCGACAAGACGATGATCCGAATCAATGGTCAGCAGTTCTGGCTGTACGCTGCCGTCGATCCTCATTCGAACGAATTCATGCATGTAAGGATCTTTGCGACTACTACAGCGGTACTAACACAATAGTTTCTCCGAGAACTTCGTGAGAAACACGATGTCGTTGACGCCATGTTTCTCGTCAATCACGCCCAGCATCTAGCGACTGCACTACAACGAGTAGGACTCCGATTTCGTCTCGTTCAACACGGAAATCGAAACGCTGTCAAATATGTATTTTAGGAGATAAAACATCGAACCCCTTGTCTAGCAATAGCTTTAGCCACGTCGAGTCGACGACCGCCGAAACGTGGTTCCAAGCCTTCGTCGTCTGGTGGAATTCGCTTAACTAAACACGATGCTGTATACTCTTTCTACGGAACCAGCGTGTGTAATACTGGAAACGGGCTCATTGGCGCTTCAGACGGCGAAAGCGGTGGAGAGTGTAAACTAACTGTGAAACAAACGTATCGATTTGCCCTGAGATTATTACGAGTGTACAGGTGTAAATAGGTTCTAAACAGATCGTTCTGTGGCTCATCCCGAGGGCTTCTTCAAACCAAGAAAATATGGTTACAAGAGCATGAGTGTAATAAGTGACAAATCTCCTGGTCACATCAGTGTCTAACTTGTCGTTTGGAGGTAGGATGGCTGTTTCCTTAAGGAAAAAGTTCGCCATAGCCGAATAATATATAGTCTATTCCTCTGACCGGATAGTATTGTAAATAGCGTTCGATGAACTGATGACGAGACCGGGCACATCCTGTTGGAATCGCTTTCCCGTCATAGACTGTGCATTGCTTATGACCGAGATAGCGCCCAATAATTCATCTTCTGGTCCAGTAAGCGCTGTTCCAATTGACCGAAGGTTTGGCTTCCATTCTTGTCTATCAAAAGCGAGGCCCTTCGAGCGAATGGACTGAAGTTCATCGAGTAATGAATCCATCGAGGTTAGCGTGTTATCCGTGTACTCTGGATAATCGATCTGGTCAAGTAGTGCCTCGGCTTCCTCCTCGTCGAATGTCGATAGTAGTGCTTTCCCAGCTGCAGTGCAATGGAGTGGCAACTTTTCGCCAACGTAGACCACTTCGTCGTGATCCTGCTTGCCGGTTGCAGTATAGACACAGATCGCGTGGTTGTTCTCTAGTACAACGATGTTCGCGACGAGACCGGACACCTTAGCAAGCCGACGAACTTCGTCTCGTCCGTGTTCAAATAGGGGATTTTGCCTTCTTGCATGTGCTCCTAGTTTTGAAGTTTGCTGGCTGACTCGGTACACCCATCCATCTTTCACGATAAACCCGAGAATCTCGAGTGTTTCGAGGTGATTGTGGATGGTACTCTTCGAGAGATCTACGTGATCATCGAGTTCTGAGATGGTCGCTCCCTCCAGCTCCATTAGTACCTCTAACAATTGAAGACTGGTGGCCGTTGCTTTCACCGGAGTGTCCTTCTTGGGTGGTTCGGTGGTGTGTCTCATATAGTCACCACACAATTCGTACCCCTAAAAATGTTCCCCGATTCCGAAAAATTTCACTCCGATATAGTATAGTCTTCTCATCAGCTCATGGCTATCAGCTTGATTTCATCTAAAATAAGATTGAAATAGAATATGGTCGGATTTTAGACTACCATTCACCGACACTTCCGTCTTCGTGATACCAGATCGGCGTTTGCCAGTTTATTTGTAGTTCACTCTGCTCTTGGACATATTCTTCATCGATTTCGATACCAAGCCCAGGTTCCTCCAAGGGTGTGACGTAGCCGTTCTCGAATCCAAATACGGTTGGATCACGAAGGTAATTTAGAAGATCGTTGTCAGTTGGCTCGTGAACTTCGAGATACTGGGCTTGAGCAAACGCATTCGGAATCGCTGTATCGAGTTGAATGCCAGTAGCAAACGCGATTGGGCCTAGTGGGCAATGCAGAGCAACGCCGACATCGACTGCTTCTGCAGCATTGGCGATCTTTTTCGTTTCGGTAATACCCCCCGCGTGAGAAGGGTCTGGTTGAATAACATCGACAAGATCTCTCTCGAGCAACTGCTTGAAATCCCACCGAGAGTACAGCCGTTCACCCGATGCCAGTGGTGTCTTCGTGTAGTTTCTGACCTCTGCCAACATATCGAAATGCTCCGGTAGCAATGGCTCTTCATAGAGCATCGGATCATATGGATCCAGCTCTGATGCGAGCCATTTTGTCATCGCTTTTCTTACTCGGCCACGGAAATCGACGGCAATATCGACACCCGGACCGACTTCATCGCGCACGGCAGCAAGGCGTTGACGAGCGACCTCGACGACTTCTGGTGAATCAATCCAATTCATCTGAGAGACTGCAGCCATCTTCAGTATTGTATAGCCATTTTCGATAGCATCAGCCGCAGAAGACCGTATCTCGGAGGGAGTTTCTCCACCAATCCAATCGTATACCTTGATCCGATCCCGAGCTCGTCCCCCGAGGAGGTCATAAATCGGTGCGTTATAGTGTTTCCCCTTGATGTCCCAGAGTGCCTGATCGATACCAGAAATAGCACTCATTAAAATAGGCCCTCCTCGGAAGTGGCGCCCACGGTACATTGCTTGCCAGTGACGTTCGATTTCGAGCGGATCTTTCCCGATTAGATAGTTGTCTATAAGCTCTTCAACAGCAGCCATCGTAGTCTTTGCATAGCCTTCAACAACTGGTTCTCCCCACCCTATGAGGCCAGTACTAGTTTCGATCTTGAGAAAGACCCAACGAGGGGGAACTTCGTAGAGTTCGTATCCAGTGACGTGCATGCGACGAGATACAAACCCGAGAGACTTGTGTGTTGTTCTATCTCGTGGTCAATGGGAATAACTTAGTATGTTAGTCCGTCTTCTAGTGGATCTTCCAACAATTTCTCCGTCTACAGCTACCCAATATATCACTTATGGATGGAGAAGGTGGTCACCGACAACGCTCAAGTTCCGTCATCGAGCGACTGCGATCATCCCAGACATCGAAGAGCGACTCATAGCTGGATCGAAAGTGGTCATACCAGATATTGTATTGCTGGGTGTTTTCGGGGACTGGCTCATAGGTGCGTTCAATTTTCGTTGTTTTCCGAACAGCTGATTCAAGATCTTCGTAGATGTCGCTTCCTACACCAGCGAGCAGTGCAGCCCCTTTTGCGCCGTACTCATCACCCTTAGGAACCGCGATTTGGGTGTCAAGACAGTCGGCAAAGAGTTGACACCAGAAATCAGACCGAGCACCACCACCACTCATTAGAATCCGGTCAGGATCCCCCGGCATATGCTCATAACAATCACGCATCGCGAGCGTAACTCCCTCATAGACTGCACGGAGAAGATGATCGTTCGTGTGATCAGGAGAAAGTCCAAGGAAACTTGCCCTAGCGTTTGTCTTGAGAAATGGACTTCGTTCTCCGGATACGCTGAGATAAGGATGGTAGCAAACTCCTTCAGATCCAATCGGGATCTCTTCTAACCGTGGAATGACGTCTTGATATTTTTCGTTATCAGTAAACTCCTCAAAGGCCCAGTCCAGATTGGGTGTTCCGGCCATACTCGCTAAAGCCCGTGAGTACTGTCCATTTCCAAGAGCGAACGAGAAGCCAGTTCCGTCCGTATCAAGAGGCGGGTCCTCAAGTATCGTCTGGTTCAAAGAGGTGGTACCGACAACTGAGGAACTATCCCCTGGTTCTACTGCTCCGCTACCATAAGCACAGGCGACAATATCGAGTGCACCCGAGACGACGGGTGTTCCGGTTGGTAACCCCGTCGTCTTAGCTGCTGGCTCTGTGACCGTACCAACAATTTCACTTGGGTTTGCGATCCGCGGAAGTAAGGCTTCTAGATCACCAACCCCGCCCATCTCAAAGACATCTTTTGCGTAAGTTCCGCTTTCGATATCGAGGAACGGCATCGACATATCGCTTGGGTCGCTTGTTCGCGTTCCTGTGAGCCTGTACTTAAGCCAATCCTTGCAATAGAAAATAGTGTCAGCCCGGTCTAGGACGTTCGGTTCTTGTTCAGCAAGCCAAGCTAGGATCGAGAGAGTCGATCCCGGAAAGAGATCACTACCACAGATATCAGTAACGGACGCAGCTGTGCCCGATTCGATCCATTCTTCGATGATCTCTGATGAACGACCATCTGACCAAAGAATAGCGTCTCGAGCTGGCTCGCCGTTCTCATCGATCAACCAACACCCATCACCCTGAGCAGTGATTCCAACACCCAAAATCGGTCGTGAGTCAGGTATTTGCTCAACCACTTCTCGGATGGTCTCCGCAGTCAGGCGCCAGGTTGTCTCCATATCTTGTTCGATCCATCTTTCAGCCGGTGTCTGTACTGGGTTCTCGCGAGACGCGACATAGAGTTGGCTGCCACTTGGATCCATGGCAATTGATTTGATATTCGTCGTTCCGGCATCAACACCTATGAGTACCTCTTCCATGCCATGACATTGCAAACAATCCTTTATAAAAGTTACCTATGTTTAAAGAATGTCAGTATATCGCGATCTACCTACCGAAGAATTATTATAGATAGATACGAAAGAGGATGGTGGACGCTCACAGGGAGCATATGACAGCTACTGCCAGTAGCTGATAGTATGTCATCCTGTACCGACCAAAGGTGGTAGAATGTCCAGAGAAAATGGAAGAAATATGAACCGACGGAATATGCTAAAAGCAGTTGGCGCATCAACGACCATCGGCTTGGCAGGTTGCATTGCCGACGATGCTGGTGATGAAGACGATCAAGATTCAATTGATGAATGGGGGGATCGTCTTGTCTCCCATGCAGAAGAAGCCGACATCGATTGGCAGCAATTTGAGGGAGAGACGCTTGTCTTCGGGATGAACGAACATGCCTTCACTGATCTGATGGAGAACTTCATCCCGCACTTCGAGGAACTCACTGGGATGGATCTTGAGTTCCAGACTTTTCCCGAAGATGAACTCTGGCAGCGTGTCGTTCTTGACCTCGAGAACCAAAGTGGAAACTTCGATGGTTTCTTCACTGGTCTCTGGCCCAGTGCGGATTACTACCATGGAGAGTGGGTGAAAGACCTCAACGAATATCTTGAGGACCCCGAACTGACCGACCAAGAATGGTTCGCGATGGATGATTTCTCTGATGGGATCATCGATTCACTAACATACGGAGAAGAAGAGGCTCTGGTCGGTATGCCGTTCGGCGTGGAGGCTTATGGTGCCATTGCCTACGACGAACCAACGTTCGATGAACTCGGAATCGATCCACCAGAGACCTACGAAGAATTAGTAGAAGCGGCCCGAACGATCGATGAATCCGACGAGACCGATCGGATGGGAATTGCATCACGAGCAAGTACTGATCCGCTCTCCACAGCGAACTGGGCGACCATGTTTCGGTCCTACGGTGCCGAGTGGATTGACTACGAAGAGAGAGAAGCCCGTCTTGATTCCGAAGAAGGGGTTGAATCACTTGAGGTCTTTTCGGAGTTGATGAGCTACGGACCGGATGATATCGGCAACTTCGACTGGTATCGCTCGAACCTAGCTATGGGCGAGGGCGATGTTGCGATGGCTCTCCATACACCAAGTGCGATTGGTGTCTGGGACGACGAACAACTTGAACGGACGGAATGGATCCCCCCACTTCCTGGCCCAGACGGCGAACAGATCGCTGCACCATGGACTTGGTCTCTCGGGATCAGTGAATACAGTAGGAATCCTGAGGCTGCTTGGTTGTTCATTCAGTTCTCGATCAGTCGAGAAGCAAATCTACTGTCATCGATCAGGGCATGGGAAGGTGCAGAGAGTTACGGCTGGGCGCGTGAAGGATACGTGTTCGATCAAGACGAGTGGGAGGAACACGGAATCAAGGACTCTTGGGTCGAAGCCCATACTCAGGGATTAGATATGGTCCCATCCAATCCGCCAGCAGTACCGCTTGATACACCACAGAACATGGATATCATGTCCGAGGCTGCCCTTGCGATGAACTCCGCTGTTACTGGAGAGAGTAGTCCAGAAGAGGCGCTATCATCAGCTGCCTCCGAAATAACCGAGTATGCCCAAGATATCCCAGAGGAGTACATTGAGTGACATACAGTTTCACATAAGTCCAGTCAAATGAGCCACGAGCAAAAAGCAGCTAAATCCGAGACGTCCAGTCGGGAGCCACTGCTAAACCGACTCGACATCAGCAAGGATCTGCTAAAGTGGGTCTTTCTACTCCCATCCGTTGCTTTGCTCGCGTTCTTGACCCTGTATCCGTTTCTGCAGGGCATCTGGATGAGTGCGCACGACTGGCCGTTCGCAGCTCCCGATCATAATTGGGTTGGGGTGAGCCAGTACGTAGAGATCCTAAGCAGTGACCGATTCCAAAATTCACTCTGGCGTACGGTGATCTTCACGGGTGGTGGCGTAACGTTCCAACTAGTACTTGGCATTGCGCTTGCAGTCTATCTGAAGTCCCTGACTGAGACCTGGCGTCCGATCGTCCGGACGATTTTCATCATTCCAATGGTTATGACACCGGTTGCAACCGGGTTAGTCTGGAGGATGATGCTCGACGGGCAGGTCGGAATTCTCAACGTGATGATTGAGTCACTCGGGTTCTCCGCTCCTGCTTGGACATCGAGTAGTGGTATGGCGATGTTCACGATTCTGATGATCGACACCTGGCAATGGACGCCCCTCGTTGTGTTGATCGTCTTCGCAGGATTGCTCTCAGTACCCCAGCAACTCTACGAAGCGGCCCGCGTTGACGGTGCACCTTCGTGGGCTATCTTCTGGCATATCACTCTACCACAGATCAAATACTTCGTTGCAATCGCTGCCGTCTTCCGACTGATGGAGAGTTTCCGGACCTTCGATTACATCTGGTTAGTAACTGAAGGAGGTCCTGGTACTGCTACTGAGATCCTCAACGTGTTCGTCTACCGCCTTGCGTTCGTTAATCTCGATGGCGGAGCAGCAGCAACAGTCGGAATCATCCTGCTGGTCATCACAATTGCGGTGACAATGAGCCTATTCAAGGTGGTGGACATCCAATGAGTATCCAAAGTGGACGGTTAGCCGGTGCGTTCGAACGGTTGACGGCTGACCCGGTTGCGGTAGCCAAACTAGCAGTCAAGTACATGATCGGGCTCATCGTTAGTATCTGGATGCTATTCCCGATCTACTGGATGGTTATAACGGGATTCAAGACCCACGATTCGATCGTCGAGGTGGAACTGGTTCCTGTCGAAATCACATTCGCGCACTACCAAGACTTGTTCCTTGATGGTGAATTCCATAGCTACCTGCTGAACAGCGCTATTGTTTCGGTAACCGTTGTCTCAGTGAGCTTGCTACTAGCTGTCCCAGCAGCGTACAGTCTCTCAAGGCTCGATGTCCCAGCAGCGCACCACTTCAGCTTCTATATTCTCTCAACCCGGATGATTCCTCCGCTAGCCCTTCTCGTACCTTTATATGTGTTCTATACGAGAATTGGGCTTACAGGAGGACGACTTGGACTGATTATCGTCCATTTCCTGTTGACATTACCACTGATGATCTGGATAATCAAGGGATTCATCGATGAAGTACCGGAATCACTCGAAGAATCAGCAATGGTTGACGGATGTAACCGAATCGAGGCATTCCGTGCAGTAGTGCTACCGCTCATTATGCCGGGTGTCGCTGCAGCGGCGTTCATCGGGCTGATCTTCTCGTGGAATGACTTCCAGCTTGCATTAGTACTACTGGATGGAGGAGTACGTACTGCACCTCTCGAGATTCAGAACGCACTCGGTTACACATCAATCAATTGGGGAATGCTTGGTGCAGCGGGTACCGTAACCGTACTCCCGGTGATTATCATCAGCCTTCTGATCAGAGATTACTTGGTCGAAGGAATGACAATGGGGGCGGTCAAGGAGTGATAACCAGTCTGCAAGGATCCTGTCCAACAATCCCTGGATGCGTTGAGAGCACCGATCAGACAAACAATACTACAGATTACCACTCATGAAAGCACTCGTAACCGCGAACGTAGATAAGGAGAACAGACGGCGACTCAAAGAGGACCTCGGTCTGGAGGTCGACTATCAGCCCATTGCCGAGCGTGACGAACGACTTTCCGAGTCAGAACTAATAGAGGCAATAGAGGACGTAGACGTGTTAATCGTCGGATTCGAGGGAGTCTCGGAAAAAGTCCTCGATGCTGCAGAACAACTGGAGCTTATCGCGTGCCCACGTGGTGGTCCAGACGCCAACGTGGATATCTCAGCTGCCTCCGAGCGTAACATACCAGTTCTCTATGCCCCAGGACGCAACGCTGTCAGCGTAGCTGACTTCACCATTGGACTCATGATCGATGTTGCGCGTCATATTTCCCATGGACATCATCTCCTCCATACTGGCACCTATACAGGGGAGCCAGTCACCGATTCAGCTTCTGGCGGTGAACGGGAAGACGTTACTTGGGGGGTCGCGAAGGGATCACCGTACGCCGAGCTAAAGGGCCCCGAACTCGAGGGCAAGACAGTCGGTATCGTCGGATTCGGTGATATTGGTCGAGAAGTGGGAAAACGTGTACGAGGATTCGGCGTCGACATCCTCGCAATGGATCCATTCATCCCGCAAGAGGAGATGCCTGATGACGTTACCAAGGTCGATCTCGATGAGCTCTGTGAACAGTCTGATTTTGTTACTGTTCACGTCCCAGTGACGGATGCAACCCGCGGACTGATCGGGTCCGACGAGTTCGCTCTGATGAAGGAAACTGCCTTCTTCATCAATACAGCCCGAGGTGCTATCATCGATCAGGATGCACTGATCCAGCAACTTAAGTCTGACAATCTTCGAGGTGCTGCACTCGACGTCTACGATGAGGAACCTCTTCCAGAAGATCACGTGCTACTCGAATTGGAAAATGTCGTTACGACGCCACACCTCGCTGGCGCAGCAGAGGAAGTGATCAACCGGCACTCAACAATGATAGTCGACGATATTGAGGCCATTTTCGAAGGTGAGGAACCAAAGCACATTGCCGACGATTCGGTACTTCAACTACCGGAATTGAGAGGTGATGACTAATGGCTCAAGTTACACTTGAGGACGTCACAAAAGTGTATGATCCAAGAGGTGAGCGTATCGTAGCCGTCGAGGATCTGAATCTTGAGATCGAAGATGGGGAGTTCCTCGTGCTCGTAGGACCGTCCGGCTGTGGGAAGTCAACAACGTTGCGGATGGTTGGAGGTCTCGAAGATATAAGCGAGGGTACCATCTCGATCGGCGGACGTATCGTCAACGATGATGCGCCGAAAGATCGAGACATTGCAATGGTATTCCAAAACTATGCGCTGTATCCGCATATGACCGTCCGAGAGAATATCGGTTTCGGGCTAAAGTATTCAAGCGATCTCTCGAAATCCGAAATCGCAGAACGAGTCGAAGAAGTCGCTGAAATGATGGACATTGAAGAGTTGCTTGAAGATACTCCAGCTGAGCTATCCGGTGGCCAGCAACAAAGAGTTGCTCTCGGGCGCTCAATTGTTCGTGAGCCGGCAGTATTTCTGTTCGACGAACCATTGTCGAATCTTGACGCAAAACTCCGAACTCATATGCGGACAGAAATCACTCGACTCCAACGTGATCTGGACGTGACGTCGATCTATGTCACACACGACCAGGCAGAGGCAATGACAATGGCGGATCGTATCGCTGTGATGAATCATGGTAATCTCCAGCAGGTCGGATCACCAAACGAAGTTTACGATCACCCAGCAAACCAGTTTGTTGCAGGGTTCATCGGTTCGCCACGGATGAACTTCATAGAGGCGACAGTAACGAACACGGAATCCCCAAAGCTACTCGATACTGCTAAAGGTGGAGATCAGTTGACTTACGAACTCAATGAGTTAATCGTTGAACGGACAGACCTCGACCCAGAGACATCGGTTACGGTAGGTATCCGGCCAGAAGATCTACAGGTTACTGACGAACGTGACATAGACACTGGTCACACGATCCGTGCGATTGTTGACGTCGTCGAACCAATGGGCAGTGACAATTTCCTCACGATTCGGTTAGGGGACGAAAACTGGGTCGCTCGTGCTGATCCTACCTTCCATCCTTCTCCAGGAGAGGAGGTGATAGTCACGTTTGATCCATCTGACCTTCACTTATTCGACTCAAACGGCCAAACCCTCAAATCAAAAGGAACCGGTCCAGATGCATTTCATGATTTTGGTGTAACAGCTCCAAAGATGTAAGAAAATCCAATATTGACTGGAAGACTGTACCGTCAAACCATAACACAAGAACGCGACCATAATCCACAACTCATGACACCAGAAGCGAAACTCGATACGGAGCGAACGAAGATCAGTGAATTTGGACAGCGAATGCTCAAAGACGGACTCACACTGGGAACTGGCGGAAACATCAGTGTGCGCAACGGAAATCACGTCGCAATTAGTCCATCTGGAGTGCCTTACGACGAGATTGAGCCTGAAGATGTCCCTGTTGTTGATCTTGAAGGGGATCATATTGCGGGTGAATCCAAGCCCTCGAGTGAGTTCCGGATGCATACTGACGTGATCCGTGAACGGCCAGATGTCGGTGGAGTAGTTCATACTCATTCACCTTATGCGAGTACATTTGCAAGCATGGGCGAACCAATTCCGGCTTCGCACTATCTTATCGCGTTTATCGGTGATGAGGTACCGGTAGCTCCTTACGAAACATATGGAACTGCCGAGTTAGCCACAGCGGCCCTAGAAACACTTGGCGAAGAATACAATGCCTGTCTGCTCGAAAATCACGGTGTACTTGCAGTCGGTGAGACCGTTGATGAGGCCTACGAGGTCGCGATGATGGTCGAATATTGTGCGCAAATACACTATCAAGCGATCTCAGTAGGTGAGCCAGAGATCCTATCTAACGAGGCTGTAACCGAATTGATCGAGATATTTGAGCACTATGGAGAACACACCGATAGCCAAGACGAAGCTACTGAAGTTCCAGTTGGCGACGCTCTCCAAGCCGAACGAGCAGCCGTCAGCGAGCTTGGACGACAAATGCTCGAAGATGGTTTAACGAAAGGAACAGGTGGAAACGTTAGTTCGCGAAACGGTGAGGAGGTCGCGATAAATCCCTCGGGTGTACCTTACGAAGAAATCACACCCGAAACAGTACCCCTGGTCGATCTTCAGGGTGAGCAAGTTGCAGGCAAGCTACCGGCCTCGAGCGAATCACCGATGCATACTGCAATTTATCGTGCACGTGAGGACGTAGGCGGAGTTGTTCACACTCACTCTCCGTATGCGAGCACATTTGCTAGCCTCCAAGAACCAATCGAAGCATCGCACTACCTAATCGCATTCGCTGGCGATCAAGTACCTGTGACCGCTTACGAAACGCCAGCAACTGAGGCTCTTGGTGAGCTGGCTGTTGAAGCTCTCGGAGACGAATATGGCGCTTGTCTACTTGGGAACCATGGTGTAATCACTATTGGTGAGTCGGTCGAAGAAGCATATGAGATAGCGTTGATGACTGAATACTGTGCCCGTATCCACTATCAAGCCCGCAGTGTCGGTGAGCCGAAGATTCTCGCGGATACAGAGATCAAAACTCTCACCGAGCGATTCGCGGATTACGGTCAGCAGAGCTAAATAAGAACCCTCGAGATTTTTCGTGCATCCAGAAATGAGTGATATTTTAATAGGTATCGATGCTGGCACAACCGCTATCAAAACAGCAGCTTTCGAAACTGATGGGACAGAACTTGTCCATAGCTCTCGAGAGAATCCCGTTACAAAACCAAATCCAGATTGGGCCGAGCAAGATATGGATTTGTTATGGGCACATACAACTGAAACGATCAAAGAAACAGTTAGGTCAATTCCAGAAAGTAGTAAAATCGCCGCAGTTGCTGTGACTGGACAGGGAGGGGGATGTTGGCTTGTCGACGAGGAAGGAAGTCCAGTTCGAAACGCAATCATTTGGAACGACGGAAGAGCGTCAGATATAGTCAATAACTGGAGGAAGAATAACATATATGATGACTTATTTGAGCGATTTGGCTACGGTGTCTTCTCTGGATTGGCTCTTCCGATATTAAAGTGGATTGAAAATAATGAACCGGAGACGCTCAAAACAGCTAATACCTTACTGGGATGCAAAGACTGGATCCGATATAATCTGACCGGTGAGCTAGCAAGTGAACCAACCGAATTATCACTTATTAACTATGATCCGGTTACTGAGGAGTTTGTTTCCAAACTACCGAAAGGTATCACTCTACCATCTCTTGAAGACCTTTTACCATCGATCAAATCACCGACTGCGATCGCAGGAAAAGTAACACCCAGTGCAGCAGCGAAGACAGAACTTCCAGAGGGGACACCAGTGGTCACCGGTGTCG
>JGI2924J29684_1077546_pt1 | contig 18582 bp, 16 predicted proteins | sample BenlonsequencITS_FD_29684 | JGI IMG/M metagenome (IMG submission 29684)
ATGGAATTTGGTCTTTTGGGTAGCCTGTACCTCCGCCGTTCTAATGTTATTGCTGTCCATTTATTCTAACAGAAAACGTTTGGCAGATAACTAAATTATCTGAAAGGAATTAACCGTTATGAAGTATCGCAAACTAGGTAGAACAGGATTAAACATTTCTGAAGTTGGTTTTGGCTGTATCCCTATTATCCGGCTCAGTACGAAGGAGGCAGTTCATTTATTGCAGTATGCCTTTGAGCGGGGGATTAATTTCTTTGATACGGCAAACGCTTATCGAGACAGTGAGGAGAAAATTGGTTTGGCCCTGAAAGAGAAGCGGGACAAGATTGTGCTGGCGACTAAAACAGGGAAAAGGGATGCAGCGGGGGCCATGGAACATATCGAAAATAGTCTGCGCCTGCTCCAAACGGACTATATTGATTTATTCCAATTTCATCAGGTCAGTAAAGTAGAAGACTGGAAAGCAATTCTTGCTCCCGGCGGGGCTTTTGAGGCTGTTGTCAAAGCGAAGGAACAGGGGAAGATTCGCCATATAGGGATTACATCTCATAGTTACGAGATGTCGCTTAAATTGATTAAGACCAAACTTTTTGTCTCGATCATGTTTCCTTTTAGTTTCCTTGAAGATCAAGCGAAAGAAGAAATGCTTCCTTTGACTCAACAATACGAAATGGCCTTTCTTTCCATGAAGCCTTTTGGCGGGGGTGTCATAGACAGTGCGGCTTTAGCCTTTAAATTTTTAAGACAGTATCCTGAGGCTATCACGATCCCCGGCTTTGATTCGGTTGCTTATCTCGACGAAGTTTTGTCCTTCTATGAGCAGCCTAATGTCGTAACCGAGGAAGATATAGCTGCCATGGAAAACTATCGGAAGGATTTAGGGTCTCAATTTTGTCGTCGTTGTGAATATTGTCAGCCTTGTCCCAATGGCGTCATGATTACACCGGCGATGGGCTACCCGATCGTAGCCAAACGAATGTCACCGGATGTTTCGGTAGAATTCTCCAAAAAGGCTATGGAAAGTGTTGCTCAATGCATTAGTTGCGGAATTTGTATCGAACGTTGTCCATATGACCTTCCAATCCCGGATATTTTGCAAAGAAATCAGAACTTATATGCGGAGCATATTAAATCTATCAGTAAATAAGATTGTTCGGGCAGTCAGGGGCTTAGAGGTGAAGGATATTTTTTCAAATGTAATAGAATTAGCAAAGAAAATCTGTAAAGCGAAATTGACTGAGGGGGACCGGGCAGTTGACTGCACTATGGGCAATGGAAATGACACTGCCTTTTTGAGCAGTTTAGTGGGGAAAGATGGGAGAGTTTATGCTTTCGATATTCAAGAACAAGCCCTTGTTAATACAAGTAAGAAGCTGCAGGAGTTAAATTTCCTGGACAGAGCTGTCTTAATTTGTGACGGGCATGAGACTATTGAGAAATACATTAAAGAACCCGTTAGAGTATTCCTGTTCAATCTTGGATATCTTCCTAAAGGAGATCATTCGATTACAACCCAAAAAGAAACCACTCTTCAAGCTGTTCAGAAATGTTTAAACCTCCTTGAGCCGGATGGAATTATTTTGCTGGTTATTTATCCAGGACATGATAATGGAAAAGCGGAGCAAGAGGCTTTAGTTCGCTATAGCTCGACTTTAGATCAAAAAAACTATAATGTTGCCCGCATCTGTTTGACGAATCAGGTCAATAATCCTCCTGAACTTCTTTGTGTAGAAAAAGTACTTCCCAGATAAAAAGTCAGCCCAGAAATTTAAAATTTCTGCGCTGACTTTTCTCCATCTAAGCAGGCCCGTGAGAAACTAAAGTTTGTTTCTCACGGGCCTTTTTCTTTACGAAAATGTATTACCAGGTTACTCCGCAAACCGAAAGGTTCTTGAATATTTATACGTTCACTCAGCAATCAGAGGCTCGCTCACTTCCTGGTCAGGAGCAAGCGCAACTTGGCTGCCGAGTGTTTCTGGAGACAGAGATGGCGGAAGATACGAATTTACTGGGCATTCTCTTCGCTGGCCAATAGTCGTTCTAGGATTTCCTGCTTGGGGGTAAGGTAGAGGGTCCAGTTCTGTTCGTAGACTACCATGCCCGGTTTGGCTGAGTTGGGTTTCTTAAGTTGTTTGACATGAGTGTAATCTACCGGAACCTGAGAAGACCCTCTTGACTGGCTGTAGTAGATAGCTAAAGCGGCTGCTTCTTCTAACGTTGCATCGTCAGGGAATTCTTCGCCGTCCTCAAGTGGTACGAGAACATGAGAACCGGGGATTTGCTTGACATGGAGCCATAAATCGTTGGGGTTACCCTTCCTTAGGGAAAGCCAATCGTTTTGAGCGTTATTTTTGCCAACGTAGATAATTCGGTCCTGACTTGACCTGTAGATCCGAGGAGAAAGCATTTCCTTGGAGGATTTAGCTTTTGGTTTTACTTTAGTTTTTGACTTTGCGTTAGCTTTAGCCTTTGAACTCCCTTTGCCAGATTTGGAAGAGTCCTTGAGCATATGTTTTCCCGCTACATATCCCTGATCAGCAAGTTCAGCATAAATTTCCTCAAGATCTGAAAGGGTGGAAGCTTGATCTAAACTAACTCGTAAGGAATTTAAATAGTTGATTTCTTCGTTGGCGTCTTCTTGAAGCTGCTGGGTTTTAAGCAATGTAGCTTTGGCTTTGTTGTAAAGTTTATAGTAGCGTTGAGCATTGTCAATGGCCGTAAGATTGGGATCAAGAGGAATCGTTACTTGGGCCAGAGAGGGGTCATGGTAATCTTCAACGGTGACTTCCTTCGCTCCGGAGGAAATTCGGTGAAGATTGGCGGTGAGGAGTTCACCCCATCGTTGATAGGACAGATTGAAATTAGCCTCAGTGATTGTTTCTTCATAGACTGCCAGCTTTTTTTGGTAGTGAGTTTGTTGTTCTTGAACGACTTTGCGGAGTGAACCGCGTTTGGCTTCGAGGTTATTAGCGGTGGCTTTGGCTCGGAAGAAGCGTTCAATCGTTTCATTTAAAGAAAGGAACGTTGATTTTCTTAACTCATAATATTGCTGAAAGGGGACAAAGGAAAAGGCAAGGGGAGGAGATTGGGGCTGAAGAGAGTAATAAAGACTGGGCTCAATTGTCATACCATCCTTGGGATTACAAAGCCGTTGATATGCTTGGAAAATTCTCGAAAAATCAATGTCGCCGCACTGATGGAGGTAAGTATCCTCTGTTAAGCCGGCTTGAATTACCACTTCAAGGGCCAATTCCGGACTAATCCCGGCAAAATGGGAAACGAGAAGTTTCGTGATTTTAGCTTCGAGATCAGCCGGAGAAAAGCATTGCCGCCAAGCTTCTTCATCTTCTAGCGGAGGCTGTTTCCCTTGAGAAGGAGGAGCAAGATAAGTTCGTCCGGGGAGAACTTCACGGTAACGACTTAGGGCATGGGAGTAACGTTTCAGTCCGTCGAGGATTATCCCGGCGGCTGGGTCCACAAGAATTAGATTGCTGTGTTTGCCCATAATTTCTAAATGGAGAAACAGAGTGACAAGATCACCCCGGTCGTTATAGTTTTGAATTTCAAAGGTGATCACTCGTTCCAGTTCACGTTGATGTATGCCGGTTAATTTTCCTCCCTCCAGGTGTTTACGCAGGATCATACAAAACATGGGCGGAGCAGAAGGATTTTTTTTAGTTTCGTCAGTCAGGTGAAAGCGCGGGGAGGTGGCCCCAGCGTTAAGCAAGAGTCGCTTGTTGCCTTGGTTCAGTCTCAATTGGAAATGGACTTCATCTTTTTCAGGTTGAAAAATTTTATCGATACGTGCTCCTTCCAGTTGAGGAGCAAGTTCTTTGACTAAATAGGCGAGGGTCACACCATCTAAGGCCATGAGAGGTCTCCTTTCGTTGTCCCGAATCGTTTTTAGTATAACACACTTGTACAACTGAGGCATTTTTCAGCATTTTTCAGAATAAGCATGTACTACGAGATGGACAAAGAGCAAGGAACAAGTTTCAGTGGGCAAGAGGAGGAGATTAAGACATGCGGCAGCAGGCATGGCATGTACTGCCTTGGGTTGATGTGGCCGAGGTATTGAAAGTGCATCCGGGTAAAGGGTTAAATGTCAAAGAAGTCCAGAGACGATTAAATGAAGTGGGCAAAAATGTCCTGGCAGCTAAAAAAGGAGTTCATCCTGTTTTTCTCTTTCTGGGACAGTTCAAAGATTTTATGGTCCTGGTTTTGTTGGCTGCTACGGTAGTTTCAGGACTTTTGGGGGAAATAGCAGATGCTATCACAATTTTAACAATCCTAATTATCAATGCGATTTTGGGGTTTATTCAAGAATTTCGTGCCGAACGCTCTATGGAGTCTTTGCGTTCTCTCACTGCTCCTGAGGCACGGGTGCTGCGGGAAGGCGTTGAACAACGAATTCCGGCTTCCGAGCTGGTGCCGGGGGACATAGTACTTCTGGAAGCAGGAGATCGGATACCTGCCGATGTGCGCTGGATTCAGGCTATTAACATTCAAGTAGAAGAATCTGCTTTGACGGGAGAATCTCATCCCGTGGGCAAAAGTATCTCACCTCTAATTGATGAATTGACCCCCATGGCCGACCGGCGCAATATGGGCTATATGGGGACTTCTGTCGTCAACGGGCGAGGTGCCGGTGTTGTAGTGGCCACAGGTATGGATACAGAAATGGGCGTTATTGCGGGGATGATTCAAAGCGTAGAAGAGGAAGAAACCCCTTTGCAGAAACGTTTAGCGGAATTGGGAAAATGGTTGGTCCTCATTAGTATTCTTGTTTGTTTAGCCGTAGTGATTACAGGAATTTTACGGGGCGAAGATTTCTATAAGATGTTCTTCACGGGTGTATCCCTTGCCGTTGCAGCGATTCCCGAGGGCTTGCCGGCGATTGTTACTGTTGCTTTGGCGGTAGGTGTGCAGCGGATGGTCAATAGGCAGGCGATTATACGCAAACTCCCTGCAGTGGAAACGTTAGGTTGTGCCACGGTGATTTGTTCCGATAAAACCGGGACGTTAACTCAAAATGAAATGACTGTACGTCAAATTTATTCGGACGGCAGAAAAATAACGGTTTCCGGTCAGGGCTATGATCCTAAGGGGGATTTTTATGGTGCTGATCCTGAGAAGGAAAAAGATCCTCTGCATGAAGGCTTAAAAATTGCTGCCTTGTGCAACAATGCAATCTTGACGAAGAAGGGAGCTCAAGTTGCAGGACTTTTTCGCTCGAAGGGAAATGATGCTCCCTGGGGGATTGAAGGCGACCCCACTGAAGGAGCAATTTTGGTGGCGGCGGCTAAGGCGGGGATCTGGCGCGAGGTTTTGGAGCGGAAGGAAGAACGGATCGGAGAATTACCCTTTGATTCTGACCGTAAAAGAATGACCGTGGTCTATAAAACAAAGCATGGTCGTAAAGCCTATGTTAAGGGAGCTCCGGACAGAATCCTGCAGCTTTGTAAGCAGGAGTTAACATCTCAAGGTACTGTGGAGTTATCTTCTCAGCGCAGGCAAAGCATTATGCGGGCAAATGACGAGATGGCTCGGCACGCTCTCCGCGTCCTGGCTGTGGCGGAAAAACCCCTTGCGGAGAACGAGAGGCTCGATGAAGGGATTGAACAAGGTCTAACCTTCGTAGGTTTGTTGGGAATGATTGATCCTCCGCGTCCCAGTGCAATTAGAGCAATAAAATTATGCCGTCAGGCCGGTGTTAAGCCTGTTATGATCACGGGAGACCATCGGCTGACAGCAGAGGCCGTAGGTCGTGAACTGGGGATTTTAAGAGGGAAAGGCGGAGTTATCTCGGGAGAAGAGCTGGAGCGAATGTCCGATGAAGACCTCAGCCAGCGTGTTATGGATCTGTCCGTCTATGCCCGTGTTACTCCTAAGGACAAATTACGGATCGTACGTGCCTTTAAAAACCACGGTCAAGTGGTTGCTATGACCGGTGATGGCGTTAATGATGCTCCTGCGGTCAAAGAAGCGGATATCGGGGTTGCTATGGGTGTCACCGGAACCGATGTGACCAAGGAAGCGTCTTCCATGGTTCTGGGAGATGATAATTTTTCGACCATTGTCGCTGCCGTGGAAGAGGGGCGAGGAATTTATGATAATATCCGTAAGTTTATTCGTTACTTGCTCTCCTGTAATCTGGGAGAAGTTTTGACAATGTTTTTAGCAACCCTTGTAGGTTTGCCCCTTCCCCTCCTGCCAATTCAAATTCTCTGGGTGAATTTGGTTACAGATGGTTTGCCTGCGATGGCATTGGGAGTAGATGGAGCGGAGCCGGAAATTATGAGTCGTCCGCCGAGGATTCCCGGGGAAAGCATATTTGCCCGCGGTCTGGCTCGCAAAATCGGTATCAGGGGAACGTTAATAGGTCTTGGCACTCTTTCGGTTTTTGTGATCGGACTTTTTATGGGCGTCAATATGTTAGGGGCTCGAACCATGGCTTTCAGTACCCTAGTGTTTTCTCAATTATTTCATGTTTTCGATTGTCGCTCGGAAGAGCGCGGTATCTTTGAAGTTGGCCTTTTTTCTAACCCTTATCTGGTAGGAGCAGTCTTGGTTTCAACGATAATGCAGCTCAGTGTCATCTATCTTCCACCCTTGCAGGCAATTTTTAAAACCACAACCTTACAAAGCTGGCAATGGATTATTATAATTTGCGTAGCCGGTGGACCCTCAGTTCTGATAGGTTTAGTACGCCTTCTCAAGAACAGTTGGCAAGGTAAACCGTCGATAGCTAAAGGTGAACCGCCCCTGCCTACACTTCGTTAAGAGGTAGGGCTTCCGGCAAGCCCAAAATCCATGTCTCAAGTATATCTCGTTAGACACCTCACCCGATAGGAGTGAGTCCATCGTTTCGGAAAGGACGGCCTGTATGCATTTGCTGCATATAGGCCGGATTCATGGTTTCTACTAGAGAATGAGACTTAGATATTAATGTTAAAGGGTAAGTCCCAGATCTATCAAGTGAGCACTGAAATAATGATAGCTTGTAATCACTCGTGTATACTTAACATAACTGGTTGACCCGTTTTATCTTGCGTAGTATCCTTTAATAAGAAATTACGTAAACTATACTAAAACGTTTAGATGGAGATTACTCCATCTAAACGTTTTAGTCAGACTAATCAAAGGAGTCTATTCAAGTTATATTCGATATGTTTAAAGCGACTATAACATAAACAGCGAAAAATGTATGGGGGGAGCAAGTGCTATGGAATTTGTCAAAATGCATGGTCTGGGGAATGATTTTGTTTTCCTCGATCATTTTTCTCTTACACCGGAAAAACCGGTAGATTACCCGAAGCTGGCCCAGAAACTCTGCCACCGTCAATTTGGGATAGGGGGAGATGGGTTAATTGTAATTTTGCCATCAAAAGTAGCGGATGCCCGGATGCGTATCATAAATTCGGACGGATCCGAACCTGAAATGTGCGGTAACGGTATCCGTTGTTTTGCACGGTATGTCTATGACCGAGGAATTGTCTCCCAAAACCCGATGAGAGTGGAGACTCTGGCCGGAGTTTTAACCTTGGTACTTGATATTAAGGAAAGTGAGGTTCAGGGAGTTCGTGTCGATATGGGCGAACCTATTTTAAAAGCTGATCTTATTCCGGTTCTTAGCGAAGTCGAGCCGGTAGTCGAGCAGCCTCTTGAAGTCTTAGGGCAAACATTTCATTATACGGCCGTTTCCATGGGAAATCCCCACTGTGTCATTTTTGTCAATGATTATTCCGCTCTGGACTTTGAGCGTTTTGGTCCGGCAATTGAGAAACATCCCTTGTTCCCGCGTAAAACCAATGTAGAATTTATTCGCGTTGACTCCCCTAAGGAAATGACCATGAAAGTCTGGGAACGGGGTGCCGGACCAACGCTTGCCTGCGGGACAGGTGCTTGTGCATCCGCAGTTGCCGCTGTACTCAATAAGAAGACGGAACGTACTGTGACCGTTCATCTCCCGGGGGGAGACCTGTTGATAGAGTGGGGAGCCGACAATCATGTTTATATGACGGGACCTGCGGCTTATGTGTTTAAAGGAGAATGGCTGGGAGCTGAATAATCTGACAGACCGGTCGATTCTTTAGTTTGAATGTTGAACTACAGTAACTGCGTGCTTTTTGGGGCTCGCAGTTCTCTTTTTATTATCAGACATCCATCTCACGAAGCAGCTCCTCACAGCCGCTGGCCAAGGACGGCCGAGTGTCTCTGAAGCCAAGGATGGCGAGAAGAGACCGATGGGCGGAGGAGATTTTCGGGATTTTTTACTTAGGGAAAATGATTCCCAGATCTGTTATAATATAGTATGGGCAACGACCACACTTAGTTTAACGTGCCCGATTAAGCATAAAGGGGTGAACAGCCCGGTTGTATTGACTTACCGGGTGAAGTATGGCGTATAGCATGACGGGATTTGGACGAGGGGAAGCAAGCGGCAGCGGTTATCAGTTTTCTGTGGAGTTGAAGGCCGTCAATCATCGCTTCTTAGAAATTGTTGTTCGTTTACCGCGTAATTTTGTCGGGTTCGAAGAACGCGTCCGCAAAATTTTACAAGAAAAATTCAAACGTGGGCGGATAGAAGTACATATCAATATCGTGGAAACTGAAGGAAAAATGAGATTAGCGAAGGTTGACAAAGAATTGGCGCTGTCGTATGATAAGGCATTGAAGGATCTCGCTTCAGCTCTTCATACGGCCTATGATGCGGATATTTACCGATTAGTGGCTTTACCCGAGGTGCTTTCAGTTCAGGAACCGGAAGTCGAACCGGATACCTTGTGGAGTGAATGTGCAAAGGCACTCTTGAAAGCTGCCGAAGGTTTCGGGCAAATGCGCCGTGCTGAAGGAGAAAAGCTAACTGTCGATCTTTTGCAAAGATTAGATCAGCTGACAGAGCATATGCATCTAATTTCTGAACGCGCGCCTCATGTTGTGACCGAATATCAGGAGCGGCTACAGGAACGGATCCAAACCTTATTAGGCGGTGTAGAATTAGATCCTGTTCGCTTAGCAAATGAAGTTGCCTATTTTGCAGATCGCGCTTCAATTACAGAGGAACTGGTTCGTTTTGACAGCCATTTGGCTCAGAGTCGTGAGGCTCTGCGCAGCTATGATTCTGTTGGACGTAAACTGGACTTTTTGGTTCAAGAAATGAACCGCGAAATTAATACCATCGGTTCTAAAGCTAATGATTTGATTATCGGAAAACAGGTTGTCATTGTCAAAAGCGAACTTGAGAAAGTGCGCGAGCAGATTCAAAATTTAGAGTAATGGAGGATTCATTTTGGACATCAAGCTTATTAATATTGGTTTTGGCAATATAGTTTCTGCCAACCGAATTATCTCGATTGTAAGCCCGGAATCTGCCCCAATTAAGCGTATCATCCAAGAGGCACGTGATGCGGGTATGCTGATTGATGCGACTTACGGCCGGCGTACACGTGCTGTCATTATTTGTGACAGCCATCATGTGATTCTGTCTGCAGTGCAGCCGGAAACTGTGGCCCATCGCCTTTCAACCAAAGAGTCCAGCAATCATGTGGAAGATCCGGCGGATTAGGGGTGTAGCGTGGAAAAAAGTCATGGGTTATTAATTGTCCTTTCCGGACCTTCGGGTGCAGGGAAAGGAACCCTTTGTCAGGAATTGCTTCGCCAAATGCCTAATTTAAAATATTCTGTCTCGATGACCACCCGCTTACCGCGTCCCGGTGAAGTGGATGGAGTTCATTACTTTTTCCGCTCGCGGGAAGATGTCGAAGCAATGATCGCCAGAGACGAATTGTTGGAATGGGCTCAGTTTTGTGATAACTACTATGGGACACCAAGGTTCGCAGTAGAGCAAGCTATTGTGGACGGTCAGGATGTTATTTTAGAGATAGAAATCCAAGGTGCCTTACAAGTTAAAAAGCGTTTTCCTCAGGGAGTCTTTACCTTCATAGTTCCTCCTTCCCTCGCTGCGCTCTCAGAGCGGATACATAAACGGGGAACTGAGTCTGAGGAAGTTATTCAAAAGCGTTTAGCTACTGCTATACAGGAATTGGAGTATGTCAGTGAATATGACTACGTTGTGGTCAATGATGAAATTCCTGCGGCTGTTGATAAATTGAAGAGTATTATTATCGCTGAAAAATGTCGGGTCAAACGAAAACCGTTCGTTTTTAAGGAGGAATCCTAATGAAACAACCGTCACTTGATAAGTTGATGGAAAAAGTCGACAGTAAATATACATTAGTTATTGTAGTTGCCAAGCGGGCACGTTCGATTATGGAAGAAGGGAAGCATGAGGATTTGTCTAAGGGAGTTAAATCAGTCAGCATATCCCTTGAAGAGATTTCCAAATCAACCAGCAGCTATGAATGCATTCCTGATGAGCATTCAGCATGCTAGCAGGCAGAAAAATTCTGGTGGGAGTCAGCGGCGGTATCGCCGCTTATAAAACGGCTGACTTGGTAAGCCGCTTGAGAAAGCTTCATGCTGAAGTTCACGTGGTGATGACACAGTCAGCGACGGAATTTATAACCCCGCTGACCTTAAGGAGCTTGTCTGCTAATCCGGTCTATATTGACCTGTTTGAAGAACCGAAGGTATGGAACGTTGAACATATTGCCTTAGCAGAGTTAGCAGATGTCGTGATTGTCGCTCCGGCAACGGCAAATATTTTAGCCAAGATGGCAACCGGTTTAGCGGATGATTTTCTGTCCACGGTTTTGCTGGCGACTCGGGCGCCGATTTTTGCAGCTCCGGCGATGAACCATGCTATGTATCATCATCCGGCTACCCAGAGAAATCTTGCAATTCTTCAAGAACGAGGAATACGTCTGATTGGGCCTGATTCGGGTTTTCAAGCCTGCGGCACCGATGGAGACGGCCGCATGAGTCAACCCGAAGAGATCGTAGAGACGCTCCTCCGCTTTTTTCAGATAGGGAATTATTTAAAAGGAAAAAAAGCGCTTGTGACTGCGGGGGGAACTCAAGAACCATTAGATCCGGTGCGCTATCTTGGCAATCGAAGTTCCGGGCGGATGGGCTATGCCGTTGCCCAGGCTTTGCAAGAAGCCGGGGCTGAGACTATATTGGTCAGCGCCCCCACCGATTTGTCTGCTCCCCGGGGAGTTGCCCGTGTGTCCGTGCAAACTGCTTTGGAGATGCATGATGAGGTCTTGTCGCGCTTTGAAGACATGGATATTGTTGTCAAGGCTGCTGCCGTAGCCGATTATCGTCCTGCCATACAGGCCGAGCAGAAAATTAAAAAAGACGGGTCGGGGCGAATTATTGAATTGGTCCCCAATCCTGATATTCTAGCCGAACTTGGTCACAAGAAGAAATCCCAGGTTTTGATCGGTTTTGCTGCCGAGACAGAAAATCTTTTAATCTACGCTCAAGAAAAAATGAAGCGTAAGAATGTCGATCTTCTCGTGGCAAATGATGTTACAAAGCAGGGGGCAGGGTTTGGGAGTTCGACCAATATCGTTAGTTTTCTTTTTCCTGACGGAAGAAAAATAGATTTTCCTAAAATGAGCAAGCTTGAGGTTGCTCGACATCTCGTGAAAGAGATTGCTGACATCCTTGGGGTGAAAGTAAAGGAGTGATTTGCTGATGGCCAAAAGGTTATTTACCTCAGAGTCCGTAACTGAAGGGCATCCCGATAAGATTTGCGATCAGATATCGGATGCTATTTTGGATGCGATTTTTACTCAAGATCCTAATGCAAGGGTTGCTTGTGAAGCCATGGTTACTACAGGTTTAGTTCTTGTCAGTGGTGAAATCACAACATCCTGTTATGTGGATATTCCGCATGTTGTCCGCGAAACAGTACGGGAAGTGGGCTATACACGTGCTAAATATGGTTTTGATGCTGATACCTGTGCAGTTTTAACCTCCATCGGAGAACAATCGGCAGATATTGCCTTAGGTGTAAACCAAGCCTTGGAGTCAAAAACCGGGGAAATGTCGGATCTTGACATTGAAGCCATCGGTGCCGGTGACCAAGGAATGATGTTTGGCTATGCAACCAATGAGACTGAAAGCTATATGCCTGTACCCATTGACTTAGCTCATCGTTTGGCACGCCGTTTAACAGAAGTCCGTAAATCGGAATTTTTAAGTTATTTGCGCCCGGACGGCAAAACCCAAGTTACCGTAGAATACGATGGAGACAAGCCGGTTCGTGTTGATACCATCGTGATTTCTACCCAACACCATCCGGATGTCACCCAAGAACAAATTCGCCGGGATTTGCTCCAGCACGTAATTTATCCCACGGTCCCCAAGGAATTGCTTAATGAAGATACAAAATACTTTATTAATCCTACCGGACGTTTTGTTATTGGAGGACCACAAGGGGATTGTGGTTTAACAGGGCGGAAAATTATCGTAGATACCTATGGCGGCATGGCTCGCCATGGAGGAGGCGCTTTTTCCGGAAAGGATCCCACAAAGGTTGACCGTTCCGCCGCTTATGCGGCACGGTATGTGGCGAAAAACGTGGTAGCAGCCGGATTTGCAGACCGTTGTGAAATTCAGATCGCTTACGCCATCGGTGTAGCCCGTCCGGTCTCAGTTTCCGTTGAAACCTTCGGAACAGGAAAGCTGCCGGATGAGAAAATCGTTGAATTAGTGATGAAGACCTTTGATCTCCGCCCAGCGGGAATCATTAAAAATTTGGATCTTCGCCGCCCGATTTATCGCCAGACGGCTGCTTATGGGCATTTCGGCAGAACAGACCTTGACCTTCCCTGGGAAAGAACCGATAAAGTAGAAGCTTTAAAAAAGCTTGCCGGTTTATAAGTTAAATTCAGATTCTTTGAGAGGAGTTCCTATCATAATAATGAGAGGGACTCCTCTTTTTGATTTAACTCCATTGGAGACTAACAGGATGGCGAGAAGAGACGGTCTTGACGTGAGTTGGAGAATTGGGTATTATAAGGCAAACTGTATTATATCAGATAAGAAAAGAGGAGACAGTTATAGCAGTTGTAATTGTCTAAGAAAACTGCGAAAATACTAGGTAAAGAGGGATGGTAGAAATGGAACAACAATGGCTGGAAGGTTTGCGTAGAACGGTTGAGCGAGTGTTGCCGATTTCTTATTATCAAAGGAGATTTCGAGAACTGGGACTTCATTCTGCCGGGGATATTCGTACTCTTGGAGATTTCCAACGTATTCCGCTGACAACGAAAGAAGACTTGCGTCAAAATTACCCTTTTGGTCTTTTTGCTGAACCGATGGAAAATATTGTCCGGCTTCATGCGTCTTCCGGAACAACAGGTAAACCGACTGTTGTGGGGTATACTCATAATGACATCAAACTCTGGTCCCAGATCGTTGCCGACGAACTTCGAAGAGCGGGTGTTACCCCCAAAGATGTCGTCCAAATTGCCTATGGTTACGGATTATTTACTGGAGGAATGGGCTTGCATTACGGGTGTGAAGAACTGGGTGCGGTGGTAGTTCCCATTTCAGGCGGAAATACCGCTCGACAACTCATGCTGATGCGAGACTTTGGAACCACGGTCTTGGCCTGTACCCCCTCTTACGCCTTATATTTAGCGGAAAGCCTTGAGGAATCAGGGATTTCACGGGATGAACTGAAGCTAAGGATTGGGGTCTTTGGCGCCGAGCCTTGGACGGAAGGTATGAGAGAGCAGATTGAAGACCGTCTGGGAATAAAGGCCTATGATATTTATGGTTTAAGCGAAACCATGGGTCCGGGGGTAGCCATGGAGTGCCCGGCTCATGATGGCCTGCATATTGATGACCATTTTTATCCGGAGATATTGGATACTAACGGAAATCCGGTTGCGGAAGGCGTACAGGGAGAGCTGGTGATAACAAGTATAGATAAAGAAGGCTTTCCTGTTTTGCGTTATCGGACCAAAGATCTAACGACACTGCATTACGGTACTTGTTCCTGCGGAAAAACGGGGTGGAAAATGGACCGTGTTTCGGCACGAGTGGATGATATGCTGATTATTCGGGGGGTTAACGTCTTTCCCAGTCAAGTGGAAGAGGCGATTTTATCCGCGGGTGGGTTTGAGCCCCACTATTTGCTTGTTGTTGAACGAGCCGGGAATTTGGATCAATTGGAGATTCAGGTTGAGGTCAATGAGACGAGCTTCTTTGATGAAGTTCGAGAGTTAGAAGATCGACAGGAACGTTTGCAGCGAAAAATTGAAGAGATTCTGGGTATTTCTGTTCGTCTTCGTTTGGTAGAACCTAAAAGCATTCCTCGGAGTGAGGGGAAAGCTGTTCGTGTTATTGATAAGCGCAGATAGGAGGAGAACTTATGTTACAATTATCAATTTTTTTGGAAAATGCTAAAGGCCGCTTAGCTGAAGTTATTAGTCTTCTCGCGGAACTTAAGGTAAATATACGGGCACTGTCGCTGGCGGATACCAAGGATTTCGGGGTTTTGCGAATTATCGTGGATGACCCTGAACACACTACCGAAAAGCTGCGCGAACGTAAAGTCGTTGTCTCTTTAACCCAGGTCTGGGTTCTAAAAGTTCCTGACCGAACCGGCGGGCTTGCTGAGGTTTTGAACCAATTGGTGAAACATAATGTTATTGTTGAGTATATGTACGCTTTTGTGGAAAGAGAGAATGAGCAGGCTCGGGTTGTCATCAGGGCTCAGGATCAGGCGGTCATGGAAAAAGCCATGCGTGAACTTAATTTGCCGTTGCTGTGACACTTAAGATGAAAACAGATCTGGAAATATTAAAGCTTAGCATTTCTCTGGTGAAGGGGAATGCTAAGCTATTTTATACGATCAGAAAGTATAACCTTCGGTTAAATACTGCAAGAAGTTTTCTTCGGTGTCTGTAGAGCTCTTTTCCGAAGTTCTGAGGTTCGGCTTTAGCTGAAGGAGTTTTCTTGGTTCTCATAAGAAATGTCAGAAGTGATAAGTTTTATTTTAGAACTGAATATATTATTGCTCCAATTAAATTAGGTAATCCAAATAAATAGCTTACCTGCCCAACCTTGGTGAATACCCTCATACTTAGCAATCGAGCAGCTCGTAATTTCTAAAAACGCTATGGTGACAACGGTGTTAGTTGTACTGAATCTTTGGCCTTAAATGCCGTCTCAAATAATGCCTGCCATTTGTTCTCATTAAAAGTACGTGCCAGAGGGTTGACATTTTTCAATTGACCGCTAAAACTCTGAAATACTGCATCCCAACTTTGCTCTGCTTTCATGTAGTTCTCGTTTGTAGTATTTGATACACTGCCATTTTCCTTGAGTTCCTGTTTCATCCTTTCTAAGATGATAAACTGATATTGCAGCAGTGTTTCGGATTTTTTTATCGTATTTTCCTCGATAATGACATTGCCTTCGGGTAAAAGCTGCATGTTGAATAATTGTTGCTGAATATTCTTCAAGCCCTGATATTGTGAAGCGATGCCGTCTACTGTGTCTATCACCGAAGTATTGGACGTAGAGTTATGAATACTGTTTGCAAAATTTGAAGTTAATCTATACCAAGATGTATTTAAACGTTCCATTTTTATAGCCAAACTATAGACCAGGATTACATTGATTAAAACTGAAATCACAAGCGTCAGGGCCAACCATTTTTTCATAAATCGTTTTCCTCACTTTGATAAATTTTAAGTCAAGAGTTTCAGGTTTGCTCTAGTTATCCTAAAAACCACCCTGTCAGACACTTCTTGCTATAGAAGCATATGAAAAGTTTACACAGATCTTACTACAAGTAAGTTTCGCTATATTAGCATAAGTTTCCTCTTTATCCGGGATCATGACATAGACTTTTCCTCGGCCAAAGGTACCGGCCTATCAGGCTGCGGTTGGAATTCAATAAAAATAGCCTAGCAAGGTTTGTGTCCTTGCTAGGCTATTTTATATACAACAGGCTACTTGGCAGCTTGTTTAGTCTTATTTGAGACGTTGCCTGTTTCTTCCTTGAGAATAAGATTTAAGAAGATCCCTGCCAGAGTAGCAAACATGATTCCGTGATTAGGCTCTCCGATTCCGACAGCAAAGATCACTGCTGCAATAATAAGGTTTTTGTTTGATGAAAAATCAACTTTCGCTTCGATCAGCGTGCGGAGTCCGGCTGCGCCGATCATTCCGAATAATAGGACCACTACGCCGCCCATAACTGCGGTTGGAATGGACATGATCAATACCTGTAAGGGATTGAAGGTACTTAGAATAATGGCTGCGATAGCGGCAATCCAGAGATTCAAGGAGCTATATACCTTCGTAATCGCTAATACTCCAATATTTTCCGCATAGGTTGTGAGTGGAACTCCCCCGAATAAACTGGCTATGCCTGTTGCCAGGCCGTTTCCGAGGACAACCTTATCAAAACCGGGATCTTCGATGATATCTGTATGAGTAATGTTTCCTAGGATCATCATATGACCCAAATCTTCAATCAGAGTAATGAGAGCCAAGGGGGCGAACGTAAGAATAGCTGTTATATCTAAGTGAATTGCGCCAAAGCTTTGGAAAGGTAAGACAAAGGGCGTTTTGAAAGAGGCAACGATCTTGGCTGAATCAACCAATCCCATAAATCCAGCGAGTATATATCCTGCTACAATCGCTATAAGAACCGGTATGACTTTGGAAAACCCTTTACCATATACACTAATTAAGGCTGCTACTGCCAAGGTAAAGACGGCAATAATCCAATTTGAACTTGCCATTTGTACTGCGGTTGGGGTTAAACTTAAACCGATAATTGCGACGACACTTCCTGCAACAACAGGAGGAATGAGTTTATGAATCCACTTAGTGCCGAATAAACGAAGTATGCAGAAAATAAGAAGATATGCTATGCCTACTGATAAAACTCCGGCCATTGCGGAACCTAAATTATGCTGATCTTTAATAAATGCCGTCAAGCTCGCAATGAAGGCAAAAGATGAACCGAGATAAGCCGGAACTTTGCTGCGTGTCAAAAGTAAGAATACAATGGTACCGATACCAGAACAAAACAAGGCCGTCGCGGGATTCAATCCTACAAGAAAAGGTACAAGGATTGTCGAGCCCGTCATGGCGAACAAATGCTGAACCCCTAATGGTATGGCTCTTGTTAGTGGTAATCGTTCGTTTATTTGTACTTCATTCATCATCGTGTCATCCTCCTAATCTTACTTAATGCCTTTACAGGCATGTAAACTCTCGGGTTTACTCTGAAGGAATCTTCCTTACAGCCGGTAGTGTTTTTGCTTTGCTGATGAGAATCAACCTATGTTCTCGTACCTCCTCTTTTGCACTAAAAAACCTCCTCCCTGCCCGCAAGCAAGAAAGAGGTGTCCACGTTCAATCCATGGTCCGTCATTCCCTTCTTAGCCTCACGGGACTAATTTAAAGGTTAAGGGTTTCCGTTATTGCTAAGAGCATATCATAATTAACGGTAGTTTGACAAGGGTTTTCTGCAATCATTATTTTTCAAGGGTTGTCAAAGAAAAACCTAAGAAAACGTAAAAATCTTTTAATTATATTAGGAGCTAGTAATATGATAAAATAAGGGAGGTGTTCTTATAAAAATTAGAATTGAAGGAATTTATGAGGATTAGGAGTCGTCGTCATGTTACGATATGCAGAGGTCTTGTTGGATGTAGCTAACCGACGCTTTGATCAAAGTTATCACTATCTTGTTCCGGAGCACTTTGTAGCAATAGAAATCGGGATGAGAGTACTTGTTAATCTCCAAAATCGCAAGGTTCAGGGACTTGTTGTCGGAGTGAGCACTGAATTACCGGAAGAACTCGAGGGAAAAACGCTTAAACCGGTTTTAGAAATCATCGACGCACATAGTCTTGTGCCCACTGAGCTCATCGAATTGGCAGACTGGCTGGCGAAAACAACTCTCTGCTCTAAGGCGCAAAGCTTACATACAGTTTGGCCGCTACTCAAGGGTAAGATGGAAAAGAAGGTAATTCTTCTCGCTTCCCCGGATGATTTGGATGTTAAAGCTCTGCGCTGGCTTGATGAAGATGCTTTTCGGGCTATTGAAGTGCTTGCCCGGACACGGAAGAAAGAAATTTCCCGCAGCGTTTTTTTAAAACGAGCAGGAATTAGCGAAGAGACTTTTGATCTGTTGGTTCAAAAAGGTTTTGTAAGACAAGAGCATTCCTTTATGACAATGGGAGCAAAGGGAAGAAGACGGGAAGCGACAGTGCCTAGTTCTCAAGAGCTCAAGGAAAGAACCTATAAATTGTCATTGGAACAGGAAGCTGTTGTGAATGATGTCAAGATTTCTTTGGAAACAGGTTCATTTCAAACCTTCTTATTGCACGGAGTTACCGGAAGCGGAAAAACTGAAGTCTACCGGGAACTCATTGCTCACGTACTTTCTCAGGGCGGAGATGCGATTCTGCTGGTTCCGGAAATCTCGCTGACTGCTCAGATGGCTCGCTATTTCGAAACTCAATTCCGCGACAAGGTGATTATTTTGCATTCCGGATTGGGAGCAAAAGAAAAAGCCCTATCCTGGGAAGAAATATTAAGTGGAGACAAACGAATTGTGATCGGTGCACGCTCAGCCGTGTTTGCTCCCTTGGCCAATTTGCGGCTCGTTATTTTGGACGAGGAGCATGACGG
>JGI2924J29684_1077544_pt1 | contig 18572 bp, 24 predicted proteins | sample BenlonsequencITS_FD_29684 | JGI IMG/M metagenome (IMG submission 29684)
GGGGGGAGCCACGACCTGACCGGCTCGTACGTCCTCGGGCTCGGGCTGATCGCGACGGCGGGAGTCGTCGTGGTGACCGCGGGCGCGACGTTGCGTCGGCTCGCCGACTGAGAGGCGTATGCAGGAGATCGCCTGAAGAGGCTCCGGTCCCTAAGATGGGTATGGCCAGTGTCCGTATCGGCTCCGCGTTTGGCATTCCGATCAAGCTCGGCGCCTCGTTTCTGCTCGTCGTCCCGCTGTTGGCCTACATCATCGGCGTTCAGATAGAGCTCACCGTCGAGTTGCTCAACGACGCGTTCGCCGCGGGGATCGACCCCGAGCCGCTGGCCGACGGCGCGACCCCGTGGCTGCTGGGGCTGGCGGCCGCGCTGGGGCTGTTCGCCAGCGTCTTCTTCCACGAACTGGGCCACGCGTTGGCCGCCCGCCGCTACGACCTCGAGACCCAGTCGATCACGCTGTGGTTCCTCGGCGGACTCGCACAGTTCGCCGAGATGCCGGAGGACTGGCACAAGGAGTTCGTCATCGCGATCGCGGGCCCGATCGTCAGCGTCGCGGTCGGGGTCGTCTGTTATATCGGCTTCGTCCTGCTGCCAGCCGAGTTCCCGGCGGTGCTGTTCGTGCTCGGCTACCTGGCGATACTCAACGTCGTGTTGGCGTTCTTCAACATGCTTCCCGGATTCCCGATGGACGGCGGTCGGGTGCTCCGGGCGCTGCTCTCGCGGAACCGCTCCCGGCTGGAAGCGACCCAGACCGCCGCTGCAGTCGGAAAGGGGTTTGCGCTCCTGCTCGGGTTCTTCGGAATTCTTACGTTCAGCATCTTCGCGATCGCGATCGCCTTCTTCATCTACATCGCCGCCTCGAGCGAAACCCAGCAGATCTTCGTCGAGACCGCATTCGAGGGGATAACCGTCACGGAGCTGATGACTCCCGCAGTGCGGCTCGATACGGTCTCGCCGGAGCTCCCACTCGATCGGCTCCTCGAGCGGATGATGCGCGAGCGCCACACCGGCTACCCCGTTCTCGACGAGGGAGAGCTCGTCGGCATCGTCACCCTTGAGGACCTCCAGGAACGAGCCGACGCTGATGACACCGTCGTCGCGGACGTGATGTCCACCGAGCTCGCCACCGTTGGACCCAACGACGAGGCGACGAGCGCACTCCGGACGATCCAGCAGGAGAATATCGGTCGTCTCCTCGTCGTCGACGACGACGGCTCGCTTGCGGGGCTGCTCTCGCGGACGGATCTGATGAAAGCCCTGGAGATCGCACAGCAGAGTCGGTCGATCCCGGCCGAACCACAGTCGCTCGAACGGTAGGCGCTCACTGTGGTGATGGCCTCGGCTCCGTCGGTTACAGAGGAAGCAGCGCAATGCCACGGCCTCAATGTTCGGCTGCCGGGCGTAGATCTTTGAGCCGGGTGCTCGTGGTACGAGCGAGCGCGATACACGGTGAGCACCATGGACAGTCACAATCCAGCGACCGGCGAGCGACTCGAAACGTACGACGACCACGACGAGGGCGACATCGAGGACATCCTCGCGAGCGCGGACGACGCGTTCGAATCGTGGGCCGAAACTCCGATCACCGAGCGCCAGCAGCTGCTCGAGCGGGCCGGCGAACTCCTCCGGGAGCGCGAGGACGAGTACGCCGAACTGATCAGCGAGGAGATGGGGAAACCGATCGCCGAGTCCCGCGCGGAACTCGAGAAATGCGCGTGGGTCTGTGATTTCTACGCCGAGCGGGCCGACGAGTTCCTCGCCGACGAGGCGCTTGGCAGCGAACCCCACTCGCGGACGTTCGTCTCCTACGAACCGCTGGGGGCCGTCCTCGCGGTGATGCCCTGGAACTTCCCGTTCTGGCAGGTGTTTCGGTTCGCCGCGCCCCACCTGACCGCGGGCAACGTCGGCCTGCTCAAACACGCCTCGAACGTCCCCGGCTGCGCGCTGGCGATCGAGGAGATCTTCCGCGACGCCGGCTATCCGGAGGGCGTGTTCTCGACGCTTTTGGCCGGCTCTGACGCGATCGAGGACGTGATCGCCGACGACCGTCTCGACGCGGTGACCCTCACCGGCAGCGAGGGCGCCGGCCGCGCCGTCGCCGAGCAGGCGGGAAGCGAGCTGAAGAAACACGTCCTCGAGCTCGGGGGAAGCGACCCGTTCGTCGTCTGTGCGGACGCCGATCTCGAGGCGGCAGCCGAGACTGCAGCGACCGCCCGAACGATCAACTCCGGGCAGTCCTGTATCGCGGCCAAGCGATTCATCGTCGTCGACGAGGTCTACGACGACTTTCTCGACCGGTTCGTTTCGGAGATGGAGAGCCTCGAGGTCGGCGATCCGCTGGCGTCGGACACCGACGTCGGCCCCCAGGCCCGCGAGGACCTCATGACGGATCTCCACGAGCAGGTCGAGGAAAGCGTTGCAGCGGGCGCGACCCTCGAGTGTGGCGGCGAACCCCTCGATCGGGAGGGGTACTACTACCCGCCGACGGTGCTCTCGGAGCCCCCGCGGGATAGCCCCGCGGCCGACGAGGAGGTGTTCGGCCCGGCCGCGGCCGTCTTCCGGGTCGAAGACGATGACGAGGCGATCGAGCTCGCCAACGATACCCGCTACGGGCTCGGGGGGTCGGTCTGGACCGAGGACCTCGATCGCGGGGAGCGACTCGCCCGTGAGATCGAGGCCGGCTGCGTGTTCGTCAACGAGCTTGTCAAGTCCGACCCGCGCCTGCCGTTCGGCGGCGTAAAGGCGTCAGGACACGGCCGCGAGCTCGCCGAGGCGGGGATCCACGAGTTCGTCAACCGCAAGACCGTCTGGGTCCAGTCGGCCGGTGCTGACGACGACGTTCCCGACACCGAGTAGCGCCGGCCCTCCCGCGAAGGGACGTCGCGAGCGAGGAAATCGACGCCTCCCGCCCCGAGAGCTGGGACGAGATCGATCAGACCTCCCCCATCGGACGAGCTCTCGCTGCTCGAGATCCGACTCGAGGCGTAGCCGACCGAGCTCGATTGCGGTCGCGAGCGACGGTCCCGTCGTCGAACTTCCGGCCCGGATACAGTGTTTCTCCTGCAAACCCTAGCCATTACTACATCGAAACGCATGAGAAATTATGGCGATCGAGGCCGCTTTCGACGTGTCGGGGGAGCGGATTCCGCTGGCGTGTGTGTTCGAGGAACTCCCGAACGCGACGGTCGAACTCGATCGGATCGTCCCGACGAACGGGGAGCCGATCCCCTCCTTCTGGCTGTGCGATCCGAACGTCGACTCGTTCGACCCGAACGCGGTCTCGCACCCGGCGCTCCGGACGATCGACGTCGTCGAAACCATCGGCGAGGAGGCGCTGGTCCAAGTCGAGTGGGATCCCGACCGGGAAACCCTCCTGACGATCCTGCTGGAGTCTGCGATCGTGCTGGTCTCTGCGGTCGGAACGCGACGCCGCTGGTCGTTCGAGATCCGCGGTGACGACCACGAGGAAGTCGCCGCCTTCCAGTCGGCCTGTCTCGAGGCGTCGATCCCGATCGAGCTCACGCGGCTCCGCCCGCTCTCGCCGCCGTGGGCCGACGAGGACGACGTCCTCACGCCCGCCCAGCGCGAGGCGCTGCTTTTGGCCTACGAGCGTGGCTACTTCGACTCGCCGCGACGGGCCTCCCAGGCGGAGCTCGCCGCGGAACTCGATATCACTCGTCAGTCGCTGTCCTCGCGATTACAGCGCGGACTCCGGCGGCTCGTCGGGAGCACGATGCTGGAGTAGCGCGGTAATGGATATAAAAGGACCTTGCCTACGCAGCACCACCTTCAACCGTTCGAAACTCCGGATTCCGGTAATGGCAGACGGGTTCGATTTCGTTTTCTCCGTCCGTTCGAGGCGAGACGAAAGCGGGCGAGCGCAGTCGACGGTCGGTACGGGTTCCGGTGGGAAACGGGCCGACCAGGACGGGCGATCGTTCCGCCGAGGACGGCGATGATCCCCTCCCGGGAGGTTCTGCTGGTCGAGGACAACCCCGGCGACGTCCGGCTCGTTCGGGAGGCGTTCGCGGCGACCGACGGCGATCACGAGCTCCACGCGGTGATGACCGGTGAGGACGCCGTCCAGTTTCTCGAACGACGAGCCCGCGACGAGGCGATCCCGGATCTCGTCTTACTGGATCTGAACCTGCCCGGCATCGACGGTGGAGACGTCCTCGAGCGGATCAGAGAGTCGCCGGAGCTCCGGCGGCTTCCGGTGATCGTCCTCTCGAGCTCGGAGGCCAGCGAGGACGTCGAGGCGTGTTACCGCCGCGCGGCTAACGCCTACCTGGCGAAGCCGATCGCGCCCGAGGAGCTCGTCTCGATGATCAGAAGCGTCGAACGGTTCTGGTTCGATCACGCCCGCCTCCCACCCCAGTAGGCCGGCCGTTCCGGCGGCGTCCCGCCGAGCGCTCACACGTTCGGGGCTGCTCATGCTCCAGGGCGAGACGGCTCGCTTTTCTGACGGGGGTAGCGCTACCCGCCTCCGGCTCCCCTCGGTCCCGACCGCGTCCTCGGAGCCGGTTTCGGCGCCAGAGTCACAGATTAATGATATATTTGTTCGCGATAGCACGCCCAAAGGGGCCACACGGAGTACGAGCTGATCCGGTAACTACCGGCTAACGTCCGAAAATCACCACATAACAATTAGTGTGACTTCCATCGACGGAAACATGAGCGAGACGATCGTCGTCGGGCTGACTGACGGGCGGGAGATCGAGGTCGACGAGCTAACCGTGCTCGAGCGGACCAACGGGAGCTGGATCCGGTGCGTGCGGACGGAGCCGAGTCGTCGAATGGCGTTCGACGAGACGACGACGTACTACCACCTCGAGAACGACGTCGAGTACGTCGTCGAAGCCGGCCACGAGGACGCCGACCCCCACGAGACGGGTGACCAGCTGCCGGCCCTCACTGGGGTGACCGCGACGGAGGCCGGTGATGATTGAGCTGCCGGCTCCGAGCGTTCTGCTCGTCGGGACCGGTCTCTACCTGATGGCGGTGGCCACGACGCTTCGAGCGCTCCGCGGCGGTCGAAGCGAGGGGACGGGGGAGTCGGAGCCACCGGTCCCGGAAAACGACGTCTCGGCGGAGCGACCAGCGGGTCCGGAGTCCGCCTGAGACGCGGCGCCGGACCGAAGCCGTGGACCGGATCCAAGCGGGCGCGACGCTATTCCGATTCCTCTCGCCGAACTGGCGGCGTCTTCGAGACGAACTGTCCCCAGAAGTCGCGGTTTCCTGCCACCCGACTGTACCCCTGTTCGCGGACGCGCTCGTAGTCCTCGAAGTTCCGGAGGAACTCGACTACCTCCCGTACCGCGCCGACGTCGTCCATCCGGGCGAGCCCTTCCTCGATCGAGGCGCCACAGGAGTAGACCTCGTCGTCGGTCACGAAGTGTGAACAGTCCTCGTACTCCGCGGGCAGTCGCTCGCGTAGCTCGGGAGTCAGGTCGCTAAAGCCGATGATACGGACGTCCGTGCGGTCGTCGAACAGCTCTGCCCACCACGTACAGAACCCGCAGTCGTCGTCGAAGACGAGCGTCGGTTCGGTCATCGTATCGGAAATTTTCGACGTCAGCTCACTTAGCTCCTCGGCCGGGAACACGTCCCACGGGCGATCGGTCGCTCCGAGACGGGACGATTCGTCGGAGACGTCGTCGTCGGCAGGCTCGCTGTCCGCGCCCGTTTGCTGTCGTCATCGCTGACAGTCTTCCAGCCGGAACGCTCTTGACGGCGACGGCCGACTCGAGAGTATGAGCAGTGCGGCCGAATCGCTCGACGAACCCGAGGTGCTGGTCCGCGCGAAGGGACGACTCTTTCCGGACGAGGACGCCCCCGCCTACGCGGTCGCCGACACGCAGTTCGCCCGGGAGGAGTGGCGTCCCGGTCGCGCCGTCGACCCCGCGGTTCGCGAGCGCCTCGCCCCCTTCAACCACGTCCGGATCGGCGGCGGCTACCCCGATCTCGTCGGCGTCGGCCGGCTCGACCGAGAGCTGCTGGCCGTCGAACGGCTCAGCGACGAGCCGCCGCTGGTCGCCGTGGAGGCCAAGGGGGTGGCGAGCGACGGCGTCGACACTCGGCGGGGGATCGTCCAGGCCTACGACCGGCTCGGGGAGGCCAACGCGGCCTACCTCGCTGCCCCCGCACCCGCCGTCTCCGAGACCGATCGCACGCTGGCCCGGGAGCTGAACGTCGGCGTCCTCGGCGTCGAGCGGGACGGGTCGGTGGCGACGCTCGAGGTCCCGCGGGTCGTCGGCGGGCGGACGACGACGGAGGCGACGGCGATCCGGTTCCAGGCGAGCGCGCAGGGCGTCGCCGACAGATCGTTCGGCCTGAACCACCCGAAGAACTACCTGGGGTATCCGATCGCCCACTACGCCGACGGCGACACCGCGACCCTGCTCTCGCGGTACGACGTCGTCGGCGCCGTCGACGACGCCCGGAAGGGCGCCGCGTTCCTGGGCCTGATCGAGGACGCACCGGGCGGGATCGAGCTCACTCCCCTCGGGAAGGAGGTCGTCCGGTTCGCGAAGCGGACCGCTGGATCGGTCGAGGGGGCCCTTGCGACGTTTGCCGACTGGTACCGCTCACGGAAACGGTTCGTCGAGCTGGCGCCCGCGTGGGGGGAGCTCGCCCGTCGGGTCGTGTTCGCGTACCCGGCCACGGAGCTGCTCGTCACCGAACTGCAGGCGCTCCACCGGGACGGGCTCCGGGAGCCGTCGCTCGTCGAGTTCCTTGAGTACCTCCACGAGCTCCACCCCTCCTTCGCCGTGGAGCTGTTCGTCCGCGGCGACGAGGACGTCCGCGGGCGGGCGCTGACGAGCGACGGTGAGCTCCGGCGGACCCCTCTCGAGGACGGCGAGAGCTACCACTCGCCGACGGTGTTCCAGCTGAAGACGATGCTGTACCACGTCGGGATCCTCACCGAGCGGGGTCGCGAGCCCCATCGTCTCGACCCGACCGACGACGTCTGGGCGCTGCGGGAGTCGGTCTGAGCGCCAGGGTGTACGAGAAATCGTCGACTACGGGCGGTTCTGCGGTCCATACTTATTCCCTAGATCGTGACAGCGCTACCCATGTGCACGAACAGGGGCGCCGACGAACGCTGCGGGGGAACCGAATCGATCGATCCGAGGACCCGGAGCGGGACGGAAGCCGACGGAGCGCCCGGTCGATCGGGGGTGGCCCGATGACCGACGAGTATCCGATCGCGACGGGCGGCTCGTTCCCGGGCAAGGAGTGGATCCTGGCAGCGATAGAGCGGATGCTCGACGGCGACGCCGCGCTGACGATGGCAGAGCACTGCCGAGCGTTCGAGCGGGAGGTCGCCGACTCCGTCGGCCGCGAGCACGGGATCACGACCAACTCCTGTACCTCGGCTCTCGAGACGAGCCTGCGGGCCCTCGAGGACCGCGGCGAGGAGGTGATCGTCCCGATCCAGACGTTCGCCGCGAACGCCTCGTCGGTGCTGACCGCGGGCTACGAGCTCCGCTTCGCCGACATCGAGCCCGCGGACCACAACATTTCACTGGAGTCGGTCGCCGACAAGATTAGCGACGACACCGCGGCCGTCGTCGCCGTCCACTTCGCGGGTAACGTCTGCGAGCGAACCGCCGAGCTGCGAGAACTGTGCGAGGCCCACGACGCCGTCCTGATCGAGGACTGCTCGCACGCCCACGGCGCGACGATCGACGGCCGGCCCGCCGGGAGCATCGGCCACCTCGCTTGCTTCTCCTTCTATGCGACGAAAGTCCTGACGACCGGGGAGGGCGGCATGGTCCTGACCGACGACGACACCCTCGCCCGACGGGTGGCTGCCATCCGGAACCGCGGGCTCGATCCCGCGAGCGACGACGCCCGGTTTACGTTCCTCGGGAGCAACTACCGCCTCTCGGAGTTCGCGGCCGTCCTCGGGCGCAGCCAGCTCGAGCACGTCGACGAGTTCGTCGTCCACCGCAACGAGCTCGCCCGGAGCTACGACGATCGGCTCGCGGAACTCACAGCCGACGGGCTCGCCCGTCCGATTGCGCCGCCGTCGAACGTTCGCTCGAGCTACTGGCGCTACCCCGTCGCGCTCGCGAGCGGGCTGGACCGGGAGCGGATCCGGGACCGCCTCGCCGCAGACGGAATCACGATCGACTGGGCCTACGACCCGCCGCTGCACCGCCAGCCGTTCGTCACCGATCGGTACGACACCGACGGGGTCGCCCCAGAGGGGACCGCGGCGATGGGACGGCACATCTGTCTCCCGATCCACCGGGATCTCTCGCCCGAGGACGCGGCGTACGTCGGCGATCGGGTCGTCGAGACGATCCGGGAGGCAGCGCCGTCGGCGACGGTTGGCGCCAAGAGTCTCGACCGTCGGTAACCGCACCCGGGGATCGCGGGATTAGTCCTCGTTCTCCTCGTCGGGCTCCGCGTCGGTCTCGTCCTGGCGTGATTCGTCCTCAGGGATCTCCTCGGTCTTCTCCTCGTCGGTCGTCTCGTCAGTCATGGTATCGGTGCCACGCGACCGACGGTTCTGAACCTTCGCCCGGAGTGCGACGGGGCGTCCTCGAGGACGGATGGTTGGGGTTGCGTCCTCGAAAAGCGCCAGTGAACGGAAGAACGCGCTACGTCGCAGTCCCGGGACGAGGACGACGAGCTGAACGAGACCGGAACGTGTAAATACACTGTCTCAAGTTCCGCAACACCTGATTGATCGTTTTAATGGGAATTCGGTAGTAGGTGGCTCATGATCCGTGATTCCTCCTCGGGACGAATTCGGGCAGGATTGCGGGCCGTACTCCCTGCGGTTGTAACACTCGCGTTGATACTCGTCTGGCAACAGGGAGTCTCCCCGGTAGCGAGAATCGAGACGGATTCGTGGCTGGAGGCGATGAGCGTGATCAGTGTCGACAGTATCGGGTACGTAGTGGCGATTCTCGTTGCGCTGTGGGTGGCTAGTCGGCTTGATAGACGCCAGTATCGCGCCTTCGGCTTAGATGTCACTCGTCGCTGGCTCGGGAATTTTATTGTTGGGGTTGTGATTGGTCTCGGGGCGTTCCTGCTTTCGACATGGTATGCACAGTTCCGGGGAGTGATCGAGATAAGCTCGTTGCTGTCTGAAGTTTCGGTGGGTAGCCTCGAGGTGATGATTGTAACGGGCGTGATCGCATTCGGCGTGTCTTTTCTCATTCAGAACATCTTTGAAGAGATCGTTTACCGAGGGATTATGTTACAGAACTTTGCGGAGGGGCTCGTGGAGCGTGGCTTCTCACCGCTCTGGAGCATCCTGGTTGCAGCCCTCGGCAGTAGCGTGCTGTTCGGGGTGTTTCATATCCCGCTTCGAGGTATCGCTCCGTCGATCGATGCAGCCTTTGTTGGGCTTACGTTTGCGTTGGCGTACGTCCTCACGGGCAACTTGGGTCTCGCAATCGGGGTTCACTTCGGTCGCTTTCCGATCGAATTGCTGGTGGTTGGTGCTGCAGATCCCCTCGGGTTGTCTGCAGTGATTGAATTCACAGCCGCGGCACCAGATGTGGAACTTGTCCGTATGGGGCTTACTACGATAGCGATTCTCACGTGGGTGTACTTCGTCTACGGGGAGATTTCGATCGACAAAACTGTTTATCAGTAACCCGTTAGGCTCTGCCGTAGAATCCTTCCCACGGCCTTCAAAATGCAGCCCTTATACGAAAAGTATCATTTTGAGAGTTGCATAATACTGCTGTGCCACTGAATGTGCTAGTCAGTACCACAATAATGCTATCGGAATGTTTGGTTGTACGGAAGTATAAGACAGAGTCGACCTACAAGAGAGAACAGAACTGTCCCGCACCTAGTCCGTTATGGAACGGAATCAAATCATCAAAAGTGAGAACGCGTCCTATATACGCCGTCTGACGGATGTGGGTCGTTCCCTAACGGAACGAGCGCTCGGAAGGAGAATATCAAAAGAACGGTAAAAAGATTACCGTCATCTGTTGATTTTACCCGATGTACGCTTATAAAGCGGGCGCGACGGGAGTGAGCGAACGCACCGCGTTCGCGAGCTACGTCGCGCTCGCGAGACGAGTGAAACGAGCCGAGCGGGCGCGACGGGATTATGAACCACGGTTGGAGCAAAGCTCCTCCCTGATTCAAATCCCGTTTCCCGTCGCTGCCGCTCGCGAATTTGCTCGCGGCAGAACGACGGGCGCGACGGGATTTGAACCCGCGACATCAGGGTGAAAATAATACCGTGACGCCCTGTACCGTCGGAAAACGGGACACCAGACCCGTCCGATGCGGGTAACGGGAACCCCCTCTGCCGTGTCACGAGGAGCGATTCCAAAAATGGCACGAAACAGCGAACGTGAATACGAACACATCACACCCAGCGAAGCGTTAGAACTGTATCTCGAAGAGAAAGGACAGGAGTGTTCACCTGCAACGATCCGTAGCCATCGAAGCCGCCTGTCGCACTTCATTGACTGGTTCCAGCAGGAGACAGACTACACCCACGTTCACGAACTGGGTGGACTGGACATCCGACGATTCCGCAGTTGGCGGTTCACTGACCACAGTAACGACACGATCGCAACACAACTGGACACCCTACGCGTGTTCTGCAAATTCCTCAGGAACATCGACGCAATCGAACCAACGCTACCCGAGAAAGTAGAGTCACCAAACCGAGGAGGGCAGCGTAGCAACGAGATTACCGCAGAACGAGCGAAAAACATCCTCACCCACTTGGATCGATACCAGTACGCGTCCCTACAACATACCCTCACGCACTTGTTGTGGTGGTCTATGTGCAGGGTTGGGGCAGTTCACAGTATTGACCTCGATGATCTTGACCTCGAAGACGGCTACATCACGTTGGAACACCGACCGGAGACGGGTACTTCGTTGAAGAACCAGGGGGAGTCGGAGCGTACTATCAGTATCAACCGTGAAACGTGCCAAATCCTACGCGACTACATCGATCAGACACGCCCCGAAGTGACGGATGATTACGACCGCGAACCATTACTCGCCAGCAAGTACGGCAGATATCATAGGAATACTCTGCGCAATCACGTGTACGCAGTTACTCGGCCGTGTCTTGTTCGGAACTGTCCTCACGAGGAAGATCCAGAGACTTGCGAGGCTGCTCAGACCAACAATGATGCGTGTAAATGCGACTCCTCTGAAAGCACTCACGCAATCAGACGAGGGAGTATCAGTTGGCATCTTCGAGAGGAAACGGGGAAGCAAACAGTGTCGGATAGGGCGGATGTTTCCCCATCCGTGATTGACGAACACTACTCAACACTATCTGACACCGAGAAGGCTGACGTAAGGCGAGAGCAATTACCAGACTCGCTATAACTACTCTTTCGTGTTCCTTCTCGACAAGACACAGATATATTCCACGCCCTAGTTGTGGAATTAACCCCTTTATCCAGTGTTTTCTTGTCCTTCAAGGTCTGAAGTGCCGAAAATCGAAAAAAGCACAGAGTTTAAACATAATGTCCACACATCCTATCAATAGACGTCAACAGACGCGAAATGTCGACGTCCAAAGACAGGCAAAAAGCCATACACGGCCGAGACGAGCGATGAAATATCAGTAGTTAGGTATGAGACTGCGTAGATGAATCAACCGCCGAATAGCAGCCGCTATCGAAAACACAAAGAATGAACAACAAGACTGTGTGCGAATCGAATATCGAGTTGTACAGCCTAAAAATTAACGACCGAATCAAAACCGGGGTGGTCAGCGATGAGTGACGTAGACCCGCGACTCCGCGTCTTCGTCGACCTGTTCAACCTCGCCTACCCCGACTGGAACCCGCCGACAGGGTCTAACCTGAAACCCGAACACGTTGACTTCCACGACAATCTGACGTCCGTCAACGGAAGCCTCGGTGTGACGAGTAATGGAGAAGTGATTTACCGGGTGAACACTGGAAAGTGGAGGAGTTGGGACGTAAACCGACGTCTCAAGTTGGTTATCCACGAACTCGGGCACGTTAAGCATCAGAACCACTCGCCCGACTTCTGGAACCGAGTCGTCGAAATCTACCACACCTTCCACGAACACAAAGACGAGGTGGACGACATCATTGCCGGTGACATCGACTGGTCGGAAGTTCGCGAACACCTCGTAAACAACCCGACTAACCGTATGGTGGATAACCGGGTTGAAACTGCCTACGAGCGCCAGTTGAAATTGGCAGATGAACTTGGATATCCGGAAGACGATATTCCGCCGTTCGACGAGATGGAGATCCTTCGCGTTCGTCGTGATTCGCCGGATGAGACCTTCGTCGAACCGAAGAATCTTGTGTGGGAGAGACACGACATTGACGATCTTGTTACTTACTTCCGGTCGCCTAACCGCGAAGGGATCAGGTACAATAACGGTTCGTACCGTGTTGATCCGCCGAAAGGTGTGGAAGTTGAACCCGGGCACATTCAGGTCGTGGAGGGACACAAGCGGGCGGAGATTCTCTTCCACACGCACCTCAAGCAGAGTTTCCGGTCGAGGGTGTTGGTTCGGTTGGTTGATGATGAGGATGTGGGTGGTGATGCGGCTGTCGCTGACGACTAACTAACCCACTCCATCCCCGGCGTAACAACTATCACATTACTGGATAAACCAACACCAGTGATCGAAGCAGTGTTGGAGTGGCTAACCAGCGTTCCAGTGGCTATCTGGGGCAGCATCATCGCAGGCACAATGACACTGATTGGTGTTCTTCTTGGCCAATACCTGCTGGAACGTCGTCGGGAGCGTCAAAAAGAAGAGGAATTGGAAGCGTTCCGTGACGCGTTAATCGTTGAGCTGCGGGCGTACGACGATGTTCTGAAAGAGTTGTTGTACGCAAAGTACGATATGGATAAATTCAGAGAGGAAAAATACGCACTAACCGACGAGCAATACTCAGAAGTCTTTGAGTCAGATCCGCACGCCAGGCTGACAATGTACGTTTCTACAGGTAATAGTCGATCGTTTTCTGACGAAATATTCAGATCGAATGCAGACAAAATAGGTGAATTAGATACGAAGACTGCTCGGATCGTGTTGCAAGCATATGATCAGATGAGACAGCTGGATAGTGCATTGGAAAATCTCTCCGACTCCATTACCTTTGAAGAGTTGATGCTGATCGATTCAGACGTGGATTGGGAGTCTGGTGCTGGGCTAGATCCGGAGGTGATTCATCGTCGAGTAGAAGTTGAGGGGCAAATAACTCCTGCCATTCTTTCTCAAAAGTATGCGATTGGGGTCTTGGATGAGGATGAGATTACGAAAGATGATAGAGAGCTTGTCGTATTTGCGCATCAGCATAGTGATCCAAAGTCAGAGCAACAGGCAGAAACGAAGCAGTTCCTTGAATCGTATATGGATGAATACGATCTGTCTTCACCAGCAGAGACCGTTGAACACAATCACGGTGCGAAGGAAACTGAATCGCGGAGTGTTATAGAACGTTTCCGTTCAAAGTTTAGTTGGAGCGATTGATGCGATATCCTTCACGGTGATACTCTTCAACTCCACTGCCACCGTCGGGTAGTACAGGCTTCACGCCCTCGTATTCCCGGCGACTTAACTCGAACCGGAGTGTGTGGTCTGGCTTCACTACTTGCCGTCCACTACTATTGCAGGACTTGCATCGGTAGGTTTCCACGGCCGCGTATCCCTGGGGTGTGCGGGCGCGTGCAGTCCACCAGACTGGGCTGCTACACGACTTGCATCTCAGGAATTGGTGTTTCCGGGCGCCTCGGATGGGTTCGTTTAGTGCTTTCATTCCTGATCACCGGTCAGTTCAACCGAACCGTCACGGTGAACCAGAAGCTCGATGAATAGCTCATACTCGTCAGAGAAATCCTCTCTGAGTCTCCCTTCCTCAACCCCGGTTGTCTCAGATACCAGTCGTCGGATGTCGGGCCGTGGAGCGTAATGGACTCTGATCGGCCAGTCAACATCCTCCACAGTCTTCTCGTTCCATTCTTCGCCACAGCCAGGGCAGTAGAACGGTTGTCTGTAATCTCCGTAACCCCAACCGCAGTTAGCGCACTTCATTGCTGATCACCCTCGTCTTCGAGGCGGCGTGCTGCTGGTAGGATCCACGAAGGCGTTTCAACAGGCTCAGCATCTAATTCGACGTCGAACGTTTCGCGGAGTTCAGTGTGACCTTCGATGATTGTACTGTCAGGGCGTTCAACGACTTCTTTGACGCGATCAGTACCCCAGTCCACGCTAGTGACAAATCCAAAGTCGTCGTACCTTTCTGGCAGTCGTACTGCCATTATCACCTTACCTTCACGTGTGTAAACTTCAAAGTCAACATCGTCAGTGCCTTCCGGCGTGTCTATCCCAACCGTGATATCTGCGTCTAATTCACCCAGGAATACTGGCAGTGCAGTGTCCACTGGATTTCCTATTGTTGTGTGTAGTTCGTTTCGTAGTTCGTCGATTTCTCGTTTCATATTTCGTTCAATCTTGTCTTGTTGGTTTTGTGTCGTTTCTCTCGTCAATCACCTCGTTTTGGCTTCCTGTGTCGTCGAAGGGCGTGCCAAAGGGAGTCGAACCCTGCACCCCGCTATGGGGTGGCCAACACACGCTAACTGTTTTGACAAACGGTTCTCAGTGACAGTGCGTTCTATTCCGTTCAACGTCTCCCTCCGGGGTAGCGTAGTACGTCACGTGATCAATGTCGCACTCAGCTGCACTACCATCACACATCGTAGTTTCTGTCACGATCTCCAGCCGTTCACCCGTCTGCTCAGCCTGCTCGAACGCTTCCAACACTTCGTCTGCCGTTGCACCACCAACAGAGCGTACACCAGGGTACTGCTCGCACACTTCGCTCCAACGCTCTGCCTCCCGATCCTCAGCTTCCTTCTCCTCGACTCGTTCCGCGACTCGCTCTTCCAGTTCCTCAGCAGTGAACACATCACCTTCAGAGAACCCGTCTTCATCGCTTACGTCGGGATATCCATCTGCAGCTCCGTACTCATCAATCAATGAATCGATGAGTCGTTCTTCGCTATGCGTCAGGTACACGTCCATTTTGTTCGCCTTCAACACGGGGTTTTCGTGGTGGTATTTGGTACGCCATCCGGTAGTGTACTCGTGTTTTTCGACGCGCATACACAGTGGTTGGTTTTCTACCCATTCAGCTGCTGACTCTTTCCATTCGTCGTACTCGTCGGAAATAGACTGTACGCGTCTGTAAACGTCATCTGGGATTTTGATGCACGCTACTTGACGTTCACCGTCTATGGGGACTGTGTCGCACGTTTCGAGTATCTTCCCGTACTCGTCGTCGTCTTTGAGTTTTACCCTGTTAGCGAACTCGTGTTTTCCAGTAGACGTTACTCTGATCCTGTTTCCGTGGTGTTCGATGTCTACTGTGTACCCGTCTTTTTCGACTGTCAGTTCTACCGTTTCTGGTGGTTCTTCGGGGTAGTCGTCTGCAGTAACGCTCTCAAACTCGGGTTCTTCTCCTCCGTCAGTCATCACAACAGTTTCAGCAGATCCTGATTCAGCGTCCACAGATGGTACTTCGCTGATCTGCACAATACGGCCGTCGCACATCTTCACACTGTCACGCAGTTCTCCATCATCATCGAGGAGTTGGCTGGCGTAGACTGTGATGCCGTCTACTTCGTACGTTTCATCGTTTGCGACTGCTTCACGTGCTTCATTTTCGGAGACTTCGATTACTCGTGCGTTCTCTTCCCCACCATCTTCTTCTTCTTCGTCGAAGGAGACTTCGAGTTCCTCAACGAGTTCCCGTACTTCAATGGGAGATGCTGCGGGCGTTGTGATGTCGCCGTCACGGGTTACGTCGCACGTCCAGGTGTGGGTGTGTGTGATTTCGTGTTCTTCGTTGTTCCAGCTGTCGTATTCTCGTACGTTTTCTCGCACTTCGATGGTTACGGTGTTGTTCGCGATCGTCACTTCAGCGACTTCTAGGTCTTCAGTTAGGGCGGCAAGGTCGATGTCGTTATTGTTTGCTGACATCAATAATTAGTAAGATAGGGTTTTACTTAAACCCCTCGCTAAACAAGGTTGTTTGAGTGAGGGTGTGTTAATTCACACCAACTTCATCCAACAACCCATCCACAACATCATCCGCAACCTGCTCAAAATCACCCTCTGCAACCATCACATCGATCACATCCCTGGGGTCTCTATCATTTTCAGCCATCTCAAACTTCACGTACGGGATTAATTCGAATACGAGATTATCAACACTGATCTCCCCCGATTTATCAACGAACGTGAAATTATCGTGTTCGTAATTAGTACACCATACCACGTACTCTTCCCCGGAATCGTACACGATGAGGTATGGTCGGTAATGGGGTTGATGGAACCCTGGCCGATCTCCGACTGCTATCGTCAACAGGTTCGTTAGACCCGACTCGTCTCCTTGCATTATTTGTTTAGCTATTCTCGCTTGTCGTTCAGATTTTTCATCGTTGGTGTTTTCTGGCACCACAATTGGTTAGACCAGGGTAGAATAAAAACCCATTGACTGCCAAGGTTAACTATGTAATGTTTAGTTGAGAAGGGCTTAAGTCTCGTGCGTACGTACAATAAAATACAGTGATAGAGACAGAAATACACCTTACCCGAACTGACGAAAAAATAATCACCGAAATACGATCGAACGGCCGTGCAACAGTATCACTAATCGCAGATATCATCGACAGGCACGATCAACACGTACGCGAACGTGTGCAGCGGTTGGAAGAGCACGGTGTGCTGGTTAATGTTGCACCATATCTGTATGACACGCCAGAGCAAGCGCAAGAGTATCTGCCGGAGGAATAACACCAACACTACGTATGACAGACGAAACAGAATCAGAATCTGAATGGGTAGTGTCAATAGAGGATATGATCGCTGGCGACTACCACACGTTGGACGACGCTGATGAGGAACTAGAATCGCTGTAAGGGAAGTGGGGCCGCAAACTGCAACTGCACTGCACTGTGAACCGATGAGTCAATCGTGATGTGGTCTTTTTCCAGTGCGTGCCTTGTCACCTCACAATCACTAATAGTACGAGATGTTACTTGAATGCCGGCACGGAAGGCTGCACGGTTCAAACCGTTGGAAGACCTTCTCGTTAGTTTGTACTCGTCCCAGCTGCCTCCTCTTGCGGTTCTACAGATGCCTCATCCAGTTGTTGTTGTTCATCATCATTCGCTACAGCGTTTTGCTCAATGGTATCCCACGACATAAACCGGTAGCGAGACGTATCGACGTAGTCAGAATTGAATTCAAAAGCAAGCCATTTCCGTCCCATCTGCTGAGCTACCTGTCCTGTAGTGTTACTCCCGGAGAAAATATCAAGCACAACATCACCAGGTTCAGTTACGAAGTCGATGAAGAACTCTGGGAATTCTCTCGGGAAGCGAGCAGGATGGATATCATCCTCCCGGTCGTGTAGTTTACAAGCCTTCAAATACTTTGTATTCGATCGAGTGTTGGGTATTTCCCGCACCTCGTCCTCTAAGTAGGGATTGACGGCGACTTCAGCCAGCTCCTCAACGAGGTCATTTTCAATAGCAACTTTCATCAGTTCTCGTGGAACCTCTACGTTCTCTAGATTATAATACATATCTTCTGACATCCCGGCTTCTTTCAACACATCCCAGAAATTTGGCCTAATGGCGCCATCTTTCTTTTCCGGATCGTCGAACTTATCGCTGATATCGTGTTCACTCGGGCGTAGTCGAGATTTATACCCGTTTTCCATTAGACTCTTTTGCGAATCAGAGTAGGGCTTCAACACGTTTCGATTGTCTGGCTTCTCTCGGCCTTCGCCTTTCGTGAACCACCAAACGTGGTCTACCGCGTCTTTAAGTCGGATACGTTCAATGGTAACCCACTGTGCAGGAGTTGGGAGTTTGGCTGGGTTATACCAGTAGAGATCCTGTGCGAGGTTGAATTTGCTGTCCCACTTAGTGGCCATCTTTCCATCTTCGTCAGCAAGTTCGAGTAGAAGTTTGAAATGATAGAGCGATCGAACTGGCTTCCCTTTCTCCCATCCACCACCAATATCGACGACAAAGCTCCCCTCATCGTCAAGAACACGATAGACTTCTTTAGCGAACTCGAGGAACCATTCGTTATAGTCTTCAGGATCCTCGTTCCCGTACTGCTTCTTGTTTCGCAACCCGAACGGAGGGGACGTGACGACGAGATCAACACTTTCATCTGGGAGTTCATCAAGAAGTTCTCGACTATCACCACAGTAGGACGCCCCCTGGACGGGCCTGTTGGGTTCGGGATAGGCGGTATCTTCGCGAACAAGGTCTCCCTCTACACCAGCTACGGTGATGTATTCTGGATCGACCGACATCAGGTCAGTTACATCCCTTGGCTCTTTACCATCCAGGATTTTGTATATCGCGTCCATCGAAGCCCCATCGTTAGAGTTCATCTTAGATATGGAATCGATGCAGCTCTCGCTACTTAAATGATAAGCAATGAGTTTGCAGTGGCCAACTATGTGGGATTATCCGGAAGAAAAGTCAAGCGGTGGGTTTTGTCGGCCCATTAAGGAACTCGCCAGGTGGAATGGTAGGTATGTACAC
>JGI2924J29684_1077543_pt1 | contig 18567 bp, 13 predicted proteins | sample BenlonsequencITS_FD_29684 | JGI IMG/M metagenome (IMG submission 29684)
TGGACCGGCGGCCCCGCGCCCGCCGAGCCCAAGCAGCTGCGGGAAGCCGCCGCCGCCGCTCTGGCAGCGGCGGGATGCGCGTCCACCGCGGTGCTCTCCCTCGGCGCCCAGCGGGTCTGGGCGTGGGGCTCGCGCACGGCCCAGCCCCCCATGCCGAACGAGGAGCCGCCCCCGATCTCGCCCGGTGTGCGCCTCGCGACCGGGTTGCCCGGCTTCGGCGTCGACGGGTTTCGGCGCAGCCACGACCAAGCGAGCCGCGCCGCGCGCGTCGGCGTCATGTCGACGGCCCGCGACACGTGGTTCTTTCCTTACGGCGATGTCGATATCGTGGCCATGCTCAGCGCCGACCTGCCGGTCGCAGGCGAGTTCGTCGTCCGCGAACTGGGCGAGCTGGCGGGGCCTGGCGAATCGACAGCGGTGCTGCGCCACACCTTGAAGTGCTATCTCGACCGAGACCGCAGTTTGGCTCGGACCGCCGACTGCCTGCACGTCGCGCGGAACACGGTGGCCTACCGGGTGCGGCGGGCCGAGCAGCTGCGAGGAACTCCCGCTGCGGAACGCCGCTTGCAGTTGCACGCCGCGCTCGCCCTCGCCGACATGCTCGGCGACGGGGTTCTGTCCGTCGGCTGACCGCTCAGCCGCTCACGCGGGCGGGGATGGCCGCCCGGCGCGGGTCTCTCATTTTCGCAGTTCTGGGCGCCGATGTGGCCGATGTGCTAGAGTCCTTGTTATCCAAACCGGGCGAGAGCGGCGGGTGTCAGGCACGAGGTTTTTCCTCGAAGCCGATGCGAGATCCACGCCGACGAAAAGCGAACGACGCGCAGCGTCGGCGTTCTCGATCTTCGCGCCGGGACAACCGCCACTTCTGAAAGCAGTTCTCGTATGTCCGATCCCACCTTTGCCAGCCTGGGCGTGCCCCAGCCCATCGTCAGCGCGCTCGCCAAAGCGGGCGTCACCGCGCCGTTCCCGATCCAAGCCGCCGCCTTGCCGCCTGCCCTGGAGGGCAGGGACGTGCTCGGCCGAGGCCCCACCGGCTCGGGGAAGACATTGACCTTCGGCCTTCCCATGCTCGCCCGCCTCGCCAACGGGGCGAGCAAGCCGCGCAAGCCGCGCGGCTTGGTCCTGGTGCCGACTCGCGAGCTCGCCGCGCAGGTCGCGTCCGCGCTCACGCCGCTCGCCGCGTCGGTCGGCTTGCGCACGGCCAGCGTTGTCGGCGGCCTGTCCATGCAGCGCCAGATCGACGAGCTCGCGCGGGGCGTGGACGTGCTCGTCGCCACCCCGGGCCGTCTCGCCGACCACCTCGCGCAGGGCACGGTGGTCCTGGACGAGGTCTCGGTCACCGCATTGGACGAGGCCGACCAGATGGCGGACATGGGGTTCTTGCCGCAGGTCGTGAAGATCCTCGACCGCACGCCCAAGAAGGGGCAGCGGTTGTTGTTCTCGGCGACGCTGGACGGCCAGGTGGACAAACTCGTGCGGCGCTACCTCGACAACCCTGCGACGTGTTCCACAGCCCCGGCGGCCGCGAGCGTCTCGACGATGGAGCACCACATGCTGTTCGTCGATCAAGAACAGAAGAAGCTGGTCGTCACCGAGATCGCGGCCCGAGAGGGGCGCACCATCCTCTTCGTCCACACCAAACATGGCGCGGACCGGCTCACCAAGCGCCTGCGGGCTGTCGGGGTGAGCGCAGCGGCGATCCACGGCGGGAAAGCGCAGAACAATCGCACTCGCACGCTGGAGGCGTTCAAATCGGGCGACGTCGCGGTTCTGGTTGCCACGAACGTCGCCGCCCGCGGCGTCCATATCGACGGGGTGGACCTCGTCGTGCATGTGGACCCGCCCGCAGACCCGAAGGACTACCTCCATCGCGCGGGCCGCACCGCGCGGGCTGGCGAGTCCGGCGTTGTGATCACGTTGGTGACCCCTGCCGAGCGGCGAGACGCGGAGGCGATGGCGCGGGCGGCGGGCGTGGTCGTCAAGGGCGTGCCTGTTCGCGCTGGCGACGCGGAGCTAGTCCGAGTCAGCGGAGCGCGCCAGCCCTCGGGCGTCGCGCTTGTCGCAGCGGCGGCCCCAGCGCCTTCGACGCCGCGCAAACCCGCCCGGACCCGCTCTGTCCGGCAGGCCGCTGCCGGGTGGGCTCCTCGGCATAAGCGCGGTTCCGCCGCGCCGGTCGGCGGCGCGCAGCCCCCTGCCGCCCGGTCGCGCTCTGGAGCGCGGCGAGCGCCCGGCGGACGCTGAGTCTGGCACTCAGCGCGCGGACGGACATTCGGAACTGGTAGGATTCGAGCGGTTGAAACCCTCAGTGACTTTCGCGGGGATATTTCATCCAGCAGGGCGGTCATGGACTGATCGACAGATCGGCCATCCTCTCTTGATATGCGGTTGCGCTATGGCCGCATGTCTATGAACCCAACAAAAGGAAAAGAAAGAATGCCCCAAGGCACCGTGAAATGGTTCAACGAGGAGAAGGGTTTCGGCTTCATCGCTCCCGATGACGGCGGCAAGGACCTCTTCGTCCACTTCTCCGGGATCGTCAGCGAAGGCGGATTCCGCACGTTGCAGGAGAACCAGCGCGTGAAATTTGAGACTCAGGCCAGCGACCGAGGCCCTCAGGCCGTTTCGGTCACCGTGATCTGACCAAGAGCAAACCGAATCGACGGGGACACAGCCCGTCCCCGCCAGAAGAGCATGTCGGAGCTTCGTGAAGCCCCGACATGCTCTTCTGCTGTTTTATGCCCTGTTTGTTGAAGCGCTGTTGTGGCGGATGTCCTGGTTTCCCAGGGGTCGCCACGGCCTGTGGCCCATCCGCGCGCGTCTTCCCGCGGTCCCTCGCGGATCAGCAGTGCGCTGTCGTCCGCCTTCGCCGCGCTGTGCCCGATCTGTCGTGGGCATGCCAGCGAGGCGTGGGCGCGAACCCCACACCCCCGTTTTCTGTGATCTAACTCAACAATAAACAAAATATAGCCCCTGAAAAGGCTTTTTAAATTATAACGGGGTTCTATAACAATGATAAGTGACTCTCTGTTAGCCTCGTGGTTATGGTTTCACCCGCTGCCGTTCTCGCCGATCTCGTCGCTGAGGGCGATGCGGTCGAGGCGTTGGTCGCCGCCCTAGAGCCGCCTCTGTGGCGCACGCAGACCCCGTCCGCCGGATGGACTGTCGCGCATCAGATCGGGCATTTGCTGTGGACGGACGCCGTCGCCGCTGTCGCCGTCGCCGGCCCCGACCGGTTCGCGCGGCTCGTGCAGGAAAAAGCAGCGCTCGGGGCGGCCATGGTGGACATCGGGGCCCAAGAGCACGCCGCCCGCCCGCCCCATGAGCTCTTCCAGGCGTGGCGGCATGGGCGCCGCGAACTCGCCGAGCAGATAGCGGCATTGCCCGAGGGGGCCGCCGTGCCGTGGTTCGGCCCGCCGATGAGCGCCGCGTCGTTCGCGACCGCCCGGCTCATGGAGACGTGGGCGCACGGGCTCGACATCGCCGACGCGCTCGGGGCTGCGTGGCCCGCGACGAACAGGCTCCAGCACGTCGCGCACATCGGTGTGCGGGCCAGGGACTACGCGTTCCTGGTCAACGGCCTCACCCCGCCCGCCGAGCCGTTCCGCGTCGAGCTCGCCGCCCCGGACGGGCAGACGTGGGCCTGGGGCCCGGAACACGCGGCCCAGCGGGTCGCCGGCAGCGCCCTCGACTTCTGCCACCTCGTCTGCCAACGCCGCCCGCCCAGCACGCTCGGCCTCGTCGCCGACGGGGACGACGCGCGACGCTGGCTCACGGTCGCACAAGCTTTCGCAGGCCCGCCAGGGTCGCGCCGCGAAGATCAAGAAACGACACGGCGAAAGGCGCCAGTATGAGCGCAGAGGCTTTCCGGATCGGCAACGCTTCCGGCTTTTACGGGGATCGGTTCTCCGCAGTGCGCGAGATGCTCGCCGGCGGCGAGCTCGACGTGCTCACCGGCGACTATCTCGCCGAACTCACCATGCTCATCCTGGGCCGCGACCGGCTGAAAGACCCCGGCCTCGGGTACGCGAAAACGTTCCTGCGGCAAATGGAGGAGAGCCTCGGCCTCGCCCTGGACAAAGGGGTGAAAGTCGTCGTCAACGCGGGCGGCCTCAACCCGAAGGGACTCGCGGACAAGCTCGCCGAGCTCGCCGAGCGACTCGGCCTCGCCGCAAAGATCGCGCATGTCCGCGGCGACGACCTCGTCGCGCGCTCCCGCGAACTCGGCTTCGGCTCGCCCGCCGCGGCGAACGCCTACCTCGGCGCGTTCGGGATCGTGGCGGGGCTCAACGCCGGGGCGGATGTCGTGGTCACTGGCCGCATCACCGACGCTTCGCTCGTGGTCGGCCCTGCCGCGTGGCGCTTCGGTTGGCAGCAGAGAGACTACGACCAGCTTGCCGGGGCGGTGGTCGCCGGGCACCTCGTCGAATGCGGCACCCAGGTCACCGGGGGGAATTACGCTTTTTTCCAGGAAATCGCCGACCTGCGCCACGCGGGCTTCCCGATTGTGGAAATCCACGCCGACGGCACAAGCGTCATCACCAAGCACCCCGGCACCGGCGGCGAGGTGAGCGTGGGCACGGTGACCGCGCAACTGCTCTACGAGATCCAAACCGCCCGATACGCCGGACCGGACGTCACGACCCGGCTCGACACGGTGGCGTTGGCCCAGGACGGCCCCGACCGCGTGCACGTCTCCTCCGTCAAGGGCGAGCCGCCCCCGTCCTCGCTCAAAGTCTCGCTCAACACGATCGGCGGGTTCCGCAACGAGATGACGTTCATCCTCAGCGGTCTGCACATCGAGGAGAAAGCCGCGTTGGCGAAGAGCCAGCTCGAATCCCTCTTGGCCAAGCGCCCTGCCGAGGTGGTGTGGAACCTCGCCCGCGTCGACCGCCCCGACGCCCCGACCCAGCAGCAGGCCAGCGCCTTGCTCCAATGCGTCGTCCGCGACCCCGACCCCGAGAAGGTCGGCAGACAGTTCTCCAGCGCCGCCGTGGAGCTCGCGCTCGCGAGCTACCCGGGGTTCGCGCTCACCACCCCGCCCGGCAACGGCTCCCCCTACGGCGTGTTCACGGCGGGGTACGTCGCGCACGGCGAGGTCGCGCACGAGGCGGTGCTGCCCGACGGCGCTGCGGTCTCGATCCCTCCCGCGCCCACGACGCAGGAGCTCGCCGACGTGCCCGAGCCGGCAGTGCCGCGCCCCGGGCTGGGCGGGGAGACCCGCCGTTTGCCGCTCGGCGTGATCGCGGGCGCGCGCAGCGGGGACAAAGGCGGTTCCGCGAACATCGGGCTCTGGGTGAGGACCGCGCAACAGTTCTCCTGGCTTGTCGACGAACTGACCGTCGAGAAATGCAAAGAGCTCCTGCCCGAGGCTTCGGGGCTTGCCGTGCGCCGGCATGTGCTCCCCAACGTGAGAGCTGTCAATTTCGTCATCGAAGGCATCCTTGGCCGCGGCGTCGCCGAACAGGTCCGGTTCGACCCCCAGGCCAAGGGCCTCGGCGAATGGCTGCGCTCGCGCGAGCTCGACATTCCCCAGGAGCTGCTATGAGCGTCGGGCTGGTCCGATGACCATGTGGAAGAGCGAGGAGCGCGTCGCGCTGCGCGCGACAGCGCGGGCCTTCGCCGAGCGCGAGATCCTGCCGCACGCGGCCGAATGGGAGAAAGCCGGGCAGATCCCGCGCGAACTGCACCGCGCAGCGGGAGACGCAGGCCTGTTGGGCGTGGCGTTCCCCGAATCGGCGGGCGGTGGCGGCGGCGATGTGGCCGACAGCGTCGTCGTCTGCGAGGAGCTGCACGAGGCCGGGGTGCCGGGCGGCGTGTTCGCCTCCCTGTTCACCTGCGGGATCGCTGTCCCGCACATCATCGCGTCAGCAGACCCCCGACTCATCGACGAGTTCGTGCGGCCCACGCTCGCCGGGGCGAAAATCGGTTCGCTCGCCATCACCGAACCGGGCGGCGGCTCCGACGTGGGACGCCTGGCCACGACCGCGCGCCGCGACGGAGACCACTACGTCATCAACGGCGCGAAGACCTACATCACCTCCGCCGTGCGCGCCGACTACGTCGTGACGGCCGCGCGCACCGGGGGCGAAGGCTCCGCCGGTGTGTCGCTCATCGTCGTGGAGAAAACCGCGCCGGGCTTCATCGTGAGCCGCGCGCTCGACAAGATGGGCTGGCGCTCCTCCGACACCGCAGAGCTGTCCTACACCGACGTCCGAGTCCCCGCCGCGAACCTCGTCGGCGCGGAGAACACCGGTTTCGCGCAGATCGCCGCCGCGTTCGTCGCCGAACGGGTCGTCCTCGCCGTCCAGGCGTACGCGAGCGCGCAGCGCTGCCTGGACCTCGCCCTGCAATGGTGCCGGGACCGGAGCACGTTCGGGCGCCCGCTCATCTCACGGCAAAGCGTGCAGAACACGCTGGCGGAAATGGCGCGGCGGATCGACGTCGCCAAGGTCTACACCCGCCACGTCGCCGAGCGCGCCGCCTCAGGCGACCAGGACTTGATCGCGCAGGTCTGTTTCGCCAAGAACACCGCCGTCGAGACGGGGGAGTGGGTCGCGAACCAGGCGCTGCAGCTCTTCGGCGGGCTCGGCTACATGGCCGAGAGCGAGATCGAGCGCCAGTACCGGGACATGCGCATTCTTGGGATCGGCGGCGGAACCACCGAAATCCTCACCACATTGGCCGCGAGAAGATTGGGATACACCGCATGAACAGAGCACAACGCAGGACGAGGGGCGCGAGCAGATGACACTCTTGCGCTCCACGCTCGACACCGCGTCGCCCGCGTACCACGAGGCCGCGGAATCGATGCTGGAGAAACTCGCCGAACTCAGAACCGAGCAGGAAAAAGTCCTCGCGGGCGGTGGGGAAGAGAAAATCGCCCGCCACCGCAAACGCGGCAAAATGCTCGTCCGCGAGCGCGTCGAGGCGCTGCTCGACCCGGACACGCCGTTCCTTGAGCTCTGCCCGTACGCGGCCTGGGGGTCGGAGTACACGGTCGGAGCCTCCACTGTCTTCGGCATCGGCTACGTCTCGGGCGTGGAATGCGTCATCAGCGGCAACGACCCCACGGTCAAAGGCGGCACCTCCAACGGCTGGACAATGCGCAAAGTGTTCCGGGCCGCAGAGATCGCCCTGCAGAACCGGATGCCGCTCATCTCGCTCGTCGAATCCGGCGGGGCCGATCTGCCCAGCCAGAAGGACATGTTCATTCCTGGCGGGCGGATGTTCCGCGACCTGACCCGGCTTTCTCAAGCGCGTATCCCCACCATCGCGCTGGTCTTCGGCAACTCCACAGCGGGCGGGGCCTACATCCCCGGTATGAGCGACCACATCGTCATGATTCAGGAGCGCTCCAAAGTCTTCCTCGGCGGCCCGCCGCTGGTGAAGATGGCGACCGGGGAGGAGTCCGGGGAAGAGGAGCTCGGCGGCGCGCAGATGCACGCCCAGATCTCCGGCCTCGCCGACTATTTCGCGCATGACGAACTCGACGCGATCCGCATCGGCAGGCGTATCGTCTCGCGGCTCAACTGGCGCAAACAGGGCCCTGCGCCGCAAGCGGCTCCGGTCCCGCCCCGCTACGACAGCGAGGAACTGCTCGGCGTGGTTCCCGCCGATCTGAAGATCCCGTTCGACCCGCGCGAAGTCATCGCCCGAGTCGTGGACGACTCGGACTTCGACGAGTTCAAACCGGATTACGGGTCGAGCCTGGTCACCGGCTGGTCCCGGATCTTCGGCTACCCCGTCGGGATTCTCGCCAACGCACGAGGCGTGCTGTTCTCCCAGGAGTCGCAGAAGGCCACGCAGTTCATCCAGCTCGCGAACCAGCTCGACACGCCGCTGCTTTTCTTGCACAACACAACCGGCTACATGGTCGGCAAACAATACGAGCAGGCGGGCATCGTCAAGCACGGCTCGATGATGATCAACGCCGTTTCGAACTCCAAAGTCCCGCACATCTCCCTGCTCATAGGGTCCTCGTACGGGGCTGGGCATTACGGGATGTGCGGGCGGTCGTTCGACCCCCGGTTCCTGTTCAGCTGGCCGAACGCGAAATGCGCCGTCATGGGCGGCGCCCAGCTCGCCGGGGTGGTCTCGATCGTCTCGCGCGCCGCCGCCGAGGCCAGGGGACAGGCGGTGGACGAGGCCGCCGACGCGGCGGTCCGCGCCGCCATCGAGGCGCAAATCGAGGCCGAGTCGTTGCCGCTGTTCCTGTCCGGGCGGTTGTTCGACGACGGCATCATCGACCCGCGCGACACGAGGACGGTGTTGGGAATGTCGTTATCAGCTCTGCACGGCGCCCCGGTCAAAGGCGCGGACGGCTTCGGAATCTTCAGGATGTGAACATGGCAATGACGTCTGTATTGGTCGCGAACCGGGGCGAGATCGCCTGCCGGGTTTTCCACACTTGCCGTCGGCTCGGCGTCGCCACGGTGGCGGTGTTCTCCGACGCGGACGCGGCGAGCCCGCACGTCGCGGAGGCGGACTCCGCGGTGCGCCTGCCCGGCAATGCCCCGGCGGACACCTACCTGCGCGGGGATCTCATCATCGACGCTGCGAAGCGCGCCGGGGCGGACGCCGTCCACCCCGGCTACGGCTTTTTGTCCGAGAACGCCGATTTCGCCCGCGCCGTGCGCGAAGCTGGCCTGACCTGGATCGGGCCGAGCCCGGAGTCCATCGAACTCATGGGGTCCAAGATCGCCGCCAAAGAGCGCATGGCCGCGGTCGGCGTCCCCATCTTCACGAACCTCGATCCGGCTTCGGTCGCCGAGGCCGACTTCCCCGTTCTGGTCAAAGCCTCAGCAGGTGGCGGCGGTCGCGGCATGCGGGTGGTGCGCGACGTGGGCGAGCTCGCCGCAGCGGTGGACTCGGCCGCAGCCGAAGCGCTTTCGGCGTTCGGCTCCGGCGCCGTGTTCTGCGAGCCGTATTTGCAGAACGCGCACCATATCGAAGTCCAATTGATGGCCGACCGGCACGGCACGGTGTGGGCAGTGGGGGAGCGCGAGTGCTCTCTGCAACGCCGCCACCAGAAGGTTGTCGAAGAGGCCCCGGCTCCGTTGGTCGAACGAATCGGGCCCGCGTTGCGCGAGCGGCTTTTCGAAGCCGCGCGCAGCGGCGCGAAAGCCATCGGCTACGAGGGGGCGGGCACCTTCGAGTTCTTGGTCTCCGAGAACGGCGATGTGCGTTTTTTGGAGATGAACACCCGCCTGCAAGTCGAGCATCCGGTCACTGAGGCCACCACCGGCCTCGACCTGGTCGAGCTGCAATTGCGCGTCGCGGACGGCGAGGCGCTCGGCCCCGAGCCGCCCAAGACCCGGGGGCACGCCATCGAAGTGCGCCTCTACGCTGAAGACCCCGCGAACGACTACCGGCCGCAGACCGGCGTGTTGCGGCGATTCGAGCTGGAAGGGGCCCAGTTCCAGGGCCCGTCCGGGAGGGGCGGGCTGCGCGTGGACGCGGGTTTCGCATCGGGATCGCACGTGAGCCCGTATTACGACGCGATGCTCGCCAAGGTGATCGCGTACGCCCCGACTCGGGGGGAAGCGGCCCGGATTTTGCGCGGGGCGCTCCTGCGCGCCAAAGTGCACGGACTGGTCACCAACCGCGAGCTGCTGGCCAATATCCTCGCCGAACCGGAATTCCTCGAAGGGAAAACGGACACCGGCTACCTCGACAGGATCGGCCTCGACACGCTCGCCGCGCCGGTCGCCGACGCGCAGGCCATCGCGTTGTCGGCGCTCGCGGCGGCAGTCGCGGACGCGAAAGCCAACCAGGTCGCCAACCCTGTCCTCGCGGCGCTGCCCACCGGGTGGCGCAACCTGCCTTCGCAGCTGGTCCAGAAGGCGTTCATCACCGCGGACGGACAGGAGATCGCCGTTCGGTACCGGTTCGAGCGCGGCCGCCTCCTCGCGCCCGAGCACCCGGACGTCGCACTGCTCGACGTGCGTCTCGGCAGCGGCGCCGCCGCGCACGAAGTCCTTTTCGAAGCAGGCGGCGTGCTCCGGCGTTTTGCGGTGTCCTGCGCGGCGGCGGACGGCGGGCACGACGTTTTCGACGTCGACTCGCCGCTGGGGCCGGTCGCGCTGCGGCGCAAACCGGCATTCACCGACCCCGCCGACCAGATCGTCGCCGGGTCGCTCATCGCGCCCATGCCGGGGTCGGTCATCAAGCTCGGCGCCCAGGTCGGCGAGCGCGTGCGCGCCGGACAGCCCATCCTGTGGCTGGAGGCGATGAAGATGCAGCACGCTGTCAACTCCCCGGCCGACGGGACGCTCGTCGAGCTGGACGTCGCGGTCGGCGACCAGGTCAACCAAGGCGCGATGCTTGCCAGAGTCGAAGAAACAAACCCCGCCGAAGAGGCAGGAACACAGAAAAGGAGCACGCAATGACGTCGGAGACGCGGGAGCGCCAAGAACTCCGGGCAGCGGTGAGCAAATTCGCCGCCGGTTACGGCCCGAAGTACATGGACCAATGTTGGAAAGCCGACGAGTACCCGTGGGATCTGTGGCGGGAGGCGGGCAAGCTCGGCTTCCTCGGCGTGAACATCCCTGAGGAGTTCGGCGGCGGCGGCGCGGGCATGTACGAGCTGTCCTTGGTGGCCGAAGAGCTCAACGCCCAAGGCAGCGGCCTTCTGCTCATGGTCGTCTCGCCAGCGATCTGCGGCAACGTCATCAACAGATTCGGCACCGACGAGCAGCGACAGCAGTGGCTGCCCGGCCTCGGCGACGGCTCGAAGATCCTCGTGTTCGGCATCACCGAGCCCGACGCGGGTTCCAATTCGCACCGGATCACCACCACCGCCACGCGCGACGGTTCGGACTGGTTGCTCACCGGGCGCAAGGTCTACATCTCCGGAGTGGACGTCGCCGACGCCGTGCTCATCGTCGCCCGCACCGAGGACGCGAAAACCGGCAGCCTCAAACCGGCGCTGTTCATCGTGCCCCGCGACACCCCTGGCTTCGAGTACCGCGCCATCGAGATGGCGTTGCGCATCCCTGAGCACCAGTTCGAGCTGGCCTTCGACAACATCCGGCTGCCCGCCGAGTCCCTTGTCGGCGACCCCGACGCGGGCATCATGCAGTTGTTCGCCGGGTTGAACCCTGAACGGATCATGGCGGCGGCCGGCGGCGTGGGCACCGCCCGGTACGCCTTGCGCCGCGCCGTGGACTACGCCAAAACCCGCACGGTGTTCAGAACGCCCATCGGCGCGCACCAGGCGATCGCGCATCCGCTCGCGCAGATCAAAGTCGAGATGGAGCTCGCGAAACTCATGATGCAGAAGGCAGCGACGCTCTATGACGCGGGCGACGACACGGGCGCGGCAGAGGCCGCCAACATGGCGAAGTACGCCGCCGGGGAAGTGGGAGCACGAGCGGTCGACCAAGCGGTGCAGACGCTCGGCGGCAACGGCCTCACCGTCGAATACGACCTCGGCACCCAGCTCGCGAACTCGCGGCTCATGCGGATCGCCCCGGTCAGCCGGGAAATGGCGCTCAACTACATCGCCAGCACCACACTCGGCCTGCCCAAGTCCTACTGAGGCGGCGCGATGACCACATCCGAGCACACCCTCGTGCGCAGCGAGACCGCAGACGGGTTCGCCACCCTGACGCTCGACTCCCCGCACAACCGCAACGCGCTCTCGCCCGCCTTGATCGCACAATTGCGCGCCGGTCTGCAAGCGGCGGGCGAGGACCCGTCGGTCCGCGCTGTCGTGCTGACCCACGCGGGGAAAACCTTTTGCGCCGGGGCGGACCTCGCGTCCGCCTCGGGGGAGCACGCCGATTTCGCCACCCACGGACTCGGCGAGCTGCTGCGCCAGATCCTCGAGTTGCCCAAGCCGGTCATCGCCGCCGTCGACGGGCATGTCCGGGGCGGCGGGATGGGATTGGTCGCCGCCGCGGACATCGCCGTTGCCGGGCCGAACGCCAGTTTCGCCTTGCCCGAGGCGAAGCTCGGCGTGGCGCCCGCCGTCATCTCGCTGACCGTGCTGCCCCGGCTCGATTTTCGTTCGGCCAGCCGGTACTTCCTCACCGGCGAGACGTTCGGCTCCGGCGAGGCGCAGCGCATCGGTCTGATCACCGCTGCCGAGGACAACCACGACGAACAGCTCGCCGCGTTCAAAGCCGCCCTGCTCAAAGCCTCCCCGCAAGGCTTGGCCGAATCCAAGCGCCTGGTCAACGCCCAAGCCGTCGAGCGCTTCCGCGACTTGCCGGACCTGGCTGCCCTTTCCGCCCGGCTCTTCCAGTCCGAGGAGGCGCGCGAGGGCGTCACCGCTTTTCTGCGCAAACGCGAGCCCCGGTGGGCGATGTAGTATCCGTCACATGCTCCGCCACGTGTCTCGATTGGCCATCCGCGCGCCGAGGAGGGTGCTCCTCGCCGCCGCGGTGTGCACCATGGCGGCGGCGGGGTACGGCGCGACCGTGGCCGAGCACCTCAGCGCGGCGGGTTTTCAAGACCCCGGCTCCCAGTCCGTCCGAGGGGCGGAACTTCTCGCTGAGAAATTCGGCCAAGGCGATGCGGATCTGACCTTCGTGGTCCGCTCCCCGGACGGTGTTTTCGCGCCGCAAGCCGCAGCGCAGGCGCGCGAGCTCGTGTCGACGGTGCGACACGCCCCGCATGTCGCGTCGGTCCTGGACCCGTGGGGGCTCGCTCCCGCCGAGGCGAACGCCATGGTGAGCGCAGACGGGAAAGCGGCGTTGATCCTCGCCAGGGTCTCCGGCGGCGAAAGCGAGGCGCAGAAGCACGCGAAGGAAGTGTCCGACAAGGTCGCCGGTGAGCACGGCGCGCTCACCGTGCGGGCGGGCGGCATGTCGATGGTGCTCTCGGAGATCAACGAGCAGTCCGAGCGCGACCTGGTCTCCGCGGAAGCAGTGGCCGTCCCGTTGACCTTCCTCGTGCTCATGTGGGTGTTCGGCGGGTTGTACGCGGCGCTGTTGCCCCTGGTCGTCGGGCTGCTGTCCATCGCGGCGACCCTTGGCGCGCTCCGGCTGTTCACCGTGTTCGCCGATGTGTCCGTGTTCGCGCTCAATCTCACCACCGCGATGGGTTTCGCTCTTGCGATCGACTACACGCTGCTCCTGGTCAGCCGCTACCGTGAAGAGCACGAGAGGACCAAGGACCGCGCCGCGGCGTTGCGGCGGGCGGTCGACACGGCTGGTCGCACGGTCGCCTTCTCCGCGTGCACGGTGTTTCTCGCGGTGGGAGCCCTCGGGGTTTTCCCGATGTACTTCTTGCGCTCGATGGCCTACGCCGGATGCGCCGTCGTCGCCCTCGCGGCGCTGTACGCGGTGGTGGTCGCGCCCGCGATGATAATGCTGCTCGGCGACCGGATCGACGGCTTGGACGTCCGTCGGCTCCTGCGCAGGAAAAGCAGAAACCCGGCCCCTGCCGCGGAGTCCGGCCCGCAGGGCGGCGTCCTGTATCGGACGACGAGGTTCGTGATGCGCCACGCGGCGACGTGCGCCCTTGCCGCCACAGCGGCCTTGCTCCTGCTGGGGTCCGCGTTCACGCGCGCGCAATTCGGCCTCCCCGACGACCGCGTCCTTCCCGCTACCGCGCAGTCCCGCCAGGTCGGCGACGCGTTGCGCGCGGAGTTCCCGCAGAACGCGGCAGTCCCGGTGTCCATCGTGATCCCTGACGCGTCGGGGATCGCCGCGCAGGAGGTTTCTGGGTACGCCGACGAGCTCTCCAAGGTCCCCGGCGTCGCTGTTGTCGACGCGCCGGACGGCTCCCATGTGCGCGGCGGGCTCGCGGGCCCCTCGGGAGCGGCGGCGGGCACGAAGGACGCGAGCGTGTGGTTGACGGCAGTGCTCCGCGCTCCCGCGTTCACCGAACAGTCCAGGGCGGCGCTTGCGGATGTGCGGGCGGTTCCGCGGCCGAAAGGCGTCGAAGTCCTGTTCACGGGCACAGAACAGCTCAATGAGGACACAGTCGCCGCGATCATGCGCCAGTTGCCGTTCGTGTTCGGCTTCGTCGCGGTGACGACGTTCCTCCTGTTGTTCCTCCTCACGGGCAGCATTCTGCTCCCGTTGAAGGCACTGGTGCTCAACACGCTCTCGCTCAGCGCCACCCTCGGGGCGCTGGTGTGGATCTTCCAAGAGGGGCATGTGGGCGGGTTCGGCACGACGACCACGGGCACGTTGGTCTCCGATATGTTGGTGTTCCTCTTCACCGTGGCGTTCGGCCTGTCCATGGACTACGAGGTGTTCCTGCTGTCTCGGATCCGCGAGTTCTGGCTTGCCTCCGCGCGCCGGGCCGAAGACAACGCCGAAGCGGTGGCGCTCGGCGTCTCCCGCGCCGGGCGGGTCGTCACCGCCGCCGCCCTGCTGATGTTCGTCGTTTTCGTCTCGCTCATCACGAGCGAGGTCTCGTTCATGCGGATGTTCGGCCTTGGTCTCGCCGTCGCGGTCGCCGTGGACGCGACATTGGTCCGCATGGTGCTGCTGCCCGCGTTCATGCGGCTCGCGGGCACATGGAACTGGTGGCTCCCCGAGCCGTTGGCGCGGTTGCACCGCCGCGTCGGGCTCAGGGAGGGCTGACCCCCGTCCCGGGGCGCCGCCGAGGGCGTTCGGGCGGGGGCCTGCCCCGTTGTTGCTGGGTTTTTCCGCCCGCTTCCGGCGGGGGAAACCCACCAAAAACATCGTGTGCGATGAAAGTTATCGTCCGGTTTCCTCTCCGAGATCAAATCTTTATACGCGCAGTGCTATCCTCGGCCAAGTCGGATCTGCAGATTTGGCAGTCCGAGCAGCCTCAGCGCTTTCCGCCGTGGCGGCTCATCAGCAAACGTCGACGCAAGGACGGACGCGTCTGGGCATGGATTCGCCCTGATCTTCCGCCGCTGTCTTTGCTTCCCCATCCGCTCCTTGGCATGTGTGCCGTTGAGCCCTGAGTAAGGTCGCGCATGATGAACGAACCAGCCGTTCAGTTTGTAGAATCTGGTGATATCTCGAAGGACATCGATCAGCGTGTGGCGATGATGCGGTATTTCCGCGACATCGGACAGCTGCCCTTCTTCCGGCGCATCGACTCAGTCCACGCGCCCAGAGTCAACGTCGAAGGCAGCGATTGCGTGCTGCTCGGATCGAATTCCTATCTCGGCCTCGCCACCCACCCCGCAGTCATCGCGGCCTCGGTCGAAGCGACCCAGGAATTCGGCGTCGGCACCACCGGCAGCCGCTTGCTCAACGGCACCTACCGGATGCACACCGAGATCGAGCGATCGCTCGCCGATTGGATGGGCAAAGAGGACGCGGTGCTCTTCACCACCGGCTACCAAACCAACGTGGGCGCGCTGCAAGGACTCCTCGGCCCCGATTGCCTCGCCGTGGTCGACTCCTACGCGCACGCCTCGATCCGCGACGGAGTCCGGCTGAGCCGGGCGGTCGAAGCGAAATTCGCGCACAACGACCTCGGCTCGCTCGTCGAAGTCTTGCGCGCCCACGCGGGAACCTCGTTCCGCCGCACGATGGTGATCGTGGACTCGCTCTACTCCATGGAAGGCTCCACGGCGCCGCTCGAACAGATCGGCGCGGTCTGCAAAGAGCACGGCGCGTTGTTTTTCGTCGACGAGGCGCATGGGCTCGGCGTCTTCGGCGAGACCGGGGCCGGACTGGCCGAACACGCCGGAGTCCGCGAAAAAGCCGACATCATCATGGGGTCCTTGTCGAAATCCGCAGGCAGCCTCGGCGGGTTTATCGCAGCTTCACAAGACCTCGTCGACGAGGTGCGCCTTGCCGCGCGGGCGTTCTGGTTCAGCACGTCGGGCACCCCCGGAGCAATCGCCGCCGCCGCCGCTTCGATCGGCCTCATCCGAAGCCAAGAGGGCAAAGAGCGCCGCGAACGGCTCGAACGCAACTCGCGTCTCATGCGCGCGTTGCTCGCGCCGTTGGACGTCGCGCTGCATCGCGCGGACGAGCGCAGCCCGGACTGGTCCCCGATCATCCCGATCCGGTTGCGCGACGAGCTGCGCACCGCTTTGAGCTGGAACCAGCTCAAAGACCAAGGGCTCTTCGTCACCCCGGCCATCTATCCGGCGGTCCCGCTCGGCAAACCAATCCTGCGGGTCTGCATGAACTCCGAGCTCAGCGAGGACGATGTCCGACAATGCGCGGCATTGCTCCACGCCGAGCTTTCTTGGATCTTCGAACCGGCATGAGCGCGAAAAGCAGCGGGGGCCTCCGCCTCGCGCTCACCGGCGCGACAGGCGACTTCGGCCGCGCAGTCCTCTCCTGGGCGCTCTCGAACGACGACATCTCCGAAGTGACCGCGCTCGGCAGACGCGCGACAGGGGTGGCGCACGCCAAACTGCGCGAGGGAGCCCTCGACCTCGGCGGCGCCATCAACCTGGAGCCCGTCCGGGGCTACGACGCCCTCGTGCACCTGGCCTACTGCGTGGAAGAGCCCAGGGACAAACGCCTCGCGCACCGCGTCAACGTCTTGGCGACCAGAGCGCTCATCGAGGAGGCGAACCGGGTGGGCGTGCGCCACTTGGTGCTGACCTCCAGCGCGGACGCCTTGGGCACAGCGGCCTGCGGCACCGGCCACTACGCCACCGAGGCGCACTACCCGGCCGGAGACTCCGACAACGGCCACTACTACTTCCAGCACAAAGCCCTGCTCGAGCACCTCGCCAACTGGTACTGGGCCAACGCGCCAGAAGACGCCGCCAAACTCGCGGTGGTGCGCCCCTGCTACATCGTCGGAGAACACTTCGACAACTCTGGTTTGCGGACCTTCTTGAGCAAAATTGTCGCTTTTCCCGAACCGCGACGCTCCCGCTACCAATTCCTCTGGGACGCCGACCTCGTGGCCGCCTACGCCGTGATCCTCCAACAAGGGCTCACCGGCCTCTACAACGTCGCCCCCCACGACTCCACCAGCGTCGCGGAGATCTGCGCCCAGACCAAGGCATGGCTGCTCCCCGGCCCGCTCGGCCTCTTCAAAGCGGCGGCGGACATCCTTTTCCGGCTTCGGCTCACGCCCTACTCCGGCCATTGGGCCACCCTCGGCGACCCCTTGATCACCGCGGAGAAACTTCGTTCCCAAACCGGATGGCGACCATCGATGAGCTCGGCTGAAGCCTTTTCCCAGTACCGGGCAGCCCGCTGCCGCAGCCCCCGCACCCCTGGCCGCACGGCCGCAATCTGAAGGAGAACCCGATGGAACGCGCACGACTCGCAGCGCAGCTCGACCACCTCGCCGCCGTCCGCCGCCACCTGCCCGAACTGGCGGACGAACTCACCACCCTCGGCCTTCTTGCCGCAGAAGACCCGGCGAACGACGTCATCGGGCGCTGGAAGCAGCACGGCGGCCCCCGATTGACGGCGCCCAAAGAACTCGACGGCCTCGGAGCCACCTGCCTGGAAGCGGTCGAGCTGCAACGCGGCGTCGGCTACCTGAGCCCCTCCCTCGCGGCTGCCACCACCATGCACTACCTCTCCGTCGCGGGGCTCGTCGATTACGCCGTCACCGCGGACGAAGACACCAAGAACCTGGTGAAAATGTTGATCGGCAACGGCACCGTCTTCGCGTCCGGCTTCTCCGAAGGCACCATCGCCGGCAGCGTCTTCCATCCCACAATGCAGGCGGTCAAAGCATCGGGCGGATACACCCTCACCGGGCGCAAAAAACCCTGCAGCCTCGCCAAAAGCATGGACTGCATCATGGCCAGCGCGCAATTGGCCGACACAGGGCAACGCGCGATCGCGCTCATCTGGAACGGCGTCGAAGGGCTTTCGGTCACACCGCTCTGGACCACCAGCCCCCTCGCCGCCGCGCAAACCGACGAAGTGGTCTTCGAAAACGTCTTCGTTCCCGACGACCTGCTCATCATCAGCGAACAAGACGACCCCGAAGAAGTCAGCGAAAAGGCCGGATACGTCCTGTTCGGCCTGCTCATCACCGCGGGTTACATCGGCGCGGCGACCCGGATCGCGCTCAAGCTCGCCGACCGCCCCGGATTCTCAGAGGCCGACTTCGCAGAGCTCCTCTCGCCCGTCGAAGGGGTCTGGCGGGCGCTGCGCATGATCGCCGCCCGCTACGACGGGGGAGACCGCAGCGACGACCTCTTCGCCGACCTCCTGTGGATCCGGTTGGGCCTGCGCGACGCGCTGCAGCCAGCGGTGGCGCGTCTGGTCTCCCGCGTCGGCGGGGTCGCGTTCGCCACCGACCCCGAGGTCGCCTACTTGGCCTCCTGCGTCGCCGCCTACTCGTTCCACCCGCCCACATTGCGCGAATCGGGGCTCTTCCTGGTCGACCATGAGACCGGGAACAAAGTCGAGCTCACCGCGACATAGCCTGCAGCGGGGTTTCGGGCTGACGGCGCTTTGTCGCAGCCGGACGGGCCGCCGTCCGGCAAAGCGCTGCCAGATCAAACCGCCCTGCCCCCGCCCGCCGCGGCCTGTGGATCTCGCGCTCTCTGCGCTACGTGTGCGCCACGAAACAGCCTTCTTCGCGAACAAGAGTAATGGGCGATGCGAAAACATGCCTTCTGCATGAGGTTTTGGCGGAAACGGAGGGATTTGAACCCTCGGCCCGGTTGCCCGGGCAACACATTAGCAGTGTGTC
>JGI2924J29684_1077542_pt1 | contig 18495 bp, 22 predicted proteins | sample BenlonsequencITS_FD_29684 | JGI IMG/M metagenome (IMG submission 29684)
TGGGACCGCCGAGCGCGACAATCCGGTTTTTGGACGTACTGGTCCGTCTACTGCTGGATTTGGAAATCATGTATCAGCCTCCTTGTTGAGGAATGACCGCCGAGACTGCATTCGGCGGATCGGGTCGGGGTGGTCATAGTGCGCCCTGATGACCTCAGGGGTGGCGTTCACTCGTTCGGCGACGACCTCCGGCGGCCATCCCTCGTCGCGCATATGGGTGATCGCGCCGGTTCGGATTGGATGGGGAGATCGTGAACTTGGGCAGCGCGCTTCGTGTCCGTGTTTCAGCGCCTCGCAGTTCTCCTCGTCGCGGTTGTGCGGGCACGTCCCGTAGCGACAGGGCTGAGTCAGGATATAGATGTCTCGCCTAATGCTCGACTTCGAAACGCGGGCGTTGTCGCCCTTCTCGGTCGTGAATAACGGCCGTCGGTCGCCGTCCGACCGCTTCGCCCGTTTGACCTGGATGTAGCTTTTGATCAGGCTGGCAACGTCGTCAGACAGCGCGACGGGGCGCTCTCCCTGTTTCTTGTTCTTCAGCGGCGTGTCGGTCTCGGGCCGGTGGCGGAAGTACAGGAACGGGAGATCGACCTCTTCGAGCGCTTCGTGATCGATGTCGTCCTGGTGGCGTAGACGATCGAGGTCCGACGGCTCGAAGAAACAGTCTTCGAGATCGAGCGCGCGAAGCCCACCCAGCCGGCACCCGCAGTGCCAAGCAATCGCGAAGATAGCGTGGCGGCGTGATGCCCGGTCGTACAGTTCGAGGTCTTCGAGGATCTGCTCGGCTCGTTCAGCGCGAACGAGCTCGTCGTTGACTCGCTCCGCTAACTCGACTGTCGGAACCTCGACCTTCTCGTACAGGCCTTCGGGGACGGCTTCGAGTCGGTCGCAGAACTCGAGGAAGAGCTTCAGCGTTCCGAGCTGAGTCTTCAGTGTCGCCGGGCTGAGCCCTTCGCTCCGGCGCTCCGAATCGTACCGAAACACGTCACGACTCGTCAGGTCGTTCAGATTGTCGATTTCCTCCTCATCGCACCACTCGACAAACGATTGCATCCGGTAGCGGTAGCTCTCGATCGTCGCCTCGGATCGAGTAGACTGCAGCCGTTCAAGCCATAGTTCGAGCGCTTCGAGAGGGCTGAGTGGTTCGAGCTCGCTCACTGTCTTACCTCCTGTCCGGCGCGATCGCGGCGCTTGGCTTCGCGATAGGCGTGTTCGATCTCCCGCGCGCAACTGGCGCAGACGTAGCCCTCGGGAGTGATCTCCTCGGCCGTCCCGTCGCAGCGCGGCGTGTCGCACTGGCCGGGTTCAACGGGTTGGACGCTCATGCGGCCACCTCGGGAGTGTCTGAAAACTGGCTGTTAGCGATACGCTGAAGGGTCGTGCGAATGTTTGCCTGCATGGTCTCACCTTGTGGGACCACGGACGGAACCGGGCGCACATCATGTCCAGGTGCGCGCGCCCGGTGGGCGTCCGTTGGTCGAGTAGACTGTTGCTGACCGGGCCCCATAAGCAAGAGAGCCCACTTTCCGGAATTTCCGATACACCACTGCCGAATGGGACTTTCATATCCCGCCGCGCCTGATTCTGACATGGTTCTCTCACACCAGAGAACCGCTCAGACCCGCGCCACAACGCGGGTCGTCACTTTTCTTCAACTCATCGGTCGGCCCAAGCCCAAGCGGAACTCTGTCACCGTGGCCAAATATTCACAACATCTTAAATCTGTGCAATAGAATATGCACAAGAAGGACATAACATGCGATCTGTCACAACATCGGAGAGTCTAAGAAAGGTACCGGGGAAAACGGGGTTATGCGCCCCAGGGTACCGTGGATGAACGAAGTAGACGACGCTATCCTTGAATTTCTCGATGAAGCTGATGTCGACGATCAACCGATTGCACTGAAGCCTGGGGCCGTTCACTACAACCTCGTTGAGGAGTTCGAAATGGTCGACAAGAGTCTAAGTACGTTCTCCCGGAAAATGGCGCGCTTGGCAAAGAACGGGTACCTCGAAAAGACCGAGGAGGGAAAGGGATCTCCGTACAAGATCACTGACAAAGGCCGCGCATATCTCGCGGGCGAGCTCGACGCCGACAATATCGAATAGTCACTGCCCGATCGCGTCCGTCGCGTCCCGCGAGAGGATCACGTTCTTTTCGGAAACCGAAACGGAAGCGCCCGCCACGTCTTCGATCAATCGGGCCAGATCTCGGAGGTACGCATCGGTTCGCTCCTCGCGGAACCGCACAATCCCGTTGTGGGGCTTTGTCGCGCGATTTTCCAGATAGCAAAGCACGAACGTCTCTCGAATCGCGTCTGGCGCGTCCTCCAGGTACCCGGGCAACTCAATTCGTTGCTGAGTCTTCGAACCTACAGGAGCGCCGAGACACGCAAGCACCCGGCCCAGAATCGTACCGTGTTCGGTCGGACGCACTTCATCTGCCCGGCCGTCACGATCGTCGACGATCTCGTAGTCGACGCCGACCGCCTCGATCGCGTCGACGATGTGCAGCTGGCGTCGGTTCGGATCGAGCGCAAACGACGGCCGATAGTACTGCTCGGCAATCGACCCACCTGAAAACACGTTCGAAACCATGGCGTTCAGTCCTTCGAACGTCGGACTCGTCGCATCGGTTTCGATCCAGTTCATCCGACGCGCAACGTCGATAGCATGGGCCGCATCGGGCTGTCCCCCGTCGAGCCAAGTACGGATACGGCTTCGCGGGAGTTCGAGCGCGCTCGCGATCGCAGACGAACCTTTGTTTGGGTGGCGCGATCGGTAGTCCATCACGTCCCAGTACTGTTGTACGATCGGCCAGACGTCATCGTAGTAGCCACCGTCGTAGGTGCGCGCGAGATCCTCGGCAGTCACGATCGCCTCGTCGGTCATCATTCGACTCAGGGGCCGAGCCGTCCAAAACGGTTATGGGCGCTCACGCTCCGCCACAGATATGTCGATTTCAAGAGTTTCAGCGGCTTCAAGAGGTGCTTGGAACCGACCAGTGGACAGTTAGGACGCCTTGAAACTCACTCTGGCAAGTAGGTTTATTAGATAGCCGTTCCCCGTCTTGTTTGAATCCAGTCACAGAGAAAGCCGTGGACGGCGCCCGCTCCGCGATGGACGGACGCACGTAGGTCGATGCTGACGCGTTGGATACGCTTTCCCAACTGGAGGAGATCAACATGATGGACGGAAAAACAATTCGCGATAAATTGGTCGGATCGGACGATGAACGGGCTGTCTCGCCTGTTATCGGAGTAATCTTAATGGTCGCTATCACGGTCATTCTGGCGGCCGTCATCGCGACGCTCGTGATGGACTTCGGTGACAGTACAGAGAGCCCAATCAACGCTCAAACTACGTCGGATGTGAGTTCTAGCAACGATGAAGTGAAAATCACAATTCAGGAGACCGGAAGCGCTGAATACTTCATGCTCGGAGGCCAAGCCGGCGATCTCAGCAACGTTTCCTTCTCTGATGGCAATGCGGACAAATTCGCCGAGAATCCCTCGACCGGGGATATAATCACTGTCACATTCGACGCTCCAGCTGATGAGAAAGAAGTGAATGTGATTGCTGTTGAAGGCCAGCAAGAGGAGACCGCTGGCTCGTTCACTGTCGGAAACTAACTCGTCCGAGAATCGCTGAGTACCGGACCCATTTCTTCGCGCCTCTAACCGAATGTGAGGTATATGGCTCGCGTCAGGAAATCGGCCGCTTGGGTATCATCCCATGGCACTGACGCAATCGAAAGGAGTTGACCTCACAGACGCACTGCTCGCACCGCTGTTCGTCGCGGCTTCCCTCGTGATGGGAGGGCTCGGGACGTTCAGCCTCGATCAACCGCTCTCGTTCTCGCTGTCGGACGTGCTCTATGCCGCGTCCGGCGTCGAGATTACCTACGCGTTCATCGCCTCGATCGTCGTCCTGGTGATCGCCTGGCTCACCAACGAAGCCAGGGACACGTCTGACTACAGCCAGGAGCAGCTGGCGATCATCGGCGCGATGGTCCTGCTGAACTTCGCGGCAGTCCTCGTTCCGCCGGTCGCAGCGGCGATGGACACGTACTGGTACGCGGGCGGCCTGCTCGTCATGATCAACAGCGCCGGCTACTACCTCATCGCCTACTACTGAGCCCATGCCCACCGCACAATCCACTCACTGCAGGACGGGGTACCGCTTCGCCGCGATCGTCGCGGTTGCACTGTTCGCGATCGGCGCGATCGTCTTCGGCGCCGCGGTCGCGACGGCCGACGGCCCGGACGAGCTCGGAAACGAGACGGTGAACGTCTCCGCGGACACGGACCCGCTGGAGGTGACCGTCGACTTCGCCGACGAGTTCAACGAGACGGACACCGAGACGGTGACCGCGACGTTCTACAACGAAACCGAGTACGCCGACGATCCGGCGACGGCCACCGAGTTGCACAACGTCACGGTCACCGGCGATCCCGGCGAGACGATCACCGAGGAGGTGAACGTCTCCGAGACGGACGCGCTGAACCTCAGCACCGAGTATCGGCTGATTCTCACCAGCACCGAGGAGAACGTCGACAGCGTCGAAATCGGCGGGCTGATCGGCGGCCCAGTCGTCGTCGACGGCGACGGAATGCCCGGCTTCACGCTCGGCGCCGCCGTCGCCGCGCTGGCACTCGCTACCGCGTTCGTCGCCGCACGTCGGCGCGGAGGTGGCGAATGAGCGCGGACCCGATCACGGTCGACTCGGCGAACGGAGGTGATCCTGTCGATCACCACCGCCCGGAAGGGCGCGAGATAACGCGACGTACTCTGCTCAAGACCGGCGCCGCAGCTGGCGCCGCGATGGGAATGGGCGCGATCCCGAGTCAATCTGTGTCGGCAACGACGGCGCCGTCACTCGTCGCTACGCCAATAATCTCACCGGGGTTTCTGGCTGTCTCTGCCATCGGCTCCGCGATCGATGGCGTGTTCGGCTCTACGCCCGACACGGGCGATCGTCTCACGCTGCACCAACAGGCGACACAGCAAAAAGAGGGCTGGGACGGCCACGTCGTCCAGTTCAACAACCGGCTCACGGACGCCTCGACGATTGCAGATATCGAAGCCCGTGACGGAATCGCCCAGAGCTACGAAAACGGTGCGACGGAGAACGAGGCCTTATCAAACGCACTCGCTCGAATCCGATCGTACTACGCGGATGCGCCGGAACACAACGCGATCGAGATCGCCAATAAGGCGCTCCTGTCCTACCGTGTTATTCAACACGCTGGGGACCAGACCGACCCGGTTTTCACGGTCCCTACGGCGTGGCAGAACGAAGATGACACGGTAACTGGCCAAATCGTGTTCCGGCCCGACGGCACTGCCGATCTGTCGAAGGACGATCCTGGGTTGACCAGCTCGACCATCACGCGCCACGACGGCACCGAGCACACGGTCGGCGTCGGGGTTCAAAACGCGGATGACAATCCGCTTGACGAACCGATGACGCCCATCCTCGAGATTTACGACGACAGTTATTACGCTGACGGCGCGTCGAAAGTTGATGAGATTGTCCCGCTCTCGGATGAGACGATCGACGCATACGATTCGTCGGCAGATGAATTCGTGTTCACACTCTCGGATAATTCAGTAATCCACACGAATCTAAAATTCACCATCCCACCGATCACCGATTCGGATGGGAATCAGCTTCGCGAGTCGAAAACCGTATTCGATCTTCGCGAACTCATGAAGATTCTTACTGAAATCCAAGACCAGAGTGACACGATCGTCGGCAACTACGATGCCAATTTCGTCGGTGAATTGTACGCGCTGATGGACGACGGCACGATAGATCCGGGCGATATCCGTGGCTCCGCTGGAATCGCTCGTTTCCTCTCCGGTACGGACGACGCGAGTGACTCGCGCTTTCAGCTGGCGTTGATGCAGCAACTCGGAATGTCCCGATCGGACCTCTCGAACGTCGCGAGTATGTCGGTCACGCTCCAGGGCGCGACCGACAGCAAGGTAGAGTACACCGATTCGGGAGACAGGAACGTCATTCCGACAGATTTCGAGTCATTGGAACTCGAAGGCCAGTTGTTCGCTCGAACTGATGTGAGTGAGATCGCATCTGGTGAGGTGTATTTCCCGAGGGAGCGTGTCTACGGCGTCGGTGCTGATTCGAGTATCTACGCAATCGACCCGTCCGATGGGTCCGAAATCTGGGCATCTGATCACTCGTTCTCCAACGGCATGGCAATCGCCGAATCGGTGAAAGGGGATAAGGTGTTCGTCGCAGACAACAACGGCGGAAACGTCGATTGCCATGATGCTACCTCTGGTTCCATCGAGTGGACTGGGTCGGTGTCTGGTCCCTGCGAATCAATCGCCGTTGATCCGGCTGATGAGGCCGTCTACATCGGGACTAACGATGGCGTCCTCGATGCGATCGACCCGGCCGACGGCTCTGGCCTCTGGTCGGAAAACATCGGTGGCGAAATCGCGGCACTCAGCGCCCAACACGACGGCGACTGGCTCATAGTTGCTTCTGGCTCGGCCATCCGTCGCGTCTCGACGGCTGATGGATCGGTCGATTGGGAGTACACGGAAGCTTCCTCCGCGTTGGTCGATATCGACCTACTGGGCGACGGTTCGGAAGCCATCGCGACCGACGGCTCGACGTTCCACATAGTGGACACTGCAGATGGAACACAGAAACGCACCTTCTCGGACCCGAACAACTCTGCGCGAACCTCCGCAGGGCCGGACGGTGAAGCCGTCTATTCGGTCAATGGGAACACTTCGGACGTGTACGCAATCAACACGTCAGATGGGTCTACCCGGTGGACGAACTCGTCTCACACCTACGAACCGGAGGTCGTAACGGTCACGCCGTCGGGAAGCGAGATCGTCACGGCGAGCTATGACGAGATCGTCGCGTTCGACTCGACCGGTTCCCGATCCTGGTCGACTAGTTCGATGAACGTTCAGTATAAAGTGGCGTCTGGTCCTTCGATCCCCGGAAAACCCGGCGGGAAACTCTCCAACGCGCTGTTCTTCGACGTAGCAAATGGGGAGGAGTACGAACTGCAGTCTGGGTCGATTACTATCGAGGAGATTACCGATGCAGACGGTAACGAACTCGATTCGTCGGATTACAACGAACCCGGCTACGACACCTATGACAGCCAGGAATACGCGGAGTACGTCGAGGAGCACACGACATACAAAGAGACGATATACCGGGAGGAGGATTCTGGCCCCTCAGTGCCCTGTCTGATCGGGTGCGGCGACGATGGGGGCGACTGGATCGGCCTCGTGGTCATCGGCGCGATTCTATTCATGGTTGTCGGCTGGGTGACTGACCTGCTCCCGTTTGTCGGTGGTGACTGACCGTGCACCGGCTTTTCATTGCAATCGCGACGGTAGCACTGGCGCTGTGTCTCGCGACCGGTGGCGTCGCGGCCCAAGCCCAAAACGCGAGCAACGAGACGACGGCGGCGGCCGGCGACGACTACCAGGAGGTTATCGACGAGGACACACGAATCACCAACTGGCAGTATTCGCCGGGCCAGTTCCTCATCACCATCCAGGCTGACGCATCGACGTCAATCTCACTCACCGAAGCTGGATCGTTCGACGAGGGAACCAGCCAGTTCAACTACGGCGAGCGCGAGCTCGAGGAAGGTGAGAACGTCATCCGGTTCTCGGTTACCGACCGCCAGGGTGCGGCCGTCGCGATCGCGACGAGACAGTCACTCCAGAACGGCGGCGGCGCGATCGTCTCGACTGGCGCCGTCGAACGCAACCCGATGAGCAATTTCGGCGGTGAAAGCGGACTGCTGTCCGGTATCGCGATCACAGTCGCGATGGCCGGACTCGGCGCCTTGTACGTCGTCCGTTCGGAAGACAGCGGGGTGAGTGTCGCATCATGAGCGAGCTCGGTACTACCTTCGCCTCCTGGAAGGACCGCGCGACCTACCTCGCCGCCGAAGCGCAGCTGCTCATCATCGGCCTCGTCTTCTCGATCGGCGCGCTGTTCTTCTACTTCAAGCCAGAACTGCCAGGCATTCCGCCCATCGCCCACGGCTGGCTCGCCGCGCTCATGATCTTCGGGCCGCCGCTGCTGGCGATGTTCGTCACGGGCGCCCGGCGGCTTCGCGACCGACACCGGGTCACCGTCCACCACATTAACGCCGTGACCGACGAACGCGAGAAGTACAACGTCGAGCCCGGCGTCTGGGACGAGAAGACCGTCGAAGGCCCGTCTCCCTACGTCGTTAACGACGGCGACGCCTACGAAGTCCGGGAGTTCGAGTGGCACGCGGACACGGAGACGCTGATCGTCACCGGGTGCCACTTCTCAGAACTCGCCGACTCGAAACTCATCACGGTGAAGGCGATGCTGGAAGACATCCACGGCCAGCTGATCGAGACGGCGATCGCCTACAACAAGTTGCGAGCTCGAATCTCGCGCATGGGCGTCGAGATCGAACGCGACGTGGTGAACTTCCAGGCCGAGGCCGACGAGCGTGGGCTAATGGGCCAGAAAACGGCGGTGAAAGAACGGTTCGAGGCGGCCGAAGACGAAGCGCAGGAGTGGGACACCGACGAGATTCGCGACCTCGGCGACTACGAACACGAGTACGATCCCGTCGCGAACCCCGAAGGCGTCACCGTCGACACCGGCCATCAGGCCGCCACGGACGGAGGTGAGCAGCGGTGACCGACGAACAGGAGATCTTCACCGCGGCGCAACTCCGGGAGCATCAGGACGGCTACCAGGCACGCGAGAACCGCGAACTCCTCCCGCACACGGGCATCGTTCGGGACCCAAAGATCGAGCGGGCGCTCTCGATCCGCGCCGTCCACTACGATCCAACCGACTGCGACCGGCCCGACGAACTCCCGGCGAAGTCCAAAGACCTCGATAAGCACCGCCAGATCCAGCGGATCGAAGGAACCCAGGTTGCCCGCCAGGCACTCGAAAACGGCGACATGGCGACGGTCAAGCACCTCACCGGCGACACCAACCAGCGCGCGGACGTGAGCGGCATTCAGGCGATCGGCAACGTCGACGATCTCGTCACCGGCCCGGCGTCGATCATCTACATCTACGCCGAGCCCGGCAGCGGGAAGACTGACTTCGCGCTCCTGCTCGGCCAGCGCTGGCGTCACCACCAGCCGGGGGACGCCCTGGTCGCGTCGAACATCCAGACGCTCGAAGAAACCACCGAGTGGACCGATGACGACGGCCGGCTTCGCGACGGCTGGCTCGCCAACTACGGCGCGCTCGACGAGTGGATCAAGCAGGACGGCGAACCCACCGAGAACGCACAGACGCCGAAGCTGTTCATCTTCGACGAGGCGAGCTCGCACGCCGCAGGTGGTGGCGCGCAGGGCTACGAAACCCGCCAGAAGATGGGGCCACTCGTCTACAAGATCCGCAAGTACGGTGGGTCGCTGATCATTATCGGCCACGACGGCGGCGACGTCCACCCGATGGTTCGCGAGCAGTCGAAGGTGGTCAAGAAGGACGGAAAGAAAGAGGCGACAATCTACGACTCGATCCGGAATCGCAAGCCCCAGGGCAAGATCGCGGGCATCACCGGAATCCCGCCGACTGACTGGCGCTTCGACACGCACGAGGCGACCGCCTGGAGTTGGCACGACCTGCGAGCCGAGGACGAAGACGACGGACTCGACGAAGCCGAGGCGGTCGAGCAGGCCGCGATCTACACCGTGATCCGGGCGAAACAGCAGGGAATGAGTAACCGCCAAGTCGCGAAATTCGTTCCCTGGAGCCACGAGACCGTCCGGAAGCGCTGGAACGAGTATCAGAACGACGGCCGGTACACCGACACGGTTGCCAACGTCGAGGGCGTAATCGCATGACGGGACGCCATCGACAACCCGTCAACGACAGCAGACACCCCACTAATAGGGCCGCGGACTTACCTACTCGGTTCAAACCCTGCGGCCCACCGCTCAGGACAAGTAACAGCCGGGAGGAGTCGATATATAAAACGCGCGTGGCGCGTGATTCGGCGTGAATCGCTCGAAGCGGGCGAACCATTTCGGCACGATCTGCGAGAAGCGGATGGCCGCGAAGCGTCGCTTCGATCTCGAACGGGCGAGCTGGCACGATGCCCGCTTCGGAAACGGCACGCCGGTCGAGATCAAGTCGACGATGCTCGAACACTCGGACGGTCAGCCGGGAAATTTCAAGGTCTACCACGCCTATCACCGGAAACTCCGTCGCCACGACGGCTGGTACTGCTTCGTCGTCTACCGCCCGCACGGCCGCTCAGGCTGTACGGTCGTCAAGGACAAGATGGTCAAGGCAGCGAATCTCCCGCTACTCCGGTGGCACGGGGGCGGCGATCACCGCGATACCCAACAGGCGAAGATCGCGATCTGCGACGTGTTATAATACTCAAAACCAAACGCCAATAGACATATAAAAATTGTATATTATATAAAAACTACCACCAGATGGCAATCGGATGAACAACTTTCCCAGGCCCTTCTACCCCCATATGACGATCTTCCATCATAATATCTCGCCCAGCGGCGATCTCCCTAATCGCTTCATTAAATGGAGTGCCAGCATCTTCTGATAACGCTTTCAGAGTACGGATCATGTCTCCGGGAACCCATGAGTCATTGGTACCGATTCGTCCTTCTATTCTTCCAAAGACGGTGTAGGGCCGGGGAGAAGAGAAAGCGTGCGCTAGTGGAGTCCGCTTAGAGTCTCGACGCAACGGTACTGCATATGATTGACCATCATCATCTAACCTGAGAGGCACTCTATCTGAATGTAGTCTCTTTGCCATTGATGCCGTCGCTTTGTTACCCTTGGCCTTTTCCCCCATTAGACCCAACTCTTCAATTAATTCATCATCAACGTCGGGGGAGTTTTCAACAGTTTCAGCTGCTTCGCTAAACGCCTCTCCCCAAGATGCTATGGCTTCATCGTGTAGTTCAATCCGGAAAAGAGACATCGCCTCCATTTCACCTTCTATTTTCACTACATCTCCAAAACTCACTCCCTCATCGGATGGGTCTTTGATTTCTATTCCTTCGGATTGGAATTCCTTCTGTAGCCGGTCAAACCGATAAGGTGCTGTCAATTTAATTTGTTGTTGGAAGTTTTGTGAGTCCAGCTCCCTTTGACTCACTTCGGCATCCACAGCGCCTGCAAATAGAGGTAGTATAGACCTTAATCGCCCCTGACGTTCACTCTCCGATTCGGACTCCCTTTGGGCATCAGTAGCGACACCTACCCCTATTGAGGAAAGATGGCCATTAATGCTCTCTTCGTCTAAATATACGAATTCACGTGGCTCCGGGTCATGCCATTCTGAAGACATACAACTATTTCAGTGAGAGGGTTATTAAATATCCGTCACTAATGGTTAGCCAGTCCAGAATCTGGTGACAAAAAGAAGCTCGAACAAATACTCAGGTACTCTCTATTCTTTTGAAACTATAACCTCAGAATCTACATTGAAACGAACAACTCTCGTCGAGAGTGTCTCGGCGATCTCCTGACGCTGTTCGGCAGTGAGGTCGTCGCGCTCGAGTACCTGGCGCGCTGCCGCGACGAGTTCGGGAACGTCCTCGCACGCCTGCGTGACTGCCTTCGTCTTGTTACACCCGTAGTAGTCCGCTGCTCGCTCGATCACGTCCTTTCGGTACGCGTAGTCACCGTCGGTGCGGATTCGCATACTCGTACACACGGACCCCCGAATCCTAGTTTTTTCGTCTCACTGGACCCGGCCCACAGCCCATAATCGGGGGTAGTTCTGTCAGACTGGCTGAGTGGTGCCGGGCCCGCGGGCTCGATCGGCACGGGATATGCACACGGCCAGCTGGCGCTCGTGTGCATATTCGGGAAACCGGTTCTCTCGACGCGCAAGTGGTGGGGATAACAGGTGAAAGGTCAAAATGATGGATTGGTGATTGCCCAATCCTTATATTCAAAACAACCTTCGTTTCTACCAATAAATGAATCTAAACCCTACGATCATAGGGGCCATTATTGGGGCGATTGGTACCTTCATTACAATTCTGGTCGGCCGTATCCTATTCTACCAGTGGGAAAGATACCTGAAGAGACAGAAGATACGTAATGCCTTTCTAACGGAAATTGACAATATTGTTGAAAAAACAGAAGAGATGAATAGGCGCAGAAAGGAGAAAAGCGACGTTTGGACAACCCCCATGGGGAGAAGTGAAAACATACGTATACTCTTAGAAGAAGTTCCTACGCCAGTATTCGAGAATAGTTCAGAACTCCTCTATGAACTTTCCCAAGAAGAAGCAAGGTGCATCATCGAGCTCTATACAGAAGTTCAAATGTCGAGATGGTTTGAAGCGCCGGATTCCTATGATGAACAGGGAATTACAACACGCTTCAACGTCCACAAGGTTAGAAATAAGGCCAATATAGCTATTGGAGAAATAAACACGCAGAGGGAAAACGACAAGCCATGGGGATTTTCCATTGAACTTCCGTCTTCTAAGAGCTTAGGTCGGTGAGTTACAGTTTCGAAATTGCCGCAAGTTCCATTACTGGAGCTATAACCCCAGGAATGGATATATCATCAGTCCTGCTCAAGGTAGGAGGGGATCCTATCATCAACAGTTCGACGCACTTGCCGTCGTATGAATTCTCCTGAGTTCATGCCTGCGCACTCCTGGACCTCTTCCTTCAACTCGGCCGATATCCTCCCATACAGTCCTGCATTAATCGTTCTGATAATAGATAGAATCACTAAGCAAATGTGGGTTGATGGAGATAGTAAGCTCCGGTTCCATAGAAACTTGGACACAATCAAATTCCAATCCCTATCGTTGTTGCGGATGTCACCCGGCATTTCCACCAATTCCTGATTGAACTTAGTTACTAAATCAGCATTTGTTTTTATCTGATGGATCAATATGTTCAACAGCAACATGGCACCAACGCCACTGATTCCTAATCCAATTCCTACAACTTTGAACGCGGTTGATACTATTGAAGAATGAATTTCCAATACACCGACAACGGTGAGACCACCTCCCAACCCTCCACATGCTGCGGCAATATAGTAAGTTATGATTTTAGCCTTTGAAACCCAATCCTCAAATATCGAGATAAGTTCTGACAACTTGTTGGTTTGGTTAAACTTCTTAGCGTCTGTACCGGCATTCTGAGCTAACTCAGTCAGTTTTGAAATCTCAATATCATAATTCTCCTTAACATAATCCGTTTGTGTTCCCTTGTAATACCAACTCAAGAAGTCTTGCTTCACCGATTCATGTATTATGGGAAAGTAACCTATGTCAAATACAAACTCTGAAAGACTTCTCATGTCCAGAACTGTCTACTTCCTCCCATATAGAATTACATGCAATTCGTGCAAAATCCACCGGATGCTGTTATGTTAGGTGGGGTTTGACCTACATCCCTTCGCTTCAGTTGGACCGGCCAGCGGCGCGTCGGTTAGTTTGAGACTCTGTCAGTCGGCACAGAGTGGGGAAGTTTAGTGAAGGTGATCCTCTGAAACGACGTGAGCGGGCCAGCAGTCGGGGCACATCTCGACCCCACGCTCGGCTATCGACTTTCGAAGGTCCGTCTCCTGCGCCGCGCCACGCCCCAGAACCATCCCGCACTCTGTAAGGTCCGACCGATACTCGACGTCGTGGAGATCGCTCACGACTGCGTGACACAGGCTTTCTCGGACGATGGCCGAGTGACCGTGTAGATCGGGGTCACACTCGGGCGCGGCTATCATGCTGATTACAGCTGCGGGGCCTGGGGTCGAAAATTTTTCGCGCGCCCGCAAGGGGCGCGAACGGGTACCCCGCTCCCTCCGGCTTCGCCTGCGGTCGCGGTGCGGCGGCGGGGGTTGTTTGATTTTGTGGGCTTACCCACACCCCTAAGGGGAACCCCGACAGTTGCGGTCGGCCCGGCCGGGCGCCGATGAGCTAACGGCGAGCTCGAGGAGCGGGACGATCGTGCCGATCGGGCCGAAACCCGGTCGTATCTGTCGCGCGAGTGCCGAAAAGAAGGGGTCAGAGTAGTGATGCCTCTCACGAGGGCCGCGCTATCGGTGCTGCACGTACCGGGCGCGGCCGCGATTCGCGTCGAGATACCGGCGAGCGGCGGCCAGTCCGCCGTTGACCTCGACCTGGGCCTGGCGGAACCGAACCGGGTCTTTCCCGGCGTCACACCAGAGGCGATAGGCTTCGCTGAGCCGGCGCCGGGCGTCGTGCGTCGAGGCGACGTCACCGAGTCGAATCTTCAGGCGGGCGTCGGCTCGATCGTCGACATCGACACCGTGCTTCGCGCACCACGCCATCAGCGCACTCGTTGTCTCGTCGAGCCCACGGTCGGCCGCGGCGACTGCTTTCGCGCCCGCCTCGACCGCCCGTCGAGTCGCGTCTTTCGCCTCCTGCACCGCGTTGTGAACGAGTTCGGCGATGTGGTTCGACCGGAGCGACACCCGGCCGTATTCGCTCTCGACGAGCTCGGGGATGCGGTTGAGCGCACGGCGAACGCTATCCTCGTGACGGCCTTCGGCGGCGGCGATATCCTTCGGGGCGACCTCTCCGCCGTCGGTGACGAGATATTCGAGCGCTTCCCACTCGACGGGCGAGAATCCGCCGTCTGCCAGGTGACGGATCACGACCGACTCCTGGTGAGACTGGATCTCGGTCAAGTTGAGTTCGACCAGCTCGCGCTCGATCGAGCGGGACGGGTCGAAATAGCGATCCTCGACGAACGGCCCACCGCCACCGCTCCCGTCCTGAGGATGAACGTTGATCCCCGCGTCTGCCAGCACCGCGAGCAAGGTCTCGTCGAGCTGACGGACGAGATCGCGAAGGCTCTCGGGATCGACACCGACCGACTCGTCCCACCGACTCGCCTGGTAGGAGACCTCGACCTTCGGGTTCTTGATCGGGTGACTCGATTCGAGAGACTTGTACTCTCGGGACTTGTAGTGCTTGATCTCGCGGGGTGCACGGTGGCCGGGGAACGCTTCGGTGACGCGTTCCGGACCGAGCGTGACCGTGTGATAGTAGCCGGGCACGGTCTCGCCGTCTTCGTCGCAATCGTTCTGGACGACCTTCCGGTAGCCAGTCCGATCGGATTCGAGCAAGTGGCCGAGATTCGCGATCGGCCCATCCCGGGCGTGGACCGGACCGCTCCGGTCGTCGTCGACGCGCACGTACCGGGCCAGGTCCTGGACGTTCGAGTACTCGTGTGGATCCTCGAAGTAGCCGGCGCTGATATCGACGGATTGGAACGCCCGCGCGACGAGATCCTGATACCGGAACACATCGACGTTACTGCCCTGCACGCGGACGTTCACCGCCTCGCTGATCCCGGTCGGAATCGACAGTTCCGACCGCTCGCCGTAGCTGTTCTCGACTTCCATTCCCTGCCAGCGTGGGGAAAGGTGGGCGTTCAGCCGTTGTTTCTCGATCGGGTCTTCATCCGACGAGCGCTCGATCGCGAGGCGATACTCCCGTATCTCGTCGATCGCGATCGGCGTTCCCTGTGGTGTCTCGTCGCCCGGATGGCAGATACCGCTCTCTTGGTAGTACAGGGTCGCTTTCCACTGCTCGCCATCGAGTTTGAACGCACCCGTTCGAGACCCGCCGCCAGTCTTGATCGACTGGAAACAGGCGAAATAGGGGTTCAGCCCATCGTCCGCAAAGATGTAGTTGAGCGCGACCTCGTGGGTCTGGGGCTCAACTGCCTCGATCGTGCTCATCGGTCCTCCTCCGCGGCCCGCTCGGTCTCGACCAACCCGGACAGGACCGCCGTCGGGTTCCACCACGTCGCGGTCTGGCAGCGGTAGCAAACGTGCTTGAACGACGTGAGTGCCCTCGCGTCGAGCGTCACCGGGTCCGCATCGGTCGTCTTCGTGACCTCCGACGGCCGGACGCGCTTGACGTGGACCGTCTGGCAGCCCGTGCAGATCGCGTCGACGGGGATGCCGCGGTGACCGGCTCGCGGACTCGCGAGCTCGGCGCCCAAGTCGCGATCGGTCTCCACACTCACGGCAGATCACCCGCCTTGATCGGCGTGCGCGACTGGTTCGGCAGCCGGCGTGGCTTGTACTGCCGCGCCTTCGGATACGCGGTCTGGCAGCCCACGCACAGGGTGAGACCGACACCCTCGTCCGGCGGAACGTATACCGTCGCGAGTCGCGGGTTCACCCGGTCAGAACACTCGAAACACCGGGTCACCGCTGCTCACCTCCATCGGTCGCGGCAACGAGAGTCTGCTGGTGGGTCGAATCGTCGACGAGTCCGGCCGTCGCGTCCGGATCGAAGTTCGTCACCAGGCGCTCAGTGTTCTCCTGCTCCCAGTCGCCCTGACCCGACCGCATCGTCCCGCGGGCCGACCGTTCGATCACGTATTGCTCGCCCTCGAGCGAACGCGGGAGGTCGGTGTAGGAGACGATCCACTTCCCCTCGATCTCGTCGAGGACCTGGGTAAAGCGGTCGTGGTCAAACCCGCCCTCGTGGGAATAGAGATCGTCGCCAACGTCGACATACGGCGGATCGAAATAGAACAGAGTGTCTTCGGCGTCGGTTCGCTCCACCAGATCGGCGTAATCACGATTCGCCAGCTGGACGTTACGCAGTCGATCGGCGACCGCGTGGAGCTTTTCGCTCCGGTTTCGATAGACTCTCGCGTGGTTTCTGGCCTGGCAGAGACGGAAGCCACTGAAGCCGGTATACTTCTGTGCAAACTGCGTGTTCCGCAGGTAGAACCACCGACCCGCTCGCTCGAGGTCGTCAGCCGGTCGGTAGCCTGCGTAAAACTGGTGAGCGTACTTCCGGTGCAGGTCGCGACTGAACGGCGTGTTCGAAAGCCATTCGACGAGTTCCGCCTCGCGATCGCGAAGCGTCTCGTAGAAGTGAACGATATCGCTGTCGCGGTCGTTGAAGATCTCGACCGTGCTACGCGGCTTCTGGAGCATGACCGCAGCGCTGCCGCCGAACGGTTCGACGTAGCAGTGATGCGCCGGGAACTGCTCGATGATCCAGGTCGCGAGTCGCCCCTTGGAACCGGGGTACGGGAACGCGCCCGTTCGCTCGAGCCCATCACTCGACACGGTGATCACCTCCTGGCTGCCCGTGACAGTCGTTCAGCGACCATCTGAGTTGGAAGCAAAGCGCGCCAAGGTCTGCGAGTTCCTCGGCGACGCGTTCTGGGTCGCCACCTTCGTAGGCAGCTTCGAGGAACGCCTGAGCGAGTTCTCCCTGTTCCTCTTGCATCGCCAGCAGTAGGGTTTCAACGTCCTGCAGGCCCCACTCCTCGACGTTCTCCTCGGCTTTCCTCCCCCATGACTGGCCGATATAGAGGTAGTGCCGGCGCCCCGTCTCCTCACTCGACACGGCGACCACCTCGCGATTCGTCGACCGTCTCCGGGTCGATCACGTGCGACCACGCGAGTTGCGCGACCTCCTGCTCGGACCGGTCAGCGTCGACATCGTACCACCGACCGCGGAGGAGTTCGTCGACGAGCGTCGCAGGCACGATCGCCCGCGCCACGTTCGGCAGGCCCGGCCAGGGCACGTACACCGCGAGTAGGTACATCCCGGCCGCATCGAGCAGCTGCTCGTGTGCGCGACGCTTGACGTAGAACCGGCCGCGGGTCGACCGCGAACCGTTGCTCGTCCGGACCTGGCAGGCTTTGATCTCGATCGGCGTCTCCGGCTCGACGACCACGATCCCGTAAAACGGCAGCGTCGTCGACGGTTCGAGGAGGCCGGTTGTCTCCGCGTCGTGCCAGGTGGCCGTCGCGTCGCCCACGTAGCCCAACGCGTCGACCGCCTGGATCACGTCGGCCTCGATCGCGTCACCGCTGGCCTTCGGGCTCTCGATCTCGCCGAGGCTCGCTCGCGAGCTCACGGAAGATCACCTCGCGCTTTCCGCACCTCGCGAACGCACTCGGGACACAGGCGGCTCGTCGCGGCGGCCGGATCGCCGCAGCGCTCGCAGTCGTCGCGTTCGACGAGTCGGGTCACGCCGGCTCACCTCCGGCCTTCTCGACGGCCTCACGGACTTCGATGTCGCTCGCCTGTTTCGCCGGGTGAACGAACGTCGAGCGCGTCTGCACGTCGTACAGCACCGACGCGGGAACGAACGCGTCGGTCACAGTCGCTCACCTCCGTCGGTCGCGACCTGGCGACTGGACCCGGGTAATCGAATGCTACGCGGACAGTCCCAGTTGTGACCAACTTCCTGAACGCCGTCAGTGAGCCGCGTACACCGGCGCCCACAGTCCGGGCAGAAGAACTCTCGACTCTTCTCCGCGGTCGGATGAGCATAGTGTCGACGGCGGAGTTCGTCGGCGTCGATCTCGTCGACCAGGGCGGCCAACGACTTCACGCCGACCACCTCCGAAGGTCATGACAACGGCCACGAACTACCAGAAACCCGAGAATTGGATTTTCGGACGGTAGAAGGTGCTGAACGCTCTGGTGTTGAACACCTATAAAATTTCTAATGGGACCGCCGAG
>JGI2924J29684_1077541_pt1 | contig 18487 bp, 9 predicted proteins | sample BenlonsequencITS_FD_29684 | JGI IMG/M metagenome (IMG submission 29684)
GTTTATATTAAAACCTTTTTCATTCGTATTTCTATTAAAAGGTAAGAAATTTCACCATATCATTTTAGAAACCTTGGATACGGAAGAGGCTACCTATATTTGGCACACGGAAATCATGGTTAATGGAGGAGGAATTTCCCAATCCCTGCTTGGAAAAAGACTGAATGAGGTAGAATCGGACCTTCAGAATATAAAAGATAAGGGAAGACAAGCCTTTATAGAAAGCTCTCCGGAAAGTTTCAGTAGGTTAAACCATGATTATTCGGATCCAAGAAAGGGATATATCCTTTGGAAGGGGCAATTGGAAGAACGGTTGGTTTAGATGTGTTTGATATTTGGCTTTTAAAAAGAGTTTGGCGCATTAATTCAAAATAATTATTGGAATTTACAGGGAGTTTTATTTGAAATTTGGTTCGATTCCTACTAGCTAAGCCAATGAGATTGACCGAACCATTTGTTAAATTATATGATTTTTGAAGGTTGTTGTCAGTATTTTGATTTTTGATGGAATAGGTTTTTGGCAATTCATTTTTCGAATTATCAGCTTATTATATAGATGAAAACGATGTTTGTTAATTTGTTTATGTAAAAAAAATAAAAAACGAGGCGAAAATTCACCTCGTTTTTGGTTCGTGGAGCTAGAGGTACATGGATCGAACTCTTTTTTGGAAGAGATGGAAATGATAGATCAGTTTAGGCATTTGAAAGACTACTATCTGTGAATATGGTCAAATACTGTTCCACTGGCTTATAAAAAAATATGTTCTAAGGCTAAGCTCAAAAAGTATGTGAAGTATTAGGAGAAACAATAATAGAATTTTGAAAAGTAAATAATGTTTACAATATCGAGGTGATTTCCATTGACAAGGATTATCAAATACACTCATTCTAATCAAAGGAATGTTTGGTAAATTTATAAAATGATATTGTATAGTTTTTGATATAGTTTTTTACTTTGTAAAAACAAAATAATATTTCTATTAATGTATTGAGTCCTTTATTTGTGTAGCTATTGTTCTTTGTTGATTTGTTTTTTTTAATATTAATTATTTTGGTTTATTGTGTTGTGAAAGACTTAAGTTTTAATGTTTTGTTTTGAATCATAACTATTTATTGTATCGGTTTTGGGACAAATCGAAAATCTTACCATATCGAATTTAAAGAAGAAAACAGAGGAGGGCTTTGATTATTTATACCATAGGTATTACAAAAACCTGGTAAATTATGCATTTACTTTTTTGTTGGATTCCAGCGAGGCAGAAGATCTTGTTCAGAACCTCTTTATCCATTTTTGGGAGAATTTGGAAAGTTTTCAACTGAAAGGCACCTTAGATGGATTTTTTTATACTTCGGTAAAGAACAGGTGCCTGAACAAGTTAAAAAGTATTGATGTCTATGATAAGCACAAAATCCTATATATAGAGGCCATGTTGGTGCATCTATCAAGGGAAGAAGAAATCGATAAAAATGTACTTGAAGAAGAATTATTAATGGCCATAAGTAATCTACCAGTACAGGCAAGGGAAATTATTGTATTGAAATACTTCAAAGGCCAAAAAATAGCAGAAATAGCAGAAACACTTAACCTTTCTGAAAATACCGTTAAAACACAATTGAAGCGGGGTAAATCCAAGTTGAGGAATGAAATGAACCCCAAATTGTTTTCTATATTTTTCCTCTGATGATTATTTAGCCCCGTTCCTTCTTATTACAACTACTTCCCATCACTGCTTTTTTCTTCCTATATCACAAACTATCCTCAGGCCAAATGATGGAATGCCAAAGCACTTTCAGACCGAGATACTTGGGGGGCTTTGCATAGAAGAGGCTAATGCTTATTTCTGGTTTTATATTTGGAAATGGACCAGTTGACATGAACTGGGCATAATAATGGTTCCTGGCCAGAATTCCTGGATACAATTAGGGGATAAATGAACTTTTGTAAATGATTATACTGTGGTCTAGTAAAAAAATAAATATTTTTTTTGTCACCCCTTTTTTGAAGTCTCCTGTCCTTTAAGTGATAAAGGACAATAAAATGATCGATTACCTTCTCATTTGGAAAAAAATACATGGGCAACTGTCTAATGTTGAAGAAAAAGAACTTCAGGAATGGATAGCATCAGACAGCAAGCATGCGGATTATTATGCCAGAACCTTGGCATATTATAAATCGGGAAGAGATCCCAGGCTGCTACTTAAAGATGATGCATTAGTAAATTTAAAAAGCGGAATAACTTTTAAGAAAGAGAGAGATTTCAAAATTTGGAGATATGCAGCCGTAATCCTACTACTCATTTTTTCCGGGACCATTTTATGGTTAAGTATTGATAATTTCAGTTCTTCCCAACTGCCTGATGAAGAGCTTTTGACAGAACTGTCCAAGAATACAGGAAGTGTGCAGCTTTTTACATCGGGAGGAGAACAAATCAACTTTGACAAGGACAGTGCCTTTTCCATCGATGATGAGGAAGCAGCAGTTTCTGCACTGGGAAATAAGATTGAATATGAAAGCAAAGGCAATACAAAGGGCAAGTCAGCCATGAACATTCTGGTCATTCCAAGAGGAGAATCTTTCAATTTGGAATTGGCAGATGGAACTAAGGTATGGCTAAATTCAGAGTCTGTAATTAAGTATCCTTCAAAATTTGCAGACCAAATCAGGGAAGTTGAATTTTCCGGTGAGGCTTATTTTGAAGTGGCAAAGGATGCAAACCGCCCCTTTATTCTCCATTCCCAATCTCAGGAATTACGCGTTTTAGGTACATCCTTTAATGTCACTTCTTATAAGGACGAGGACAGGATTTTAACCACCTTGATAGAAGGTAGTGTGGCCATACAGCCAGCTTCAGGCGAGCAACTGATACTTCAACCCAACGAACAAAGTAGCTTGACCAAAGCTACGGGCATGATCGAAAAAAGAACGGTGGAGGTCGAAAACTTTATCGCCTGGAAGGACGGCATTATGCATTTTGATAATATGGAACTGCACGAACTGCTCGGTAGGCTATCGAGATGGTATGACATAAAAGTGGAATGTGAAAATCAGGCTATTAGGACAAAAAAGTTTACAGGGGAAATCGCCAGATATGATGACGTTTCAGAGTTTTTGAAAATGTTGGAAGCTTCAGGAATTGTAGAATTTAAATTAGATAAAAATGTAGTAACCGTGAAATAAAAAAAGGAGTGCTCCCAACACTCCTTGAGTTTGTTTAAATAAATGTTTAACCTTTTACAATTAAAATTTATGTTTAACAAGGATACAATAATACCCAAAAAAATCCGGAAAAAATATTTCCAAACCTTCTTGTTGACGATGTTGCTGTTAGCAGTCGCGAGTATGGAGGTTTCGGCCAATGTTTTTTCACAGACCTTGACCATGGACCTCAATGTCCAAAATGAATCCTTTGAGAGCATTCTCAAGGAAATCAAAAAAAAGAGTAAGTACAAAGTTTTGTACCCCAGTGATTTGTTTGAAGGGCTCCCCAATATGAGCATCAATGTTCAGAATGCCACCTTAAACACCATTTTTAACAAATTAATAGTTCCTTATGGCTATAGCTATGTTTTGAGGGATAAGACCATTGTTTTTAAAAAAGAAGGTGAAGCACCTCCAAAAGAAACTTTTCAGACAGCTAAGGATCCCATTCAGGTGAAAGGTCGCGTGACCGATGAAAACGGGGAAGGACTGCCGGGTGCGAATGTACTGATAAAAGGTACTTCCAAAGGTACAGTCACAGATGTAAATGGTGATTATAGTTTATCCGTTCCTTCTGATGCTATCTTGGAAATCAGCTTCTTGGGGTTTGTCAGCAAACAAGTAAATGTAGCAGGGCAGGAAGAAATTAATATTACCCTTTTGCCTGATGTTGAGGCTTTGGATGAAGTGGTGGTCATCGGTTATGGTAGTGTCAAAAAAAGTGACTTGACCGGAGCAGTGAGTACTGTGGATACCGAAAACTTTGATAAAATAGCGGGTACCTCGCCATTAAATGCCATTCAGGGTAGGGCCGCCGGTGTATCCATTTCAAGTGGATCAGGTCTGCCTGGATCTGGCTTTAATGTGACGGTCAGGGGAATCGGTTCGATCAATACCGGAAACGGGAGCGGTTCATCACCCATTTATGTAGTGGACGGTGTGATCACTAATAGTATAGAAAATATCAACCAAAATAATATTGAGTCAATTTCTGTACTAAAGGATGCCTCTGCTTCAGCCATCTATGGGGCCAGAGCGGCCAATGGCGTTATTTTGGTCACCACCAAAAGAGGAAGAGTAAATGTTGAACCTCAAATTACCTTTAATGCTTATTGGGGAGTAAGCAATGAGAGTAACTTGAAGCATGAACTGTTGAATGCAGACCAGTTTTTGGAGCTTTGGACAGAGTCTTATGAGAACTCCAATATCCCCTTGGATTGGGAGCAAAGTGATTTGGCCTATTATGAAGGTGTTGATACCAATTGGAAAGACCTGATGCTACAACAAGGCGGTATACAATCATATGATGTATCGGTAGCAGGAGGTTCTGAGCGTTCCAATTATTTTGTGTCTGCCAATTTAGTAGATCAGGATGGGATGGTAATTGGTACCGGACAAAAGAAATATACTTTCAGAATCAATACCGATCACAAGATCCGAGATTGGTTCAAATTCGGTAATTCCCTGAACATTAGCTCTAATAAAGTGCTGGGAGACCAAACCTACTATAGAAAAGCACTAACCAAGGTGCCACTTACAAGAAATAAGGAGGAAGATGGAGACTGGGGGATCATTCACAATCCCGGCTTGGAGCACTTCTTTGCCAATCCAATATGGGAGGCACAAAATAGCAGCCAGGAAGCCATTTGGAAGGGATTACAGGGAAACCTTTATATCACCGTTTCTCCGGTGAAAAACCTGGAATTTACGGTGAGGGGAAGTCTTAACTATTCGGGGAAAAAACAATCTGATTTTGTTCCAGGTGTACCTCCAGAGTATGGATGGGGAGGTACTAATGTCAATACCGTTTATAAGGAATCCTATGAAAATGTTTATTGGAGCAATGACTACTTGTTAAAGTACAAACTTGATGTCAAGGACCATGCTTTTAACTTTTTGTTGGGCTATTCCAGAGAAGAAAATTCTGCAGAAACCCTTTCAGCTCAACGTACTGGTACGATTAATAATGACATCCGGTATTTGGATGCAGGAGATCCTACCAGCCAGATCAATAGTAACTTTTTCAGGGACTGGGCTTTGGTATCCATGTTTGGAAGGCTGAATTATTCCTTCAAGGACAAATACCTTTTTACCGGTACTATCCGTAGAGATGGTACTTCCAGACTTACGGAGGATAATAGATGGGGAGTTTTTCCTTCAGGATCCATTGCTTGGAAGATTTCTGAAGAGGCTTTTTTGGAAAACAGTGCTGTATTGGAAGAATTGAAGTTGCGGGCCAGTTATGGTTCTTTGGGGAATGTCAATTCCATCGGGATTTACGGGACCAGTGCAACCCTTACCAGCGAACGTGCCGTATCCAATAATCAACCTGCTTTGGGTTATACGATGACCTCAGCGGTCAACAGGGACGTGACTTGGGAGTCAGCCAATAAGGCTAACCTCGGTATTGATGCCAGTGTAATCAATGGACGTTTTTATGGTTCTATTGATTACTTTATTGAAAACACCTTTGATATGCTTTTTGCAGAGCCCATTCCTCGCTCATCTGGATTGTCCGGCTTTCCGGTGATCAATGGGGGCAATGTAAGAAACAAAGGTTTTGAGGTGGTTTTGGGAGCAAGAGGAGGCAATTCAGATTGGTTTTATGATGTCAGCTTTAACCTGTCCAAAATTAAAAATGAGGTGACTGATTTGGCAGGCAGGGAAGAAATCAATTTGGGCAGTAGTAGGATCAGTTATAAACATAAGGTAGGAGCACCGGCCCATTCATTTTTTGGCTATAAGTCAGATGGACTTATCCGTGAGGAAAGCGAATTGGACAAATATGCAGGAGGGAGCTTCCCCACCAAAAAAGTAGGAGACATCGCCCTGATGGATATCAATGGGTATGATGCAGAGGGAAATTTGACGGGCGAACCTGATGGTGTGGTGAATGAAGCCGACAGAACCATCATCGGAAGCAGGTACCCTGAATTTTTTTACGGAGGGGTGATTTCCGGAGGTTATAAGAACCTTAGTTTATCCATTCAGTTACAAGGCTCGCATGGTTCTGATGAATATTTTGGACCGGGCCAGTCCACTGACTTGTTTCAGTTGATGACCAGTTTTGCCCAAAATGAAGATGTTAGACTTTATGACCGTTATCACCCTACTAAAAACCCTGATGGAACCTTTCCGCTTTTGAACAAAAATGGTTCCGGTGGAAATGAACAGTTTTCGGATTTTTGGCTGGAAAATGCCTCTTATCTGCGAATTCAGAACATTACCTTGAGCTATGATTTGCCTGCAGCGCTGATCTCAAAAGCTCAAATTGACAATTTGGGTGTTTACTTCAGTGTGCAAAATGCCCATACTTTTACCAAAAACCATAATCCAGAAGTAGGCAATGCCACTGCCACCGGATCTGGTTTGAATGCCTTCGTTACTGGGGTACCTATCCCCAGAACGCTTACACTAGGTATAAAAGCAGCATTTTAAACCCAAAAGAGTTAAACCATGAATTCAATAAAAAACATAAAATATATAGCGAGTTTCTTTTCTTTGATCATGCTAATGTCCAGCTGCAATGAAGAGGAATTTCTGAACAGATATCCTTTGGATAGACCTAATTCGGCCAATTTTTTTGTAGGACCGGAATCTGCTAGAGCGGCGGTCAATGCCTGTTATGAACCTTGGCACAGAGGTAATGCCAATATGCTTTATAGGGATATGACGATCCATCTGGATGCCCTTACGGATGATGGTTACTGGCGTCCAGTGAGAGCGGCTTCCATAGCCCTTGAGGAGTGGAACATTACACCTACCCATGAAAATGTCAAAAGCTGGTGGAGATACCCTTATGTGTGTATCAATGCGGCTAACTTTGCCCTAGCCAATATTCCACAATCTACAGACGAAAGTTTTACGCCTGAGCAGCAGGCACCTTATCTGGGAGAGGCGGCTTTTTATAGGGCCTATTCTTATCAGTTTTTAACCATGTTATATGGGGATGTGCCTTTGTATTTGGATTTGGCGGGTAGTTTTGATGATTTCCATTTGCCCAGATCACCCAAGGATGAGGTGCTGGCGCAAGTAATTGCAGATTTTACTTTTGCCAAAGAAAACCTGAAGAACCAACCGATTTTCCCAGGAGCTCCTTCAAAGCCCATTGCAGCCGCCATGCTGGCCAAAACCTATTTGATTTTAGGAGATTGGATCAATGCAGAAGCTGCCGCCAGGGAAGCCATAGAAATTGCAGAAGCAGCTGGTAAGCATTTGATGGATGACTTCGAGGCTATCTGGGCCCTTGAAAATGAAGGGGACAGCAATCCTGAGTTATTGTGGTATTGGGGATTTGTGGAAAACGATGAATTCCACGGTGGAAACCATGCGGTTCAAAGATTGACCAGGGACCTGCCTGCAGAACTTAAGACGGCCATTGACGGGGATGGTTGGGGCTATGCTTTGCCTCAGCGGGATCTTTATGACGCCTTTGAAGCAGGCGATCCCAGAAGGGAATATACCATTTTTGCTCCTGGTGATGATTATAAGATATATCCAGGTGAAGACTTTTCCTATAGACACCAAAAATTGGATGAGAATGGGGATACGCTTAGATGGGATGTGGTGTATTCAGCAGGAGATATGGTGGAGTATGATTACCGTTGGTCTCCATCGGGCATGAATGTTAGAAAGATGATCAGGACAGTCATTAATTTGGCAAATGTCCGCTGGTCCGGTCAGGATGTTCCTGTGATGAGAATGTCTGAACTTTACCTGATTTTGGCAGAAGCCCTCGCAGAACAGGGTGATGCAGAAGCCTATACTTGGGTAAACAAGGTAAGGGCTAGACCCTCGGTAAACATGCCTCCGGTAAACAGTGGTGATCTGGTAGAAGTGGTTCGCCATGAGAGAAGGGTAGAACTGGCTTTTGAAGGATTGCGCCTTTTTGATCTGATCAGATGGGGTGAAATTGATGATGTTTTTGGTGATGGTACCAAGGTGAAGCGGCATTTTTATTCAGACTTTTTACCTGATAATTCGCTGCTTAAATACGATCATCCTATTGGAAAACTTAATTTGGATCCTTTGTTCCCTATACCACAGGAAGAAATTGATAATAATATCAATATCAATTCGAACAACCCCGGATGGTAATTCTTTTTAGGCTAAACGGTTGATGTGTTCCTGGAGGCTGTGCCTCTAGGAACCATTATCATTCAGCATTAGCGCCTTTTTTAGGCTGAGGGGAATAGTATGTCCTTATCCAAAATATTTCTGACGCAGCTTAATGATAAATCCTATTAGAAAATAGGCTTGATTTTGACCTTTTATAACCTTCAAATCATCAATAAAACCCAAAAACATGTATAAATATAGACAAATTTATATCACCATATTCCTGCTATTGTGCATGGCCTTCGTTGGTGCACAGACCGCAAAAGCCGGAGTAATTCAGGTAAACCCTGGAGATGATGTGGCTGCCATTATTCAAAACGCAAATGGCGGAGACGAACTGGTATTCAGTCCAGGTACTTACAGTAAAGTGTTGATACAAAATCGACAATTCACAGAGAATGCGCCCCTGATTATCAAATCTGATGGAACCGGAGAAGTGATTTTCGAAACGGTAACCAATACTGGTACGGCTTTTAAGATTATTAATAGCAGTTATATAGTGCTGCAAGGTGTCTTTGTTCGAGGAGGACTAAACGGAATAGTTCTAGAGGGAAGTGACCATATTATGATCCTCAACAACGACATCAGTGGACCAGGACAGGCAGGCATACATGTTCATTACAGCTGTTCATATGTGGATATTATTGGGAATCATATTTATAATACTGGATTAAGAAACTCCCAATATGGAGAAGGCATCTATGTGGGCACAGGCAATTATGCCTACACGACCTTTCCGGATAACTGTGAAAATATTTGGATAGAAAACAATGAACTTCATCATTGCGGCAATGGTGAGGCCATCAATATCAAGGGAGAGAGCTTCCATGTGACGGTCAGGGATAATGTCATGTTTGATATTGCACCTGGAACGGCTACACAGTATAACCAAGCGGCGGTGACCGTGGAAGCTGCTTCAGTTTCCATTACCAATGATTACCGTTTGGATGAGTGGCGCGATACCTGGGTGGAAAACAATATCATCTATAATGTGGCAGGAGGTTATGAAGAGCGAAGCTCCAATAATGGGATCATGTTCGGGGGATCTGGATGTTATATCATCGGAAATACCGTTTTTAATTGTGAAGAACGAGGGCTATATGGCAATTCTTTTAAAAGTTTGGGCTTTGACACCTACGTTTACAATAACAATACTTATGATAATGGTATCAATACGCTCTACAATTCGGCATTGACCATTCTGGATCAGGATCCTGGACCAAACCCGAATGTGCCACAAAATTGGTACAGCGCTCCTGCTTTTTCAGTTGATACAGTCCTTTTGGATTTAACTTCGGTATTGATGGAAGTGGGGGATAAACAACAGCTAGTGGATCAGGTTTTGCCCTTAATGGCCAATGACCGGTCGGTGACCTGGAGCTCATCAAACACCAATGTAGTGACGGTGGATGAAAATGGTTTGCTAAGGGCCATAGGCTTGGGGCAAGGGATCATTTCAGTGGTCAGTACAGACGGTAGTAAGACAGCTACCTGTTCTGTAATCGTCAATGATGGAGACATTGCTTTGGGCAATACAGCAATTTATCCAATGATCAGCACGGCAAGTAACAGAAGTGCTATTCCTGTGATGGTAACACATCCAGGTGCCATCAACGAAATTTCTATTTATCATGAAGGAGGAACAGGAAATATGTTACTGGGGGTCTATGAAGGGGAAGTGGCTCCTACTAATTTATTGAGCAATACAGCCATTACAGCCGTCAATGCAACTGCTGGTTGGCAGCACCTTCCTTTGGACAGTTTAGTGGAAGTCAACTTGGGGCAAAAGATATGGTTAGCTTGGAATTTTGAAAATAATCCGGGGATTCATTACCAGTCGGGAAGCCCTGGAGTCCATCATTCATCAGGTTCTTGGCAAAGTGGAATGCCTCTGACTTTTGGTGCCACTACAGAAGAAAATAAGGTTTATTCTATTTTTGCCTCATTGGATCCTGAAAATATCCCCCCAAGTATTGAACTGACAAATCCATCAGCAGGAATACTGGAAATTAACCCTGGATTGGCCCTGGTAGAATTATTGGCATCTGCCAACGATCTTGATGGGGAAGTAACACATGTGAATTTTTTCGTGGATGGCAATTTGGTGGGAAGTGCAAATGGTTCTCCTTTTACGGTGGATTGGGTAAATGTTAGTGCAGGTACTTATTCACTTAGCGCAACAGTACAAGATAATGAAGGGGCGGTTGCATATTCAGATACCAGCATGGTTACCATCACTGAGAAGGACTTGGTTCCGGGTACAGTAGGTATTACCGATGTGTTGGGAATCAATACCACCAATAATAAAAGAAGAGCGCAACCTTTTGTGATGCCTGAGGATGGAAGGATAGAAAGTATGTCCATGTACCATAATGCAGGCAGTGGCGGAATGATTTTGGCCATTTATAATGGCACCTCGGCCCCAGATAGTTTGTTGGCCATTACACCGGTGACTCCTGTGGACAATGTGGAAGGTTGGCAGACCATTGGCCTTTTGGACAGTGTGGAAGTCAGTGCTGGAGAAACGGTATGGTTGGCTTGGTTGTATGAAAGTAACCCTGGGATTCGCTATGATAAGGGAAGCCCTGGTCGATTTGATTCCAATATCGCTTGGATAGGGGGAATGCCTGCTTTGTTTGGAAGTGGCACTCAGGGAACAGCCATGTATTCCCTTTATGCTTCTTATGTGCCCACTTCAAACCCTTATGTTAATCTTACTAGTCCGGCAGAAGGAGCGGTTTTTTCAGCACCTGCAGATATTGAAGTGACGGCAGAAGTGCTCAATATTGAGGGACTGTCGGAGCTGACTTTCTTTCAGGACAGTCTACCTTTACAAACACTCCAGTCTGGACCGTATACCTTTAATTGGGCAGATGTTTCTCCTGGAGCATATAGTCTTTATGCTGTGGCCACGGACAGTGCTTCCAATGAAGTAGTATCCGAGATAGTAAATTTCACGGTGGAATCTCCCGATTCCTTGCTCAACACAATTGGAATTACCGATCGTCTGGCCAGTGCGACCAATTATATCAATAGAAGAGCGGTACCGTATACCATGCCTGAAAATGGAACAATAGAAAGCATCAGTATGTATCATTTGGCGGGTAACGGTAATATGCTGTTGGCAGTTTATGAAGGAGACAGTGTGCCGACCAACAGAATTGCGATTACACCCCTTACCACTGTAAATCAAGTGGATGGATGGCAGAAAGTGATGTTAGAAACTCCCATAAGCGTAAATGCTGGAGAAACGGTATGGTTGGCTTGGGTATATGAAAATGCAACGGTCATTTATTATGAATCAGGAAGTCCTGGACGCTTTGATTCTGGAAAAACATGGAGTGGTGGCATGCCTGAGGAATTTGGTTCAGGCACCCAGGGAAATGCTGTTTATTCCATTTATGCCTCTTATATTCCGGACGCAGCTCCTGCTGTGAACCTGATCAGTCCTTTGGATGGGGCTGTATATGACGCACCAGCAGCTATTGAAATGACAGCGGAGGTGTTTAATATGGAAGGCCTGTCCCAAGTGATTTTTTATCAAGATAGCGTTCCATTGCAGGCTGTTTATACTGCCCCCTATACTTTTACATGGCAGGATATTTTCCCTGGTGTCTATAGTGTATATGCTTCCGCTATGGATAGCTCTTCTAATGAGGTGTTCTCTGAGCTGGTCAATTTCACAGTGGAGTCACCTGATTCCCTGCTCAATACTGTGGGAATTACCAGTCGTTTGGCCAGTGCCACCAATAATGCCAACAGAAGGGCAGTGCCTTATACCATGCCTGAAAATGGTAAGATAGAAAGTGTAACCATGTACCATAGGGCAGGAACTGGAAACATGCTTTTGGCAGTGTATGAAGGAGATAGTACACCGACCAATAGGATTGCCATAACTCCACTGACTCCTGTCAGTCAAACTGATGGTTGGCAGGAGGTATTGCTGGAGTCTGCTATCAGTGTGGGGGTCGGAGAGACCATCTGGTTGGCTTGGGTGTATGAAAGTCCGACATCGATTTATTATGAATCTGGTAGCCCCGGGCGTTTTGATTCGGGTGACAACTGGACAGGTGGAATGCCTGAGCAGTTTGGCAGCGGGAGTCAGGGAGATGCCCTTTATTCCATTTATGCTTCGTATGTAGTGGAGGAGTCCATAGGGGATACGACAAGTAGTGAAAATAAGGATAAAAAAGTCAAGACAGGCAAAAAGCCTAAGGTGAAAGTTTATCCAAATCCATTTGAATATGAAGTAAGCATAGGTTATGAAATAAGCGAAACATCCCAGGTGCTTTTGGTCATCTATGACTTAAATGGAAATGAAATTAATCGATTGGATCAAGGGCAAGTAGAGTCGGGATACCATGAAATCCATTGGGATCTTTCCCAATCCAATGCAGCCAATAAAAAACTATTTGTCTATCACCTTTCTGTGGTGACGGAAAGTGAGGATCATTTGATCATGGGCAAATTGAAGGTAAAATAATCCAAATTAGCCAGAGGTGGGGACTTAGAAGGAATTCACCTCTGGCTAACTACCATAAAAATTATCATCAGATGAAAAGAAAACATTTGTCGAGTTTTTTTTGTCTACTAGCGGTATGTACTATGATGGCCTGTAGGGATAGGCCTGCAAGTGTAACATTGCACAACCTGTTTTCAGACCATATGGTATTGCAACGGGAAAAGCCCATTCCCATATGGGGAAAGGCCCTTCCAGGAACTGTGGTGACGGTAAAGCTGAATGGTTTTACGGCGAGTTCCGAAGTAGGAGAAGATAGCACTTGGTTAGTAGAGCTGCCTGCCCAGAAGAAGGGCGGACCTTATCAATTGGAGGTGCTTGCGGATAGTACACTGAAATTGGAGGATGTGTGGCTTGGGGATGTGTGGGTTTGCTCCGGTCAGTCCAATATGGAGTGGCCACTCGAAAGGGCGGGAAATGCCAGTGAAGAAATCCGTCAGGCCAATTATAGCCAAATAAGACTGTTTGATGTACCGCATCAAATGGAGCAATCCCCCTCTGAATCTTTGCCTGATAGCGTAGCATGGAAGGTATGCTCTCCGGAGACCATTAAGAATTTTTCAGCAGTGGGGTATTTTTTTGGAAGAGAATTGCAACAGGAACTGGATGTGCCCATTGGTTTGATCAGCAGTAATTGGGGCGGTACCAATGTAGAGGCCTGGACAAGCGCAGCCATGATAGGTCAATTCCCTTCTCATAGGGCTAAGATTGCGGCATATGACAGCATCAATTTAAAGGAAATGACCTCAATAGCTTCATTGGCCATAGATAGTTGGCTGCAGGCTATCGACTCACTGGACCTGGGCTTGCAGGAAAATTGGTCCAATCCTGAAATTGAATGGGAAAATAGTAGTACTGTGGTTTTGCCCGAAGTATTTGAACGTTTAGATGTCCCAAATACAGATGGGGTTATTTGGTTCAAGAAGACCCTTTATCTTTCAGAAAATGAAGCAAATCAGGATGCTGAAATTTCCTTAGGAAGAATAGATGAGGAAGATTTTACCTATGTGAATGGACAACTTGTAGGATCGATGATCGGAACCGATCCCCTGAGGTCTTATAAAATCAAACAAGGAGTACTGAATGAAGGGCTTAATACCATCATAGTAAGGGTAAAAGACAAAGGTTGGACCGGTGGTTTTAAAGGCACTCCCCAACAGATGAATTTGGCATTGGAAAATAAAAAGTTGGACTTATCAGGAGAGTGGGAGATGAATATTGGAACTGTGGATTTGCCCATTGCTCCCAAGAATATCCATCCAAATAATTTTCCGACCACACTCTTTAATGGGATGATAAAACCGCTAATTCCCTTTAGTATCAAAGGTGCTATTTGGTATCAAGGAGAAAGCAACGCTACAAGGGCATATGCTTACAGGGAGATGTTTCCCGCCATGATCAAGGATTGGAGAGTACACTGGGGACAAGGTGATTTTCCTTTTTACTTTGTTCAACTGGCCAATTATAGGGCTGAACAAACAAGTCCCGGTGAAAGTACTTGGGCAGAAGTACGGGAATCCCAAATGGCCGCCTTAAAATTGCCTCATACGGGAATGGCCGTGGCCATCGATCTGGGAGAAGCAGACAATATACATCCCAAAAACAAGCAGGAAGTGGGACGAAGATTGGCATTAGAGGCTCTTTCAAATACATATCACCATGATATATTGAGCACAGGTCCAACCTATTCCCGACAGGAAGTTTTGGGAGATAAGCTGCGTTTAGTCTTTTCAAATATTGGTGATGGGATGACGACTGGAAAGAATGATAAGGAGCTGAGAGGTTTTGCCATCGCTGGCAAGGATAAACAGTTTTATTGGGCCAAGGCAGTCCTTGAATCTGATTCAACCATTTTGGTCAGTAGCCAGTATGTAGTCCGACCCCAGGCCGTAAGGTATGCTTGGGCAGATAATCCCGGAGCACTCAATCTGTACAATAGTGTGCATTTACCCGCCAGTCCATTTAGAACGGATAGTTGGAAAGTATCTACAGAATAAAATATATAAATAGAAATATCTTAATGAATAGTCAACCAGTAATATCCATGTTAGCCTATCCTGTCAAGGTCGTATCATCCATTGGCCTATTGATCTTTGTACTGTCCTTGTGGATGCTGCCTTTGCGCACAAATGCACAAATGACTGAAAAGAATCCATATGCGAGAGAGTTGGATAGGATCGTTTTAGAGATGGCAGGGAAATTAGAGCTTTTGGAAGTGGATTCTACCATGATTCCCCGCTCATTAAGGGCACAAGGCGACTTGGCAGGAGTGGGCTCCAGGGATTGGACCAGCGGTTTTTTCCCGGGTACGCTTTGGTACCTGTACGGTTATTCAGGAAACCCGGCACTCTTGTCCGCAGCCAGGACTTGGACAGCCTTTATAGAAAAGGAAAAATATGATGGGCATACGCATGATACGGGGTTTAAGGTATATTGCAGCTTTGGCAATGCCTATAAAGTCCAAGAAAAGGAGAGCGATAGAAATATCATCGTACAAACTGCTAACACATTGATGGGGAGGTTTGACCCAAAGATAGCTTGTATTCGTTCATGGGACTTTAACCAGGAAACTTGGCAATATCCTGTCATCATAGACAATATGATGAATTTGGAAATATTGTTTGCAGCCACACGCTTTACAGGGGATTCGAGTTATTATCAAGTGGCAAAAGCACATGCATATACTACACTCAAAAATCATTTTAGAGCGGATTATTCCAGTTACCATGTGGTCGATTATGATACCATATCCGGAATGTCCAGACTGAAAACTACCCATCAGGGATATGGAAAAAACTCCAGCTGGTCGAGGGGGCAGGCTTGGGCATTGTATGGTTTTACCATGTGCTATAGGGAGACCGCTGATCCGGTATTTTTCGAGCAGGCACAGAAGGTCGCTAGATTTATTCTCGATCATCCAAGGCTGCCTAAGGATAAAATTCCCTATTGGGATTTTGATGATCCCAAGATCCCAAATACACCGCGGGATGCTTCCGCAGCCGCTGTGATCGCTGCTGCATTATTGGAACTTTCCACCTATAGCCGTCAGGAACAGACTAGGAGATATTGGCAGGCAGCAAATACCATTCTGAAGCATTTGTCTTCCTCAACCTACCGCATGAAAGGAGAGGAATTACCTTTTCTTTTGGACCATAGTGTAGGCTCAAAGCCTCATGACGCTGAAGTAGATGTCCCTTTGGTCTATGCGGATTATTATTATGTGGAGGCCTTAATCCGGGCCAATAACTATGCCTTATCAAACATGAATAATGGATCAGGATTAACTTGGTAGGTGATGTTTTATCTTGATGAACAAAAACTAAAAAAGTACTTATGTTGAAATTCAATTATCTGAAGTCCAATCTTTTATTATTGGCCTTATTGCTTTCCCTGAATGTTTTAGGTCAGGAGAAGGAGACATTGAGGGTGTTGTTTGTAGGAAACAGCTATACTTATTTTTGGAATTTGCCTCAAATGGTAAGTGCTCTTGCAGCGGATCAGGGGATGTCCATTATTACACGAAAATCAACTTTGGGCGGAGCCACACTCAAGCAACATTGGGAGGGTGAGCGTGGCTTGGAAACAAAGAAAATGATTTCAGAAGGGGAATGGGATGTGGTTGTCCTTCAAAACCACAGCAAGAGCACTATTAATGATCCTGTGGAATTTGAGGATTATGGTAAAAAGTTCATAGAGCTGGTGAAAGCAAAGGGGGCGAAACCATTGCTTTATATGACCTGGGCCAGGAACTGGAATCCCTTAATGCAAGAGACCATTTCTGAAGGATACCGTGATTTGGCCAAAAGCACAGGAGTGGATTTGGCCCCTGTGGGGGAAGTATGGGGACAGGCAAGAATATTACGTCCAGATTTAAGTTTGTTTGATCCTGACGGAAGCCATCCCTCTCAGATAGGGACTTATCTTACAGCCTGTGTTTTTTATAGGATACTGAGCGGCAAAGCAAGCCAAGGTTTGTCGGGAAGGCTTTCTTGGGTTGATCAGGATGGAGAGGAAATCTTTTTGGCTATTATTCCTGAAGGTGAGGCTGAATTTATCCATCAGTTGGTAGATAAGGTGCTTGTTAAAACTATGGAGCAGGAATAATGGGAAAAACTTTCAGTAAAAAGTGGTCACTTATTCTAGGCCCAATGGTTTTTATCGGGTTGATTTTGTTGGATCCTCCAAGTGGCATGAGTGAGGAGGCTTTGAAGGTGTTAGCGGTGACGCTATGGATGGCCATTTGGTGGATAGCGGAAGCAGTCCCCATAGCTGTGACGGCATTACTTCCTATTGTTTTATTTCCAATAACGGGAGCGGTAGAAATCGGTATTACTACCGAGGCATATGGTCATAAGTATATTTTTCTTTATATGGGAGGGTTTATCTTGGCCCTGGCCATTGAAAGGTGGGGCTTACACCAACGTATTGCCCTGATCATCATTTCCCTGATCGGTTCCAATATGAACAGTATTATGCTGGGTTTTATGCTTGCGACGGCCTTCTTGTCCATGTGGATCTCCAATACAGCCACTGCTGTGATGATGCTGCCCATAGGGATGGCCATTGTCAATCAATTTGCAAAAGTGAGTGATATCTATCCTGATAACAGGGAAAAAGAGGTGGGGAAAGCTTTAATGTTGGCGATTGCCTACAGTGCTTCTATTGGCGGTTTTGCCACATTGATCGGCACGCCCCCAAATTTGGTACTGGCAGGGATTATAGAAGAATTATATGATGTGAAACTGAGCTTTCTTGATTGGATGAAATTTGGTTTTCCTTTAAGCATGCTATTGCTGATCATTTGTTGGAAATACCTGACCACTTATGCGTTCGACTGTAAAAAGGTGGATTTTCCAGGGGGAAAACAGGAGATCAATAAAATGTTGAAGGCCTTGGGCAAAATAAGTTTTGAAGAAAAATGGGTGCTGATCATATTTGCCTTAACAGCAGCGGCATGGATACTAAGGTCCTTTATCCAAAGGTTGCTTCCGGGTATTGACGATGCCGTGATTGCATTGATGGCTGCCATTACTTTGTTTGTTTTGCCAAGTAAAAGCGGGAAGAGAAAACTGATCAATTGGGAAGAGGCTGTAAAACTCCCATGGGGCATTATTTTACTTTTTGGTGGAGGAATGGCTTTGGCCAAGGGTTTTGGTATTACAGGTCTTGCGGAGTGGATTGCCGGAAAGATGGGACAGATGAATGGCATGTCCATGATACTGATGATATTGATTTTGGTCGCCATGGTCAATTTTCTTACAGAAATCACTTCCAATTTGGCCACCACAGCCATGATTTTGCCGGTATTGGCGCCATTGGCCATGTCTTTTAATGCACATCCATTTATGTTGATGGTTCCAGTAACTGTTGCTGCCTCTTGTGCATTTATGCTTCCTGTGGCCACTCCACCAAATGCCGTGGTGTTTGGTTCAGGCTATTTGAAAATTCCAGACATGGTTAAGGCTGGTTTCTGGATGAATATTTTTTCTATTCTTTTGGTTACAATTGTGAGCTACTACCTTTTAGATGCCTTTTGGAATTTTGAAGCTGATGTATTTTCTAAAGTATTAATTACCTGAGTTCGATTAATAATTCCCCATAAATTGTCCGCCAAGAAACGTTCAAGCAAGAATAACACAAAAATTAATGTT
>JGI2924J29684_1077540_pt1 | contig 18479 bp, 13 predicted proteins | sample BenlonsequencITS_FD_29684 | JGI IMG/M metagenome (IMG submission 29684)
CTGACGGGTCGAATCGAGCCACACCGCCAGATTCGACCGATCAGTTCAGGCTTGGCCCGCCACTAGTGCTTTGGCAAGCCTGAACAGATGAGTGAAACCGAATGCAGTCGTCTGGTTTCACTCAGCAGTCGACGCTTGGCGGAGTACTAGTAACCGGCCGGCACGATCTGAAACCCAGGCGTACACAGCCGCCCCCACCATCCACTACCAACCTCGTCCAGCCGCCGACAGCGGGCAATCTGTCTGGCGGTCAGAATCGACGCTACGGCGGTGTCAACCCGGTCGAATGCGTCGTCGGTGTTGGCGGTGACGGTCACTGTCCACCGGTTGCCAGTCTGAAGTTCATTGCCGATTGGAAACTGCTTCTGTGTCGAACTCGTTCAGGTCTGTGATCAGTACCGACTCGCCGTTCCGAAGCACCCGTGGGGAACGTTCTCGGCGCTGATCGGAAACTCTCCTCAGCGGCTCTTTTGTTCGGCTTCTTCGGTGCACGCAAGGAGCCGGGATTCTCGGTTGCTGTCTCGAGTCAGACGACTGTGGCTGTCCACTCGTGGTTACAACTACACTGACTCGATCGGATCACGAAGTTGGCGGCCGTGTCACAGTCTCGCCAGCGGGGCTACGAGCCTGATGTCGTGACGATTACGGAGGCGACGGGTTCGTTCTTCGCGGCCAGCGACAACGGGTGTTGTCCCGACGACGCATGCCGACGGAGCGCTCTTCGATAGCCACTGCTACGAACGGGTTCGAACTTCCCTATAGATGCAGAACTGGTGACCAGTCACTCTCGTCGTTTACTTCCAGAAACGATCGGCACTCAGTTCGTGCAACTAGTGCCGTCACACAGCGAGATAGTCGTTTCTGGTAACACGTATTGGTTACACTAGAACCCTGCATGCTTTTTCGCAAAGACTATATTCTCTTCTATCAATAACGTAGTTACCTTTCGATCAACTGCATCGCACTCGAGAATAGCGGGCTGGATTATGGGAGGGACACAGCACAATGTATGAGTTTGCGGACATCCAGACGGACGCCACGATCGCTCCGGGGACGAATATCCTCGTAACGGGACCACCGCTTACTGGGAAACGCCAACTCGCACTCGACGTTCTCGCACAGGGAGCCGAACGCGGGGACGGTTCGATTATCGTAACGACAAAAGACAACGCCGACACCATTCGAGCCAGATGTAGCGAGAGAACGCAACAGGAGTCGCCACCGCTTGGCATCGTCGACTGCGTCTCGAACCAACAGTCGAACGAATCCAGCGATAGCTCGCAGGTCTCGTACGTTTCCTCACCTGTCGATATGACGAGCATCGGAATTGCAGTCTCGAGGTTTCTCGAGGAGTTCTACGAGGGGCGTGGAATCACCGAGAATCGCGTCATGTTGCACTCGATTTCGACGTTGTTACTGTACTCGGACCTCGAGACGGTGTTTCGGTTCTTGCACGTCTTTACGGGACGGATTCAGAGTGCCGATGGTCTCGGAATCTATCTCATCGATTCGACAGCACACGACGAACAGACGGTCGACACGCTCAAACAGTTGTTTGACGGCGTCGTGAACGTCGCCCCAGAGGACGGCACCGAGACGACGGTCACGACGACCGGCCTGGCCCTGTAATCACGCAAACTCTCTTTTCGGCCCCAACGCAGGGATAGCGCCGCGGACGCTCCGACGCCGACCGACGACGACCGAAGTCCTCAGAGTAGTGACCGCACGCCGTGTCCGACTACTCTACAGACGGAGCAGGCCGCGTCTCTCAGGTTGGTTTCGGAGGGAGTCACGCAAGCAACGAACCATCCCACCCGTGGTGATTCACTGCTCGTCCGTGTTCCAGTCTACTAATCGGTCATGTGATTTATATCCCAGTACTAGCATTCACTTGCTAGGTGCAGGATCAATGACGGAGCAAAAGTCCTCTCCGCCAGGAGAGGAGTCGGAGGTGCTCGTCGTCGACGACGAACCCCGACTCGCTGGCCTCTTCGCGAGTTGGTTGACAGCAGGGTGGTCCGTTAGTACTGCCTATAGCGGAGACGAAGCACTCGAGAAGATCGACGAATCGACCGACATCGTCCTGCTCGACCGTCGGATGCCGGGACAATCTGGTGACGACGTGCTCTCTACGCTCCGATCGAAAGACGACGACACACGGGTGCTGATGATCACAGCCGTCGAGCCAGACTTTGATATTATCGAAATGGGCTTCGACGACTACCTCGTGAAGCCAGTCTCCAAAGACGAACTCCTGACAGCCCTCACAGACGTTCTCGAGAGAGCAGCCTACGAGTCGTCTGTCCAGGAGTACTACGCTCTCGTCTCGAAGCGGGCGCTGCTCGAGAAAGAGAAGACTGAGCACGAACTGGGCGAAAGCACGGTCTATCAGGAGTTGACAGACCGAATCGAAGAAGTCGCTGCAGAAACTGACCAAGCGATTGCGAACTTCGAGAGTCACACGGACTTCGCTGCTGCGTTCCGGGACATCGAGTCCGGATCGGACGAAGTTAGCGGGTCACTCCCCGACAATCCGAATTGAGAGAGGTGAGCCCGTACCGCTGTTCGCGGGACGATCGAGCGGGAGTCCGTCGGGTCGCCCACTGCGCGTAGTCAAGCGGGAGTCCGTCGGGTCGCCCACTGCGCGTAGTCAAGCGGGAGTCCGTCGGAACGGTGTTGCTGTGTTCGCCGTGGCATGGCCGTCAGATTTGGTCCCACGCGTCGTCGTCGTCAGGGTCCGGGAGGTCTGCTTGCGTGAAAGTAGTCGAGTCAGGTTCTTCGCCTGTCCCAGTTGCCTCCCCCGTTTCGTCTTCCGCTTCTCGTTCGGTCTGGCTTTCTTTTTTGTGTTCTTTTTCTTGGGCCGTGTCGTCCTCGGGAAGGCTTGCTGGAGCGCTATCTGATCGTGTGTGCGCTTGCTGCCGGTCGAACGTCGTGGGATCGGCTGTCTCACTGTCGTGATTGATCTCGACCGTCGGCCACGCTGTCTCTCCCCACCCACCACGATCGCTGTAGTAGTAGACTACGTCACCATTGACGACGGCAAACAGGTCCCGCTGCGTATCGTGAACGACGCGTTCGTTCGTATCGATCGCGACGTCGACGACGTCTTCGAGCGTCTCGAGTTCGAGATTGTGTTCTCCGATCCACATCGGAATCGACCCCGTCGAGATCCATTCGTCGTGCCGCTGGCGATGAATTCGCTTGCGGGCAGCCGCCACGTTCGTACTCGAACGCGACACCACGAGCACAGCCCCCAGTAGCGAGAGTGCAGCAAGGAAACTACCAGCACCGACGACCGCCACGTTCGGTGACTCCGCTATTTCGACCGACGCTGTCTCGGGATGCGTGCTCTCGATTTCGTGCGTGCCATCTAGCCAATAGGCACTTCCTGTCAGTTCCAGTGGCACCGTGTCGCTCTCCGCCCCACCGTTCGAACGCGTGTCGTACGCCGTCTCGACACCGACCGAAACCGAGATGTCGCCGACACCAGTGAGCGTGTCTTCTAACTCGAGAATCCGCTCACGGACTGCTCGGACGTCGATGGTCGCCGAGGTATTTGCCTGGCCGCCTGCGGAGACTGTCGGTTCGTCGTCCAGTCCTTTGTGGTCGCTCCAGAAGACCTCTCCATCGCGTTCGGCTTCGTAACGCAGGAACAGATCGTGCTCGACGGCTGCCTCTTCGAGTGGCGTTCCGGAATCAGTAACCGCCGTCTCCGCCGTAACCGTCAACTCGGGCGTGTCGGTGTACAGATACACCGGGCTCGACTCGAGTGTCGTTCCGTTCGCCCAGAGGCCGTCCTGAACGACGGTCGCAGTAGTCGTGACATCGGTCTCGATGCGTTCTTCTCCCACCTCCTGCGTTACTGTGGTCGTCTCCGGTGTGGCAACTGCCCAGCCAGTAAGCGTGAGAGCGGAGAGTCCGACGACGAGAAAGACGACCGCAAGCCCCCTCCCGTATTTAGCAGCGACCAGATCAAACCGTGGGCTGTCGATCATCGTCGTGTACTCTCGTTGTCGGATAGCGCTTTCACCCGGTTTCTCCTGGCGGGCGACCAGTCGGTATGGCTTCGCGTGACTATCTGTAAGCCGACATCATTACTCTTGCTATCTCACCGATACTGGTGGCTCCGATTCCCCTCTTACTCCTGTGTCGACAACGCGGGGCAGTTTGCTGGTCGGACTCGTTACCGCTACCGGCTTACGCTGTTCACTGCCTAGTCGCAGGAAAGCACCGATCTCGAGACCACGAGAAGCGTCGCGTCTCGAGCGCTCCCCGAGGAGAGTCTCTGCGCCGAAAGGACGGTAAGTGGTGCATGCAGACGTGACAGCCCGTCTCAGAATCGGGCCGTGTCCTGGATTCGCCAGAGCGTCCAGCAGCGTTCGTCTACCGGAATTTTCGGCGAAGGCGCACCAGCACCGAAACGTCGGATACCGGGTCCCGAAGTCGAAGGTCCGTCGCGCCAAAGAGAACGACCACGATCGTGATCGCCGCTGCGACGAGGACGCCGTTTACCGCTGCAATCGCAACGAGCGGATGAAGGCTGTGGAACCAGACGAGCAGCGAGGGCGCGGTCACCAGCACGTACCGGTGTTCGTCGACGTGACGGGTGTACTCGCCGGTTTCTTCGGGCGCAGTCGCAGCAACAGTTGCCGTCTCACTACTCCGGGGTGAAACCGTCTGCCATTCGGGGCTTACAGTCACTGTTTCGTGATGCACCTCCCGAACGACGAGGACGGGGAGATACCCCGAGTTTTCGGTTTCGTGCTCGACCTCGATCTGTTCACCGGGTGCAGCGACCTGTGGGTCGTCACTCGGTGCCGTTGCACTCCCTACCCCAAACGCGATCGTTCCCGACGGGATCACCATCGACGCCGTCGCGAACGTGACGAATACGAGCAAGACGATCCCCACCACCGTCCCGATACCGACCACGTTCGGGCGGTTTCGTGACCGTCGCGTGTCTCGGCTCGTTGGACTGAGAACCTCGAGCAGGAGGCCAAACCCGAGGAGGGCAATCCCGCTACCGACGAGAAACGCACCGGCATCATTGGTGTCGAACACGTCTGTAACACCGGCTGCCGTTGCGATCGTTCCGACGGCAGTTTCCGTAACGGCCGTTACTCCGACGACGATCGAGCCGAGAGACGGGATCGTAACGACCTCGCCGTGTACCTGCAGTGCATGGGCGACGACTTGCTCGTCGCTGACGGGTGGTTCGGCGGCGTCTTGATCGGTAAACGGGTTCGCATCACCGACCGTAATATAGCCCTCGTCGGTCTCCTCGACGATGCGATGAGTCGTCAGTTCACCTCCGTGGAGTTCGACTGCGTCGAAAACGACGACATCGCCCTCTGCGGGCGGCCCAGAGACGGCGTTCGGGATAGCAATAAAGCCGTCACCGGCGTCCATCGTTGGCTCCATACTCCCCGTCGCAACGTAGCCGAAGAGAATCGGCTGTCCGAGCAACTGACCGAGTAACAATGCAACGACAACGACGGCTACAGCGAGACCGACCGTTCGAGTTAGAACTGTTCGCATGGGTGACGAGTCGGAGTGTGGGACTTCCCAGCTCTCAGTTCACTAAACGGCTGTAACGCACGAGCAGGTCGCCCCGTCCCACAGGACGTCGTCCTGCCGAGAGTCGACGGCGTCGGTCCCGGTATCGCCGGTCTGGGACGCGTCTCGTGAGACATCAGCAGCTCACTCCGGGACGCGGTCGCGCCAATCGGTTCGGCGCGTGCCGCGACACCGAATGGACCGTCGATACCTTCCTGTCTCCACGACGATGCCTGGACGAGACGCTTCGCTCGTCCCAGCAGTCGAAAACGACAGTCAACCCATACTGACACTCGATCTCTCATACGGATACGCCGAACGCTGGATCACCTCGAGGTGCAAAACGTGCGACGCGTTACTCCTCGTCGGTTTCTGCAACGATCGTTATCGTTTCGGGGATACCGATATCTTCGTCAGGGTCTGACGTGGTGACGTCGAAGCTGACATCCAGTTTCGCTGTCTGTTCGATCCCGAGTTCGATACTCGTTTCTCCCGACGCGAGGTCGTCGTGATCGAACGCCATCGGTGCCCCATCAGCGTCGAGTAGCTCGTCGCTTCCGTCCCTGATCGAGACCGTTACCTCCCTTTCTCCGTTGTTCGTAATCGCCAAAGCATCTTCGAATTCGGTCGTTGCACTGACGTTGAGAGTATCGAGATCGAATTCGATGACAGCCTCGTCAGCTCCCGAGAGTGTCTCACTGAGAATCTCGAGCCCCAACAGTGCAGTATCATCGCTTGCAGTCTCGATGTCCACGGATCGGTCCGCTTCAACCGTGTCGAACGCTCCCGTTGCGAGTACAGTGCCACCGCCGATAGCGACCGTCCCCAATCCAGCCAGTACCGTTCGTCGAGTTCGTCTCATGTTGTGTTCCCCTGTGGCCGGCCGATAGCTCTATCGACCGTTACACACAGATCTAATTCGTTCTAACGACTCTGCACACTTAACTATTCTACTTCCTCGTCTGTAACAATCAATGGACTGTCACCAAAACCAACGTTTCGGGTAGTGTACGACTCGAAGCAGGTGAATACGAGAGCAAGGCCGTGTACACACCCAGCGCTCGATGCGACAGCCTCCCGGCAACCGTCTCGCCTACACTCCCGATCCATACATTTAAGTTACGAGAATTGTTACGGCGGCATACTGTTCCACACCCCCAGTCCCAGGAGCCGCCAGGTATCGAGACGCGTCGCGTCTCGCTTCCACGGCAAAACGCCTCGCGTTCTGGAGTCGGCTTCGAGCCAGGAAGGGCCACGGAACAACTCACGAACGCCTGGACGACCCGTCTGCTCCCATGACTGCCCGAGATGACCCACGACTGCCTCCGTGTTTGACTCGAGTGGCATGACTCGCCCCAGAGAGTCGGTGGGGAGAAAAACGAGGACAGAGAGCAGGCAAACGACAGTATCGGCGCTTCAGTGCCGCCAACGTCGGCGACTGTGATCCAACAGACGTTGGAGACGCGACTGCCAGGGCAGAAACACGACCACGTCGAACGACACCGTAACAACACCGAAACATGCGCACAGTTACGATACTCGGGGTCGCCTTCGTTCTCGCCGGGACAGTGTTACTTACCGTCCCAGCGTACGGGTTTTCTACGAGCAACGCAGACCGGGGCGTTGCGGTACAAACAGCCGAGGATAGCGATGCTCTGCTCGAAATTACCGACAGTTCACAGGAGGCCGCGGTCACTCCAGAGAGCCCCACAGCTATATTCGACCTGCTGGATACGACCGGTCAGATCGACGACGTTACCGTGATCTCGGCGTCGATTACCGGCGTCGAGGCAACGGCCCTCGACGTGACAGCCACCCCTACCGATGCCGATCGATACTCCGTCACCGTCGCCTGCCACGAGTCCGAGAGAGAGACAGCCGCCACTGTTACCGTGACACTCGAGACCAGCGGCACCGTTCACGTCGTCGCCGACCGAACGACGGATCACGCGCTCCAGATCGAGTGTGAGACCGGCGAAGATACTTATTCCGAATCCAGCGTCACCGACGATGTCGTGATCGAAGGCGACAGTCGATTCGAAGAGCCAGTCGACATCAAAGGTGGTGGCAGTATCAGCGGAGAGGGAGCCCTCACGTTCGAAGACGAACTCGAGATCAGAGGCAGTGGCGGCATCGATGTAGATGGAGACATTACGTTCGAAGAGACGGTAGAAATCAGTGGCGCCGAAGCCAGTATCACTGCCGGAGGAGACATCACGTTCAAGAACGGAGTGGAAATTTCGGGAGCCGGTAACGAGCCGGGAGAGAGCGGACTAATCACGGCCGCTGGCGAAATCCACTGGTGAGTTGTGACGCCGCCACAGCCCGTCCGGGACGACTTTCACAGGCGGCACGAGGCGGAAGCAGTGAGACTGTCCACGACCCGAGCCGCTGAACCGCCCCAGCTCCCGGTTCGTGGACCAGCCGATACGTAGATACCGTCGATTACGAGAACGGAGACATGCGGTTTGCTGTCCGTCAGTTCTGGTGCGACCACGAGCACGCCTGCGGTCGCGCCGGAACAGCGGGACAGCAGTCCGTATCAGAGACAACCTCGCGCAGAGTAACACTCTCGACGAAGCAGCGATTCCCGGATTCGCCTCGACATCACACCCCGCCCCTCTGATACGGATTACTGTAACGATTTGCCGGCGCAACCGCCGCCCGGGTCGCGGTTGTGCCGAAAATGACTTACAGTAAACCGTATGAGAACGAGACGATATCGGCGCTACTCCGACTCCATGCAGACTTCGAATCTCGCCCCACCGTCTTCACCGTCCGCAAGATCGATACTCCACCCGTGCCCCTCGACAACTGTCTCCACGATCGAGAGGCCGTACCCCGTATTCCCCTCGAGTGTCGTATAGCCCGAGTCAAAGACGTCATCGCGTTCGTTCGAGGGAATACCGTCACCCGTATCTTCGACGTAGAAGCCGACTTCGCCGTCGAACAGCCCAACCGTCACTGTGACATCCTCACCACCGTGTTCGACGGCATTACGAAACAGATTCTCGAACAGTTGCTGGAGACGGTCCGGGTCGGCATCGATCGTTCGCTCACACGCTGTTTCGAGCGTTGCGTCGCCCGTCTCGACGTACGACCACGCCCTTTCGACGACCGATTCGAGAGTCACCGGTCGCGGACGCTGTATCTCTTTTCCCTCTCGAGAGAGCCAGAGCAGATCCTCGATAATTTCTTCCATCCGAGTATGAGACGCTGCAACGTCGTTCAGATGGTCGAGATCACCGCTCTCTCGGGCGAGCTCGAGGTGCCCCGTAGCAACGTTTAGCGGGTTCCGCAAGTCATGGGAGACCAGACTTGCAAACTCTGCAAGACGACTGTTCCGTTCTTCGAGTTGTCGCTCGTTCCTGATTCGGTCCAAAACGGCTGTGAGAATCGAAGCGATGATCTTCACGAGCCATTCGTCGTCGTCGGTGAAACACCCCGGTTCTCGTGCTCCGATCAGAACGACACCGTGATCACCGAGTGGAAGAACGAGCTTACTTCGAAGATCAGTCTCTGCGTTGGAGGCATTTTCAGCGGTCCAGACGTCATCGCATCGGCGAGCGACACCCGTTTCGTAAACCTCCCGGACAATTTCCTCACCGGCCTCGAACGTCGGTCGATCTGTCGTCACACCGTCGCCCTGGTCCGAGACCGATACCGGCTCGAGTGCGTCTGTTTCCGTATCGGAGAGAAAGACTCTGTGCAGATCACACTCGAGTAGCATTGTCACGTGTTCACTAACCTGTTTGCAGGCTTCGCTCCGAGAGTCAGCCTCGATCCACCCCGTTGTTGCTCGATACAGGCGCTTGAACTTCTCTTCCCGTCGTTTTCGGTCAGTTATCTCGTCGTTGACGGCGACGAAGTGGCTTATCTGCCCTTGGCTATCGGTGAGAGGGGCGATAGTCTGATTGGCGATGTATCGGGACCCGTCTTTTCTCTCGTTGATAATTTCGTTTTGCCAGGTCTCTCCCTCGAGAATCGTCTCCCACAGTTGCCGATAGTACTCGGTGTCGTGTGCCCCTGATTTGAGAACCCGTGGTGTTGACCCCGCGACGTCCGAATACGCATAGCCTGTTACGTCTTCGAAGGCCGCGTTCGCGTATAAAATCTCACCACTAGAGTCAGTGATGTACATCGAGTGGCCAGACCGAGCGATCGCTTCTCTGAACAACTCGAGTGTTTCTTGCTGTCGTTTCTCGTCTGTAATGTCTCGAACGTGTAAGGCAAAAGCAGTGTCTCCCTCATACTGGATCGATTGGACGGTAAGCTCCGTCCAGAATTCCGTTCCATCGTTGGCTTCACACTGCCATTCGATGGGCTGTATGGACTCGCTGTGGCCGTGCTCTAAAAGCTCACTCAACGACGCGTCCAACGCAGGTTGGGCCTCAGCGCCGACCGATTCGAGGGACTGCTGCCGAAGTTCGTCCACCGTGTACCCCCAATAGTCACACGCCGTTTTGTTAGCTGTAGTAATCGTCGCCCGTGCTGGGTCGTACACGAGAACCGCATGCGGGACGGAGTCGAGCAACTCGGCCAGCGGCGGCTCGTCGTGATGCGCTTCGATAGCATCTTCGATCCGGTGTGCAATACCCGCAGAATGTGCATCTGAGAGCGGTAGATACTCGGTTACCCCTGCATTGACTGCATCCCTCGCAACCGTCGTTAGGTCACCAGCAACAAAGAGAAAAAATGGCACCTCCGAATTCTCCTGCCGAACCGTTCTGAGGAGTTCGACTCCCGTTCCCTCCAAAAGCTCCTGTCTGCTCAGAATACAGTCGATCGACTTCGTCTCGAGAGTCGACGTTGCGTCGCTAATTCCGGTCGCAACTGTAAGTTCGACCTCGCTACAGACCCGTCTATTCCGTGTGAAGATCGTACGAAGGCTGTTTGTCTGCCCGTTGGTATCTTCGACAGCGAGTATTCGGTCGGTCATGGATTGGGGTTGGTGTTCGACGACCGGCAAGTGGTCAGCAGCCGTGGTTGCGCTCGTACAGCGAACAACTGGACGTTACACAGATAACAGCGGTGATTTCGGGCGCGTGTCCAGTGATTCGTCTCGGGAACACCTCGGACTCGCTCGAATTCGTTCGAGCTTTCTAACAGAGAGACCGTGCTGTAGTTGGCTGGGAAAGCGTTACACAGCCCGAACAGTCAGAAGGGAAGGGAGACAACTAACAGGACAGGGAGAAGACAGCCAGTGGCGGGCCAAGCTTGCACTGCTGGGTCGACCCTGGTGGCGGGCCAAGCCTGAACTGATGGGTCGAATCTGGCGGTGTGGCTCGATTCGGCCCGTCAGTCGACGGTTGGGACGGTACTAGTCGTGTGGTCGGTTCGACACAGCAGTCGACGCTTGGAACGGGGCCAGATGCTGCCTACCGAGAACCGTCCACCCGCCACCGCTCTCGTTACCGCTCCTCGGGCAGTTCCAACACTGTCACCGCGCTCACCCAGTATCTTTCGTTCCGTCTGGCACTCTACGCGAGTTCGAGGACACGGCAGCGATTCCGGTCACACCGAGACGACCCAACCGAATCGAGTCGAACAACCGCTTCGAGAACCAGCAGTCGATCGTGACTCGAGGAAGACCTTTACACGGGTCGTCGATCCTGTCAGTAGTCATTGAAACTCTCTTTTTACGGTAGTACACTTGTAATGACATGTGGGCCAGGTCGGTAGCGACACTCGGTCGCCGAAAGAACGTCAGCACGCACCTGAACGCGTGGAATGTGTCAGTCGACGACTCCGCAAGCTCCTCTCAGATTTGCTGGGGAGAACCCCCCACAGCCGTCTTGTCCGCCCTTTCGAGGGACTCTGCGTCGGCAAGCACTAACTGGAAGCCGTTGCGGACGTCGTGACGAGCTACCGTATCAAAAGACCCGATTTCACCGTCTATCCTCCACCTGTCGTAGGTGCACTCGGACCGGCAACTCCGATCGGACGGACTGCTTTCACCACTGGCTGCTGTCGGCCTCGTCCTGGCTCTTCTCGAGATTGGGCTCTCTTGCCGATCGGTTAGCTGTCTTCTGTCTGGTCTTCACCGCGAGCGAAACTCGCCTGCGGGTCGTCAGTGGCGGCGGCGGGGCCGTCGATGAGGTCCTCGAAGTTATCTACTTGCTCGTACTGCCCCTGGTAGAGCAGTGCCGCCTTCCCGTCGGACGTGATTTCGTACAGGCCGGAGCGTTCGGCCGGACCGATCTTCCGAACGAGGCCGTAGTCTTCGAGCACCGGTAATCGTGTGTTGATGTTCTTCCGACTCTTCCCCGTGTGGGAGGCCAGATTCGTCGCAACGTTTCGACCTTTGTCCTCGAGTTCCTCTAGGATGAGGAAGTCAGTTGGTTGACGGAGTTTCATCGTTAAACTCTCGAGACGAAAGGTTATCCCCACTGGAAACTAAGACCTTTCGGCCAACATGATTGGGACGGTATCTCCCAGTTCACAGGCGGTACGAGGCGGCTGCCCCGACCCTTGAGGTCGGGGAGGAAGCCGACAATCGATGTAACAAACCATGCCACAATGGCTGGTCGAAGGGTGTCAACTGATCTTCCGAGATGACGAGAGACGGAGTCTCTCGAACCACGTGACCTCGAGGCGATTTACGTGCTCGGGCCACGGTGAGTTCGACGTGGTTTCACTCGTGGCGACCCAGGCTTGCACTGCTGGGTCGAATCTGGTTGTGTGTGTCGGTTCGACTCGTCAGTCGACGGGTGACACAGTAGTAACGTTCGATACCACACTTTCCCGGCGACTGGATCGGCGAGACAAATAGTCTGAAAAAGATAATTTCTGTCGTCTTCTTCTACAAGAGATACGTTTGTCCGATCTCGGTAGCCGTGTGACGGGCCGTGAGAACTGATCCACCGTGGCAGCGGTTGCTGGTAAGACCGCCGGCAGCGGCGTCGCTGACGACGCGTTTCTGGCCCAACACGAAACGACACCCTCGTGCAAGCGGACCCGCAGACGCCGGAAACAGCCGAGAAGAGGAGACTCTGCTCTCGTCGGACCGACAGCGGCAGACTGCCAGTGTTACTCGTCGCTGAGTCGAACTTCGAGAGACTGCAACTCGATTCAGGCGATCACCGCCTTTCGGCCGTCGAACCACCGTCTGTCGCTAACTCCGTCGTGCCGTGTGGCTCCACTCGAGCCTATATGTTCTATAAAATAACTATATAGTGGACTGATAGTTGTATTTATTGATACTAACTCTCTCTGACGTTCGTCCGGAGTGTTCCTCTCGACCCACACTCCGAGGAGTCGGTGTCTCGACCGAGGTAGTCGACCGTGGGAGCGAGACGGACTGCTGTCCCGATGTCCCGGCGCGACCGCGAGTCCTTCTGCGGCCGCGCCGGAACTGACGGACAGCAAACCGTGTCAATGCCCCCGCCGTTAACTGAACACGGTCAGCGAACGACCGAATCGTGAATCGACCTTCGCCACGCCCTGCAAGACGAGGAATCCGCCCTCGGATCTCTACCGGATGTGGCGTTCGAGGTTCCAATCCCCACTCGAGGAGAACCGTCGCCAGACTGGGGGAACTCTCTTTTCGGCTGTGTTGAATCACTAGTGGGGTAGTTTACACCAACAACCGATAGCGGTTCTCCCGTCGGGCCTACCGCTCGACTTGCACCTGAAGTCGCAGGTATGCGCTCACAATCGCTATCACACTCAGTACGAGACTCGATGCACGATCGCGAACGATTCGAGAGCAAATCGGACGGAATCGTCCGACCTCTCTCGAGGGGTCACGAGACTATCTGGTCGGCTCGATCCTACGTCTCGTCTTCGGCCAGTTCGATGTAGAACTCGCCGTCGCTATCGGACTCGTCATCGGTCTCGACGATACTGACCCCGACCGTGTCGGCATCGGCAGCCGTGAGGTCGGTTGCATCGTCGTCTTCGTCGCCGCCGGCTTCGACGTCGGTACTGAGCGTTCCGTTTTCGAACTCGAGTGAATACCCCTCGTCAGTTTCGAACTGGAGTTGCATGTGATGGCTGCGGACCGTCTTTTCGTCGAGGTCGACAGTCGCGTGGATCGTACCGTCGTCGTCGTCAGTCGTCACTGTAACGTCGACTTCGTCGTCGTCGCGGTCGGTAACCGATAGTTCGATGGCGTCGGGCTCGCCGAGTGACGCCTGAACGTTGTAGGTGATGTCGTCGTCATCGAGCAGTGCCGACGTAACCCGATCGGCTTCGTCGTCCGTCAGCCGATCACTGTCCTCGACAGTCACCGACACGTCGTCAAACGCTGCAGTAGTGCCGTTGATCGCGAGGGCGTTTTCGACTTCCTCGAGCGAGACGGTCACCGACGCACGCGGGAGGCGGTTGTTGGGTGGCGAGAGACGGACGTCGTACTCGTCGTCGATAGCGACGAGTTCACCGTCGTCGAGTTCGTGTGACTGATAGACGTCTGTCTGGAGGGTATCGACGCCATCGAAGTGGTCCTGGAGGGACTCGTTCTCACGAACGAAGGCGACAAGCTCGTCGACTTCTTCGTCGGTGAGCACGTCATCGTGGTCACCGACGTCGAAGTCAGTGCTCGAGAGCGATGCGTCAGCGGGGGCTGTCGTGTACTCGCCCTCGGCAGCCGCGAACCCCACAGTTACGAGGAGTACGAGTGCTGCAAGAGCGAGCACGTAAGCGGTGTAGCGGTAGTTGCGTTGCATGGCTAGACCAGTTCAGGCGGCAGTTCGCCCATCACCACTCGTCGGCGATCGGGCGAATCACCGCGTCGGGACCTTGTCAGAAACACCTCTTAAATCCCCGTTGGAAAGAAGAACGAAACGCGTTTCGGCGGTGTTTCGAACCTGTTTCATCTGTTTCATCCGTTTCAGGAAAACTCGAACCACTGTTTTCATATTGGTGCTTGCGACCATTGAAACACGATGCTGCCGGTTCCCGTCCCTCGGATCGCGTTCGCAGCCTCGCTCGTCGTCCTCGGGTTCAGCCTTGCCACCTTCGGTACCGTCGTTGGTGGTCTTTCGACGGCAACGGCTGGCGAAGTCACTGTCACCAACGACACCGTCGTATTCGTCGACGACAGCGGTGACCGAACGCCAATCGCCGACGCGACGACCACCGATCAAATCACCGTTTCCGACGAGAGTGGTCTGGTGACGGTTACGACCACTCAGCGTGAACCAGCAGCGTTGACCGACACACAGCGTGAAGCCGCCGCTCGAGTCGCCGTCTCGAACGCGACGCTCACCGAGCGCCTCCAGGCGTCAAACGGCATGACGGTCGACGTCGCACCGCTTCGAGCCGACGAGCCCGTCGATCGGCAACTTCGCCGTCCCGAGTTGGCGACCGACGCCTCCGCTGGCAGCACTGGGCCGACGTTCCGGCCGGGGACCGCTACCAGTGAAACGGTCACGCTCGAGCGAGCCGAACCACAGTTCCACGAAAACCGTGCGCTCGTCGTTGTCGAGCCCGTTACCGCGCCGAACGAGTATCGCGTCGTCGTCAATCTCACTGCAGAGACTGTCGAGCAGATACTCTCTCTCGAAGTTGTCAGCTAATATGTTCCCGAACGCCCTCCGAGACGGCCGAGTGGTTGGTGCCACCCTGCTCGTCGTCTCCACGTTCGTCCTCGGGGTACAGCTTTTGAACCCGCCCGAGCTCGTCGTTGCGACGAGCGGCCACGACGCCACCGTTGGAACGGTCGGCTACTACTTCCCATATCAGAACGCCGTCATCGTCGCCATCGCCGCATCTACGTTCGGTGCGACGACGACGTTTCTCGTCCTCGAAACTCGCTACGCGAGCAGCGACACCGCAGACGATTCCACAGTGACAGCCGACGACGCCGATCCAGCGGCACAACGGAGGAACTGGGAGGAGACCGCCGCAGAACTGTCCGCTACCGAACGAGTCGTCTACGAAACGGCACTGAAAGCCGGCGGTAAGATCCCACAGCGGGACATCGTCGAACAGACCGACCTCTCGAAGGCAACAGTCAGCCGAACGCTCGGGACTCTCGAGTCGCGGGACCTGCTGGCCAGAGAACGACGAGGAATGGGTAACGTCGTCGTGCTACAGTAACGTCCAGTCGATCGTCTCAGCGACCCCAGGAACTGTTCGAGGGTCTCGAGCAGTCGGGATGGGGTGGCTGCCGGATGGCAGACTCGTCGTGGTGTGTTCGGTCGACGACAGCAGGGGTGCCGTGAGTCGAACGGGGCCGACGCTGTCTGTCGGTTTCCACACGGCCATAACAGTAAAAGTGCAGTGACAGAGTTGCTCTGTCATGTCGAACGAGACCGAACCAGACGCAACGAGACGGAGAGTGTTGCAAACCTCGGCGGTCGGAGTAACTGCGGGAGCGGTGATCGGTGTCGGGTCGACACCGACCGCTGCTCGAGACAACGAAACTGACGCGGGTGACGAAGGGACCGACGACGGGACTGCTGGTGGTGACGAAGGAGCGGCAAACGACGGCGAAGCGTCACCGGCGTGTGACGGCTCTCCCAGCATGAGTCGGACGAGTGTAACCACGCCACAGAGTCGGATTACGAGCGACGATCCGGCCGTCGTCGAGGCTAACTTCCGTCCGGATCAAATGATCCCGGACGAATGTACTATCGTCGTCGACCTCGAGTTCAGCTTTACCGATTCTGGCTTTCAGTGGGGTGGCGGCGCAGAGTGGGATCAAGCGACTTCGGATCTCGTCGTGGGAACGTTCGAGGTGGGCCCTGGCGAAATTCGTGACATCCGTGGTGAACTCCACACGCAAGGTGCTGAAGCGGGCGACAGTGTCACGGTCGTCGCAGACTACGAGATCTGGTTCGAAGGGAATCCTGAAGAATCTGTACAGCAGAGTGGTATCAGACACACTATCGACGTCGAAGAGTCAAACCCCGCTCCAGAAGAGCCGGGTGGTGAAGGTGGGGGGCTGCTCGATAGCGTCCCTGGGTTCGGTGTTCTGAACGCCGTTGCAGGAATCGGTGGTGCTGCATACGCACTCAAACAGAGAGCGGCCGACGATAGTGAGTAGTCGCGGTTGCCGTTCCACAGCGGAAATGAACGCAGACGCTAACAGCGAAACTGGCAGATGGTGAGAACCGTCGAGACACGTCCAACGTACGAATGAACGAACGAGTACTTCAGGGGCTGTTGTTTTCCCTCGTGATCCTGGTTCTCTGTGGCCTCACAGTCGGGATAGCCGGTGGCTCCGACGGGATCGCCGAGGACGTAACCCAAACCGAGGAGGAAGTCGTGATCGACACCGATTGGGTGAACATCAACCTTCAGTCCCAGCGGACGACGGTAGAGCCGGGTGAGACGGTTCAGCTGAGTCATTCGGCTGCGAACCTCCACCCCGAAGACGAACTGACGGTCCAGCTCGTCTTGGAAGCCCCAAGCGGTGCTGACGTTTCGGGAACCGGCGACATAGACAGCGGGACCGCTGGTCAGTTCGTTACAACAACGGAGTTAGACCCCGGAGAGATCCAGGATCAGCGTATAGATATCGACTTGCTCGAGGCTGGCGAGTACGAACTAACTGGACAAGCGATCTACTACTTCGGTGACGACCCCGATACGAGTCGGACGGTCGAAATATCGCTGCCGATCGAGAAACAACCGCCGCCGCCCACGACTACCGAGAGAGTGGCCGACGTCACAACTGGAGCGATACTGGCGGTGCCTGGGCTTCAGCACTCCCTCGCCGAGGGACTGGAAACCCGAGCGGCTAGCGTCGACAACGAGATGATCCTGGGGATCTACGTCGGCGGCGTCGTCGGGCTGTCTGTCTTTCTTCTCGTGGTTCTCTCACCGGTCGTAACGCTTCTGACTGGGCGCAGTATCGTCGGCAGTATCCGCGGCCATCCCGGTGGAATAGCTATTGCGGAACGTACCGTGACGAAGTCTATCATGCTGGTTGGCTTCGCGCTCTTTCTGGTCGATATCTCTTCCGTCGCTAGCGACGGGACGTTCGACACCATCTGGTCGGCACAGGTCCTTTCGGCCCTGATCGTCGCCTCTCCGTTCGCCATCGTCGTCAGCGTCCTCGTACTGGTCAAAACACGCATCGTCGGGGCAGTTATCGAGGCGAAACGTCGATTGTTCGAATCGGTGGTCGATCGATGACAACGCCCCAGGGGAACGACGACGTATCGCCGGCACCGTTCCCGAATCCGCGACGCGGCGAGGTTCGAGCAGAGCGTCGGTAGCGGTCGACCCGAACTCGGTCACGCAGTCCCCTCGAGCGGGGCTGGCGATCATTGGTTTCTTGGTGTGACAATTCGAGTGGTCACGGTATGAGCCAAGCGACGCTGACGGAGCGGCCCTACGTCAACTCGAGTCTCTTCTCGGGCCACTATCTCGACGACCGCATCGAAGATCGCGAGGAGTGGAACTGCGACGAGGACGCGCGGGCGGCAATGAAGGACCTCGAGGAGTTGTACGACCTCGAGTCGGATCTCGTTTCGGGGTATGCCGAAGATCCGCTGATCGACAACTGGATCGCCGAGGTGCTCGACATCCTGGGGTTCGGAACCAACGTCGAGACGACGCTTCCCGACGGCGGTGGCTACGTCGACACACTGTTGTTCGACGACACCGAGACACGCCGGGACGCCGCAGAAGTCTACCTGAGTACGGAGGAGACGACGGATCTGTTCGACCGTGGCGTCGGTCTGGTGGAGGCCAAGCAGTGGGATGCGGATTTCACGACCCGATTCAGCGAGCAGCGACCGTACCGCAACGCCTCCCACCAGATCAAACACTACCTCGAGCGGACGCCCGAGAACATCCAGTGGGGGATTCTCACCAACGGCCGCAAGTGGCGGCTGTACGGTACCAAAGATTACGAGACCCAGACCTACTTCGAGGTCGACCTGCCGGAACTGCTCGAGGGCGGTGATCTCGAGGCGTTCAAATACTTCTACGTCTTTTTCCGGCCCGAGGCGTTTCGCGAGCGTGCGGGA